>JACCDY011271362.1_pt1 | contig 11815 bp, 16 predicted proteins | sample 7446391 | NCBI WGS metagenome assembly JACCDY01 (sample SAMN15323451, study PRJNA562643) | freshwater metagenome | isolation source: river surface water | place: USA:Blue River Watershed | collected 2017-08-18
CTTTCATCTGTTCGAGGCGGGCCTTGACGGAGGTGTCGAGCACCTCGTCGCCGACCACCACGCGGATGCCGCCGATGAGGGAGGAGTCCACCTGCACCGAGACATTGAGCTTGCGGCCGAAGCGCTTTTCCAGCACCTGAGCGACCTCGGCCTGAGCGGCCGCGTCGATCGGGAAGGCGCTGAACACCACTGCGTCCGAGGAGCCGCCCTGAGCGTTCTTGAGCGCGCGGAACTGGTCCGCGATCTCGGGCAGGGCCGCCAGGCGTCCGTTCTCGATCACCGTGCGCAGGAAGTTCTGGCCGGCGGCGGAGAGGGTCACCTTGGCCACGCCGGTGATGACGTCGAAGACCTGCTGGTCGCCCACCTTGGGGTTGGCGGCAAAGGCATGCAGCTGCTCGTTGCCGGCGACGGCGGCGAGCGCCTCCAGCCATTGGCTGGTGCCGGACAGGTCGGACTGCGAGGCCTTGAACAGGGCTTCAGCGTAGGGACGGGCGATGGTGGCGAGTTCAGCCATGGACAGGTCCTCTTACAGCTCGGTCTTCAGGCGATTGAGCAGCTCGGCGTGGACGCCGGCGTTCACCTCGCGGCGCAGGATCTGCTCGGCGCCCTTCACGGCCAGCGCGGCGACCTGCTCGCGCAGGGCTTCGCGGACCTTGACGGCTTGCTGCTCGGCTTCGGCCTTGGCGGCTGCAACGATCTTGTTGCCTTCCTCGGTCGCACGGGCCTTGGCCTCGTCGATCAGGGCCTGGGCGCGACGCTCGGCGTCGGTGCGCAGGGAGGCGATCTCGTTGCGGGCGCTGGTCATCTCGGCCACGACCTTGCGGTCGGCGGCGGCGAGATCGGCCTTGGCCTTGTCGGCGGCAGCCAGGCCGTCGGCGATCTTGCGGGCGCGTTCATCCAGGGCCGCCGTGATGGGCGGCCAGATGAAGCGCATCGTGAACCAGACAAGGATCGCGAAGACGATCGCTTGCAGGAACAGGGTCGCGTTGATATTCACGTCAACGGTCCTTTCCGTCGGACGGCGCGGGGCCGATTACTTCAGGACGAAGGGGTTGGCGAAGGCGAACAGCAGGGCGATGGCCACGCCAATCAGGAAGGCGGCGTCGATCAGGCCGGCCAGAATGAACATCTTGGTCTGCAGTTCGTTCATCAGCTCGGGCTGGCGAGCGGAGGACTCGAGGTACTTGCCGCCCATCAGCGCGATGCCGATGGAGGCGCCGATGGCGCCCAGGCCGACGATGATGCCGCAAGCGAGGGCGACGAGACCGAGGATGTTTTCCATGATTGCTCCTAGTTAGAAAAGTGGAAAAGGAAAGGGTGGGTGAAGGGTTGCGTGACGCCTGCCGGGATCAGTGGGCGTCGTGCGCCTGGCCGACGTAGATCAGGGTCAGCATCATGAAGATGAAGGCCTGAAGCGTGATGACCAGGATGTGGAACAGGGTCCAGATGGTGCCGGCGACCACGTGGCCGATGGCCAGGCCGATGCCGGTACCGGTCATGGCGAAGCCGCCGCCCATGAGGGCGATCAGCATGAACACCAGCTCGCCGGCGAACATGTTGCCGAACAGTCGCATGCCGTGGGACACAGTCTTGGCGACGAATTCGATGATCTGCATCGCCAGGTTGAAGGGCCACAGCGCGGGGTGGGCGCCGAAGGGGGCGGAGATCAGCTCATGGCCCCAGCCGCCCAGACCCTTGATCTTGATGTTGTAGAAGAAGCAGACCAGCAGCACGCTGGACGACAGGCCCAGGGTGGTGGACAGGTCGGCCGAGGGCACGACGCGCAGGTAGTCCTTGAAGCCGAGGGCGGGGCCGGCGGTGTGCCAGGCCTGGGGCAGCAGGTCGACCGGCAGCATATCCATGAAGTTCATCATGAAGATCCACAGGAAGACGGTGAGCGCCAGGGGGGACACCAGCTTGCGGCTGGTCTCGTTGTGGATCACGCCCTTGGCCTGGGACTCGACCATTTCAGCCAGGATCTCGACCGCGGCCTGGAAACGGCCCGGCACGCCGGCGGTGGCACGGCGCGCGGCCAGCCACAGCACGAAGCAGACGAGGGCGCCCAGGACCACGGAGAAGAACACCGAGTCGAGGTTGAAGACCGAAAAGTCGACGATGGAGGTCTGCTTGACGCTGTTGAAGGAGAAGTCCTTCTGCAGGTGCTGCAGGTGGTGCTGGATGTACTCGCCAGCAGTCGGTCCGTGGTTCTCGGCAGCCATGTGACTCTTTAGTTCCCAGTTCGTCGCGGGCGCCGCGTCCACGCGAGCGCCACCCAATACATCTTCGTCGCCAGGACCACCCCGGCCAGCAGGGCCAGCCAGTTCAGTCCGGGCACCAGCTTCGGCGAAGCGGCCAAAAAAGCCACTGTCAATCCGAGCTTGACCAGCTCCCATAACAGGAACCATGAGCCTGCCCCGCGAGACAGCGCCCGGGCCATGAGGCCAGCCGGCACCGCCACCGCCAGGGCTCCGTAGGCCAGGGACCCGCCGATCGCCGGATTCCCGAACCACGCGCCGGCAGCCAAGGCCGCCAGCAAGCCCGCCCCCACCTGCCCTCCGACGATGGCCCAGGGTGACACCTGGGGCATCTGCCGCCGCAGCGCCTGCGCCTGTTCGGCGGTCAGCGGCGGGGCCGGAGAGTCGTCCTGCGAATCGGCAAATGCGGCAATGTTGTCGTTTTGCTTGCTGCCTGGCACTTGTTGCCCCGATTTCGCAAAGCCTCTGATTATAGGTAGAAACCACGGGGCTCCCGCCACCTTTTCCCGTCAGGAACCATTAAGTTGTTGCCTCGCGGGACATGCATACGAAATCAGTCCTCACGGACGCCCTCCCGGCGTCCGGGGCATGGCCGCCGGCGCACAATCCGGGGCCATGAGCGCCTCCATCCACCCGCCCCAGGGGCAGCCCGCCTCCCGGGCCGACTCCCTCATCGAGTACCCGTCCCGCTTTCCCATCAAGGTGATGGGCCTCAAGGCCGAGGGCTTCGCCCCGGCCATCGCCACCATCGCGCGCCAGTTCGACCCGGAATTCGACGAGGCCTGCATGGAGTTGCGTGACAGCAGCGGCGGCAAGTACCTCGGCGTGACCATCGTGGTCACCGCGACCAGCAGGCAGCAGCTCGACGACCTGTACCGCGCGCTGACCGGCCACCCGATGGTGAAGGTGGTCCTCTGAGCGACGCGCAGGCACAGGCACGGGCGGCGGTGCCGATGCAGGTGGTGGTGCAGGGCCGTGTCGACTACCCGGCGACCTACCAGGCCATGCAGGACTTCACCGCGGCCCGCGACGCCGACACGCCCGACCAGCTCTGGCTGTGCGAGCACCCGCCGGTGTTCACCCTGGGCCTGGCGGGCCTGGCCAGCCACGTGCTCGCGCCCGGCGAGATCCCGGTGGTGCCCACCAACCGCGGCGGGCAGGTGACCTACCACGGCCCCGGCCAGGTGGTGGCCTACCCGCTCCTGGACCTGCAGCGCGCCGGTTACTTCGTCAAGGAATACGTGTTCCGGCTGGAGGAGGCGGTGATCCGCACCCTGGCCGACTTCGGCGTGACCGGCCTGCGGGTCCGCGGCGCGCCCGGCATCTATGTGCGCCCCGAGGACCCGGGCAGCCACCAGCGACTTCCGGACCCGGCGCCGGGCCAGGACCCGTTCGCCGGCCTGGCCAAGATCGCGGCGCTGGGCATCAAGGTGAGCCGGCATCGCACGTACCACGGCCTCGCCCTCAACGTGGACATGGACCTCGAGCCCTTTTCCCGCATCAACCCTTGCGGTTACGCAGGTCTGCGCACAGTCGACCTTTCTACAATCGGCGTCTCGACCACCTGGAACGAGGCGGCTGTGGTGCTGGGCGGCAAGCTCGAAGCCCTGCTCCCCGCCTGACGCCACCCGCGTCGCGACACGAAAGCGCACACCATGAGCTCCTCCCCCATCGTCCGCGAAGCCCAAGACCTGGACAGCTACAACCCCTCGGCCAAGCAGAAGGCCGCGGCCAAGCTCTCGCGCATTCCGGTCAAGGTCGAACAGGCCGAAATCCTCAAGAAGCCCGAGTGGATCCGGGTCAAGGCCGGCTCGCCCACCACCCGCTTCTACGAGATCAAGCAGATCCTGCGGGAGAATAAGCTCAACACGGTGTGCGAGGAAGCCTCCTGCCCCAACATCGGCGAGTGCTTCGGCAAGGGCACGGCCACCTTCATGATCATGGGCGACAAGTGCACCCGCCGCTGCCCCTTCTGCGACGTGGGCCATGGCCGCCCCGACCCGCTGGACGTGGACGAGCCGGTGAACCTGGCGCGCACCATCGCCCGCCTGCAACTGAAGTACGTGGTGATCACCAGCGTGGACCGCGACGACCTGCGTGACGGCGGCAGCGGGCACTTCGTCGACTGCATCCGCAAGACCCGCGAGCTCTCGCCCGCGACCACCATCGAGATCCTGGTGCCCGACTTCCGCGGCCGCGACGACCGCGCCCTCGAGATCCTGAAGGCCGCGCCGCCCGACGTGATGAACCACAACCTGGAGACGGTGCCGCGCCTGTACAAGGAAGCCCGCCCCGGCTCTGACTACGCATTCAGCCTCAACCTCCTGAAGAAGTTCAAGGCCCTGTTCCCGCAGGTGCCGACCAAGAGCGGCCTGATGGTCGGCCTGGGCGAAACCGACGAGGAAATCCTGCAGGTGATGCGCGACATGCGCGCGCATGACATCGACATGCTCACCATCGGCCAGTACCTCGCGCCCACGACTTCGCACCTGCCGGTGCGCCGCTACGTGCACCCCGACACCTTCAGGATGTTCGAGGAAGAGGCCTACAAGATGGGATTCACCCATGCCGCGGTGGGCGCGATGGTGCGCTCGAGCTACCACGCCGACCAGCAGGCGCATGCCGCCGGCGTCGCCTCGGGCGTCTGAGGCGGGCACCCCGCACCTGATGCACGCCAACCTTTACGCCCTGGGCGCGATCGCGCTGTGGGCAATCCTCGCCTCGCTGGGCCTGGCGCTCTCCCATGTCCCGCCCTTTCTTCTCACCGGCCTGGCGCTGGTGATCGGCAGCGTGCCGGCCTGGCCGCTGGTGCGGCAGTGGAAGGTGCCGCCCACCACCCTGGCGCTGGGCATCTACGGCCTCTTCGGCTTCCACTTCCTGCTGTTCATCGCGCTGCGGCTCGCGCCGCCGGTGGAGGCCAACCTGGTCAACTACCTCTGGCCGCTGCTGATCGTGGTGCTGGCCCCGGTCATCCTGCCCGGCATGCGGCTGCGGCCGGTGCATGTGCTCTCGGCGGTGGTGGGTTTTGCCGGCGCGGCGGTCGCCATCCTGGGCGCTGCGAGCGACGTGCAGGCCGCCTGGTCCTGGGGCTACCTGCCGGCCCTGGGCTCGGCCTTCATCTGGTCCACCTATTCGCTCGGCACGCGGCGTGTGGCCGCCTTCCCCACCGCCGCCATCGGCCTGTTCGGCCTGGTCTCGGGCCTCTTGTCCCTGGCCTGCCACTTCGCGCTTGAGCCCGCCACGGCGCTCTCCGGCCGGGACTGGGCCCTGATCGCGGTAATGGGCCTGGGCCCGCTGGGGGCAGCCTTCTTCCTCTGGGACAGGGCGCTGAAGCTGGGGGACGCGCGCCAGATCGGCATCCTGAGCTACATCACCCCGCTGGCCTCCACCGTGCTGCTCCTGCTGGTGAGCGGCCGGCCGCTGACCGCCAGCATCGCGCTGGCGGCGCTGATGATCATCGGGGCGGCGGTGGCGGGAACGCGGGCGCGCTGAGCGCGGCCGGCCTCACTCGGCAAGCAGGTCCGCCGGGTCTTCCGCCGCGAGCACGTCCCGGGCCCAGGGCGCCAGCCGCGCGGTATCGGCGCGCAGCACTTCCTGCTTGACCGCCAGCACCTGCGCCGGGTGCATGGAGAAACTGCGCAGGCCCAGACCCAGCAGCAGTCGGGTGTAGGCCACGTCGCCGGCCATCTCGCCGCACACGCTCACCGGCTTGCCCTGCGCGCGGGCAGCAGCGATGGTGTCGGCCACCAGGCGCAGCACCGCCGGGTGGCAGGGGTCGTAAAGGTGGGCCACCGACTCGTCGGCACGGTCGATGGCCAGGGTGTACTGGATCAGGTCGTTGGTGCCGATCGAGAGGAAGTCGAAGTACTTGAGGAAAGTCGGCAGGATCAGGGCCGCAGCCGGGATCTCGATCATCGCCCCCACCGCCACCGGGCCGTAGGCCACGCCCCGGTTGTCGAGTTCGGCGCGGGCGTAGTCGATCAGGGACAGGGTCTGGCGGATCTCGCTGGCGTGGGCGAGCATCGGGATCATCATGTTCACCTTGCCATGCACCGCGGCGCGCAGGATGGCGCGCAGCTGGGTGAGGAACATGGACGGCTCGGCCAGGCTCCAGCGGATGGCGCGCAGGCCCAGGGCCGGGTTGAGGTGGGCTTCGTCGCGGCGGGTGTCGTCCAGCGGCTTGTCGGCGCCCACGTCGATGGTGCGGATGGTGACCGGCAGGCCCTGCATGCCCTCGACAGCGCGCTTGTAGGCCTGGTACTGCTCCTCCTCGTCGGGCAGCTTGCCCTGGCGCCCCATGAAGAGGAACTCGGAACGGAACAGGCCCACGCCGACTGCGCCGGCGGCCAGCGCACCGGCGGCGTCCTCCGGCATCTCGATGTTGGCCAGCAGATCGATCTTCTCGCCGTCGAGCGTGACCGCCGGGGTGTGCCGCAGGCGCGCGAGGCGCCCGCGCTCGAGTTCGGCCTGCCGCTGCTTGAAGCCGTACTCGGCCAGGATGATGGGCGAGGGGTCGACGATCATCACCCCGGCGTCGCCGTCGATGATGACCCAGTCGTCCTGGCGCACCAGGTGGCTGGCGCTGCGCGCGCCCACCACCGCGGGAATGTCCATGCTGCGCGCCACGATGGCGGTGTGCGAGGTCTTGCCGCCCACGTCGGTGACGAAACCGGCAAACACGCTCTGCTTGAACTGCAGCATGTCGGCCGGGGAGAGGTCGTGCGCGATCAGCACCAGGGGCACGTCGGTCGTGCCCTCGAGCTGCAGGTCCTGCTGGCGCGGGCCGGGGCCGCGGCGCGCGCCCGGCTGGACGACCGGCGAGCCGACGCCCTTCATGTAGCGGAGGATGCGCTCGGCCACCTGCTCGAGGTCGGACTTGCGTTCGCGCAGGTACTCGTCCTCCATCTCGTCGAACTGGCGCGAGAGGAGCTCGAGCTGCGTGGTCAGCGCCCACTCGGCGTTGTAGAAGCGCTCGGTGATCCAGTGCTTGACGCCGGCAACCAGCTCCTGGTCCTGCAGCAGCATCAGGTGCACGTCCAGCAGCGCGGTCAGCTCGTGCGGCGCCTCCTTCGGGCCCATGCCGGCGATGGTCTGCTGGAGACGGTGGATCTCGTCGACCACCGCGTCACGGCCCTCGCGCAGCCGGGCGATCTCGGCATCGACCTGCATCGGGTCGATGAAGTAGTGCGCCACGTCCACCCGGCCGCCCATGAGCACCGCGCGGCCGATGGCGATGCCGCGGGCGACGGGGAGGCCGTGGATGGCGAAGGTCACAGGCTCATTCTCCCTCGCCGAACTTGTCCTGTATGAGCGCGACGAGCGCGTCCATGGCCTCGCGCTCCTGCTCGCCGCTGGTCTCGAGCACGATGTCGGTGCCCAGGCCGGCGGCCAGCATCATCACGCCCATGATGCTCTTGGCGTTGACGCGGCGCTCGCCGCGGGCGACCCAGACCTCGCAGGGGTAGCTGCCCGCCAGCTTGGTGAGCTTGGCCGAGGCGCGCGCGTGCAGGCCGAGCTTATTGCTGATGGTGATGGGCGTCTGGATCATGGCGAGGGGTCTGTCTCTGGTTCTGGTTCTGCGGTGCGGTGATGGCCACCTGCATCACGCCCTGGGTGCCGCCACTGACCGCGCGCGCCACCAGGGCGTCCAGCGGCTCGTGGCGGTAGCTCACCGCGCGCAGGATCATGGGCAGGTTGACGCCGGTGACCAGACGGGTGTGGACCCCGTCGACCAGCTTCTGGGCCACGTTGCTCGGCGTGGCGCCGAACAGGTCGGTGAGCACCAGGGCGGTCTCGACCTGCGGCGCGTGCAGCAGCTGCTGCAGCGCGATGCGGGCGGTGGCCAGGGTTTCCTCGGGCGAGAGGTTGGGCTGGACGTCCACCGCGGCGACGGTGGCCCCGCAGTCAGGGAACACATGCAAGGCGCACTGGCGCAGGGCATGCGCGAGGGGTGCGTGGCAGATGATCAGGACGCCATTCATCAAACGGGATTATGTCTCGCGCCGCGTCCGGGACTTCCCGGAGCGGCCGCCCCCGGCGGGCTGACCCGGAATGGCTGAATGAACTCGCCAGACGGCATCCTCGCCCGGGACCTCTCCCGCGTGCCCGCCGGCCCCGGGCGCACCCGAAATCTGGCCGGCCTGGGCGCCAACCACCCCAGGCGCCGGGCGGATATCCCGCTCTGGTGCCGGCGACGCGGCCGGGCCGCAGGCATACTTCAAGCTTCCGACCCGCCCCCACTGAATGCCATGACCAAACGCGCCTGGAGCCTGATCGCGCTCGCCCTGCTGGCGGTCGCCGCCGCGGCCGTCTATCTGTCCGGCCCGAGCGACCGCGCGCCGTCCTCCACCTTCGTCCTGCTCGATGGCAGCAAGAAGACCACCGAGGACCTGCGCGGCAAGGTGACCCTGGTCAATTTCTGGGCCACCAGCTGCACCACTTGCGTGGCCGAGATGCCCGAGATGGTCGCCACCCACCAGAAGTACCAGGCCCGCGGCTTCCAGACCCTGGCCGTCGCCATGAGCTACGACCCGCCGGCCTATGTGGTGAACTTCACCGAGACCCGCAAGCTCCCCTTCCTGGTGGCGATCGACAACACCGGCGATGTCGCCAGGGCCTGGGGCGATGTGCGCCTGACCCCCACCACCTATCTCGTGAACAAGCGTGGCCAGGTGGTCAAGCGCTATGTCGGCACACCCGACTTCGACGAGATGCACCTGCTGATCGAGAAGCTCCTGGCCGAGGCCTGAGCCCTGCGTGGCGTTCATCAAAAAGCCCGGCATCGCCGGGCTTTTTCGTGGTCGCGCGATGCGCCCGGGTCCGGGCTGCGCGACTCAGTTGCGGAAGTTGTCGTGGCAGGCCTTGCAGCTGTTGGCCGCGGGGCCGAAGGCCGCCTTGAGGTTGTCCAGGTTGTTGGTGCGGGCGGCCGCCAGCAGCTTGGCCACTTCGCCCTGCATCTTGTCGGCATGGTCCTTGAACTTGGCCTGCTCGGTCCAGATCTCCGGCTTGGCCTTGGTCGAGAGCTTGTCGGTGCCCGGCCCGAAGCCGGCCCAGGGCAGGCGCGAGAGCGTGGCCAGGACCTCGGCGTTCTCGACCGCCTGCTTGGCGTCATAGGGGACCCGGCCGGCGCTCATCTGGCCCAGGCGGGTCAGGTGGGTGCCCATGAGGGAGAGGGCGCTCTGGCGGTACTTCACCGCGTCTTCCGGCTTGGCGAAGGCGACACCGGTCTGGGCGGAGGCCGGCAGGGCGATGGCAAGGGCGAGGGCCGAGAGGGCAACGGAAACGGGCAGCTTCAAGATGGGTCTCCCTGGGTGCGTGTGCCGCCATGGACAGGGGGTTTACGGCGGGTTCACACAGATAAGCAACAATGATCGGGCTCCGTGGAGCCTCGGCATTTGTATCAGATGCCTGGCCGGCGTGTGCATGTCCCAGGAATTGACCCAATGAAGCAAGCCCCCGACCTCAGCGCCCTGCAGCCCGACGCCATGCCCGCCCCAGTCACCGTTCGCGTCTGGGACCTGCCCTTGCGGCTTTTCCATTGGGCCCTGGCCCTGGCCGTCATCGGGGCCGTGGCCAGCGCGCAGATCCCGGGCGTGCCCGCCGACTGGCACCCCCGCTTCGGCTACGCGGTGCTGGCCCTGTTGCTGTTCCGGCTGGCATGGGGCCTGTTCGGCAGCCGTTGGGCGCGCTTCTCGAGCTGGCGCCCCACGCCCGCGCGGATTCGTGCCTACCTGGGCGGGAATCCGCATCCCGACGACCGGGTGGGTCACTCTCCGCTGGGCACGCTGGCGGTGATCGCGCTGCTGCTCGTGCTGGCGCTGCAGGTCGGCACCGGCCTGGTGTCCGACGACGAGATCGCCTTCGTTGGCCCGCTCAACCACCTGGTCAGCTCAGCCGCTGGCCTGGCGGCGACCGACTGGCACAAGCACCTGGGCAAATTGCTGGTGCTGCTGCTGGTGGTGGTGCATGTGGGCGCGGTGCTTTACTACCTCTTCGCCCGGCGCCAGAACCTGATCGCGCCGATGGTGCACGGGGACAAATCGCTCGACGCGCCGGCGCCAGCCTCGCGCGATGACCTGCCGATGCGACTGTGGGCCCTGGTGCTGGCGCTGGCGGCGGGCGGCACCGTCCTCTGGCTGGTCCGGCAGGCAGGCTGAGGGCCCGCGCTACACTGGCCGGGTCGCCACTCCCGCCCCCGTCCTTGGACCCGTCCCCCGCCCCCGAGATCCAGATCGTCGCCCCCGGCGAAGCCGACGGCCTGCAGGCCGCGCGGAAGATTTTCCTGGAGTACGCGGACAGTCTGGGCATTGCGCTTGATTTCCAGGGCTTCGAGGAGGAACTGGCCAGCCTGCCCGGCGCCTATGCGGCGCCGCGCGGCGCGCTGCTGCTGGCACGGGTGGACGGCGTGGTGGCAGGCTGCTGCGCGCTGCGCCCCCTGGACACCTCGGACTACCCCGGCGCCGCGGAAATGAAGCGGCTGTACGTGCGCCGCGCCTTCCGCGGCTTCGGCCTGGGCCGCGCCCTGGCCGAGGCGGCCCTGGATGCGGCGCGGCAGGCCGGCTACGCCTGCGTGCTGCTGGACACACTGAGCGACATGGAGGCGGCCCGAGCCCTGTACGTAGACTTGGGCTTCGCCGAGATCCCGCCCTACTATCACAACCCCATCGCCGGGGCGCATTACCTCAAGGCCGATCTCTGAGCGGCCCGGGCCTGCGTTTCGAGGCCCCGCGAGGCCTGGCACACCCCGAAAAGACAAGCGGCCTGCCGTGAATCCACGGCAGGCCGCTTGACTGTCTTGGGGGAGGCGATCAGCCCTTGGCTTGCGCCAGCAGGGTCTGGGCGTCACTGACCTCGAACTTGCCCGGGGCCTCGACGTTCAACGTGACCACCTTGCCGTCCTTGACCAGCATCGAGTAGCGGTTGCTGCGCAGGCCCATGCCGCGGGCGGTGAGGTCCAGGGTCAGGCCGGTGGCCTTGGCGAAATCGGCGCTGCCGTCGCCGAGCATGCGAACCTTGCCGCCGGTCTTCTGCTCACGGGCCCAGGCGCCCATCACGAAGGCGTCGTTGACGCTCAGACACCAGATCTCGTCGACACCGGCCTTCTTCAGTTCATCGAACTTCTCGACGTAGCCGGGCACGTGCTTGGCCGAGCAGGTGGGGGTGTAGGCACCCGGCAGCGCGAACAGGGCGATGGTCTTGCCCGCGGCGGCCTTGGCCACGTCGACCGGGTTAGGGCCGATGCTGCAGCCATTGCCCTCGACCTCCGAGTACTCGTACAGGGTGGTACTGGGCAGGGTGTCTCCGACTTTGATCATGGTGGTGGCTCCTAGGATGGGTCCCCGTTCGGGGTGTTGTTGGAAAAGAAAAACGGCCCATTGTGGGCCGTTTTTCAGAGCGTTGCAGACGTGGGGTCGATCAGACCTCGGCGGCCTTCTCGACCAGGCGGGTCGCAACCCAGTTCTTGGTCTTGGAGATCGGGCGGCTCTCGGTGATCTCGATGATGTCGCCCAGGTGGTATTCACCCTTTTCGTCGTGCGCGTGGTACTTGCTCGACTTGGCAA
>JACCDY011140219.1_pt1 | contig 11813 bp, 15 predicted proteins | sample 7446391 | NCBI WGS metagenome assembly JACCDY01 (sample SAMN15323451, study PRJNA562643) | freshwater metagenome | isolation source: river surface water | place: USA:Blue River Watershed | collected 2017-08-18
TAAGGCAAATTATGAATATAATAAAAAAATTATGTTAAGAACAACAATTAATGATATTAATTTTAATAAAATATTAAATAAAATATTAAAATATAAAAATGAAAATAAAATAACAGAAGAACAATATAATTATATTATTGCAACTTATAATAAATATGCACATGTAAATCCTTTAGTCAAAGATTTATTGATGGTAATATTTAGAACAAGAAAATATGATATGAATTGTAGTGCATTTAATGTTATCTATGGAGATTTATTAAAAATACTAAAACTAAAAACAGACCATTTACATAATACAATGTATGAATTATATATTTAGAGCGGCAAAGATTTCTACATATATAATTTTTAGCTGTCCCATTTTTCAGTGAAAAATGTGTAATATCGAATTAATTTTTGCCAAAATAATGTCTTTTTTATAGTTTGTATTGTTTGAATCAAAAAATTCTTCAAGAGGTATTAATTCATAAATTTCATTAATTGTTTTTTCAATAGTAACATTTTCATTCATTATATAAAGTAAGTATACCATTGATATTTAATTTAGAATCTATACTTTTACATATTTTTTTAAATATAACAAACCCTTTTTCATTATGTTTATCTGATAAAGTTTTAAAATCAATTGTTGATAATATAGAATCTTCATGTGACACAAAATAAATAATTTTTTTAACATTATTTTTATCAAAAGTTTCATTATAGTTATTTGAATATGATTTAATCACTTTATATAATCCTGATTTTTATCAAGTGATTCTTTAGTTTTTTATTTTGACCTTTATAAATAATATCAATATCTTCTAAACCCTCAAATTCTATGTTAATTTTATTATATTCTTTAAAAATTAATTTTATGAAATAGTAATATTGAAATTCATATCCTTTAAAACTATTTGTTGCATCCCTCATATTGTTTGTCATTTTTATAATTATACTAATAATTGTGTCTTTAAATGTATAATTATAAATATTAATTTTATGATGTAACAACAACGAAAAAATATTTAAATAAAATTATAAATAAATTAAATTGTAATTTCTTTTTCAGGTTTAAGTTTTTTGACTTTACCATCAATAAAAGTTCCATATTGTTTTCCTTTATTACCATCTTTATATATATTTTAATTTCAAAAAATAAACGCAAAAATATATAAAAATTGAAATAACATTTATATAAAGATAACACCATATATTTAATAATGGGTAGCGATTATGAAGAAATTAAAAAAGATTGTGGATGTATAATTATAAAATGGGATGATGATTGGGGTAGATGTGGTCAATATATAAAACAATATTGTGATAAATGTCAAACAGAAAAAAATAATTATAACGAATTATATAAAAAAAAATATGATGACACGATTGCTGAATATAAAATAAATTCTACAAACGAATTATTTGAAGAGATAATTATATTACAAAAAAATAAATTAAAAAATGATATTAATGAAAGATGTTGTACATTTAATTCACATAAAATTTATTGTCCGTGTTGTGATCAGATAATACAATATAATAATTTTGAAAGACATATTAAATCTTTAGGACACATTAAAAAATTACCAATTAAAAATAAATGAAAATAAACAATAAAGTATCAATGCTAATAAAATAATTAAATTATATAACTCAAGTAAAATAACTAAAGAAGAAGGTATAAATAGTAAATATAATTAATATCATAATAATTCAAAAACATATTTCTTTGTTCTAATATCTTCTTTACCATCTTGTTTTATTCTATAATCATAACTATTTAATTTATATTTACTTTTTGTTAATTGTCTTATAATTGATAAATATGGTCTTTTTGCTTTTGTTGGTTCGGATGCCCCTATAATAGTTGAAAAACTATAATATTTTCTTATTTCTGGTATTAATTCTGATATTTTATCTTGTTTTATTTTATCATTATCAAGATTAAATAAAATAATACTATTTTCATCATCTAATTCTAAAATACAAATGATTTTATTAACTAATTCATCTTGTTCTTTTTTATACAAAATACTTTTAAGTTTCATAATATTATATTATAATGTTATGAAATTTTTAAATAAATTAATCCTTATAATTTTTAGGTTTTCTTTTTAATGTAGAATCTTTTTTAACATAATCTTTATAAGCATCTTTATTATAAGCATTCTCAAGATAGTTCTTATGATTTTCTTTCTTAACTTGTTTTATTGCATTTTTAATTTCTATAGCTAATTCATCATATTTCAATACTTTTTTATTTAATTTAAGATAATGTTTAATCTGGTTAAACCAATTCTCTATAACATTACACTTTGGTGTATAAGGCAACGAAAATAAATATTTATTGCCACTATTTATAATTGCTTGTTTAACAAATTCATTATTGTGACTTCCCGCATTGTCTAAAATAATTAAGTGATTTTTATATTTATTAAATATATTTGCTTCTAAAAATTCCACAAATCTTTCTTTTGTCATACCACCTTCTTTATATAAAGTAGCACCTACACATTTTGAATTAGATATAGCACATAATAAAGTAAATTTTCTGAATACATAATTATCATCAGTTTTAACGACACATCTTTTACCTAAAGAACATTTTGAATATGGTAAATACATAGCTGGTTGAATTGATGTTTCATCTAAAGATATTATTTTATCTAATTTATATTTACTAATTTCTTTATAAAAATCTTTTAGTTCTTTCTTAATATTTGTTGGTTTTCCATATCTTTCTTTTGGATAATGCTCATGTCTTGTTCTTTTTCTGGTTATATTATTATCTCTTATTACTTGACCTAAATGTTGAGGTGTTATATCAAAATCTTTATATTTCTTTTTAATTATTTTATGTAATTCTCCCATTGTTATTATTTGGAGCAAAAAGATTTGGTGATTGGTCACAAATAAATATTTCAAAAGACTACTATTTTTATTTACAAACTAATGATTATTTATGTAAATTATATGGAATATTAAACGGTGCACCTGTTTTATGGATTGATAATGATTATATTATAACTGCATATAATTATAATAATATAAATACTAATGAAATATTTTCAAAAAACATAAATATAATACATAGAAGATTAAATGAAAATATGGGTAAACAATTTTATAAAGATAATAACATAAATAAAACTTTTACAAATAAATTAACACAACTGAATAGAAATTATTATAATAAATATATAAAATATAAAATGAAATATATAAAATTAAAACATAATATTTAACAAATTTCAATATATGGATATAAATCGTTCCACAGATCTTCTAAAATATTATATACACTTATTAGATGTCGTTGATTTAAATTAGAGTTTATAAGATTATCATAGTAATTTATTTTTAATATGTTTTATAAATTCATTATATTCAAACATTTTATAAGGATTTTTATAAATTATTTCAAATAAAATATGATTATAATTTACTTCAGATGGCAGTTTATTATAATAATCTTTTAGAATTTTTTCAGCTATTTTATCTGTAATATTATTATTAAAATGTTCAACTAGATTTTTATCATTGTATATATCTATACTATATATATTACATAATATATTTTTGTATTCAACTAATATATTATAACCATAAAATACTTCATTATATCTTTCTTTATCCAATGAATATATATTATCAAATATTATTTTAAAACACTGTTTATCTGTTTCTTTATAATATTTAATTACTTTATTCAATAAATAATAAATATTTTCACTTAAACAGTTTATATTATATTTAATTGTATATGATGAATAACCATAAGGTATCAAAAATTATAAAAGATTTGGAAACTTAAAATCAAATTATAATAAATAATATATTCATTATATTTTATAAAATTTAAAATACCACAATAATTATGTTTATTATTTGGATCTATTTTTAATTCCTGTCATAATTTCATCAAACTTTTTTGGATTATCTAAAAATTTATACAAAATATTAGTTTTTTCTTCATGTGTTACATATAAAATTAATTTTATCCATTTATTTTTTAAATTTATATTGAATATTTATTAGTTCATTTATAAAATCTTCTATTTTTTCATCATATTGATACTCTGAAATATAATTTTTTATTATTTTCAACTTAATTGTTTTATTTTTAACTTTTTCAATTAAATCATTCATAATAATATTATATATAATTTAAAATTAAATATTTCAGTTTTTATTAATCCTCTTCATCACTTGAAACATATCTATAATTTTCATCAATTAATGGAGGCTCATCATCAGTTTCTGTATCATTATCGTTTTCCTTTTTGTCAATAGGTTGTATCAATTTCCAGGTCTCTAATATGATATCTTTGAAATTATAACTCATATCATTGATACAATTAAAAAATGCCTTTTTATTTTTAGGATCATGAAATTTATCTTGATTATCTAATATATCTTTTATTTTCTTTTGATGTTCTAGTGGGATACTATCACGAAAAGATTCATCAAATTCTACCATTAATGATATATTTTGGATAAATCTTAGCGAGCTATCTAATACTTCATTTATAAAATCTATTTTATTTATTTTTTCTGGTTTTTGTGTTTTATGGTTTATTCTAGTAAAATGTTTACCTTCAAGTGTAGTTGTGCAAAAAGAATGATTTTCTGGGTATTTTTTATTGAAATTAACTTTTTTAACACATGCAACTGGCATATTATTATCTTCTTTTACAATAGCTAAAATATCTTTTATTGAAAATCCATCTAATGATTCTCTACCTAGCTGTGTAATTATAATGTTATTAGTATTATTTATTGTACCATTATTTATATTATTATTTGTATTATTTATATTGTTTTGTTGATTATTTATATTATTAGTTATTTGTTGATTATTTATATTAGTTAATTGTTGATTAGGATCAACTATAATTTTGTTGTCTAAAAAAATTAAATCTTTCTTTTTACATTTTTGTTCATGTTTCCAACGAGATTGAAAGTGCTTATATGTATTATCGCAATAATTACATTTGTATTTATCTTCTTCATTATTTACATGGCTTATCATAGACTTATCATGACTTATCATATTACTTATCTTAGACTTATCACTAACACTATTGGTATTATGATATTTATTGTTGTGGTTCCATAAACTACTATTGTTAGCATAAGTTTTATTGCAAATGTTGCATCTATATCTATCTGAGTGATCACTCATTATTATATATACTAGAAATTATCTCCTTATATAGTTTTAAAAAAGTGATAAAGTGATACCATCACTTTTTTAAAAAGCCTTTTTTTTTTCATAAAAATTTTTAGTTTAATATTTTTTATAAAATAATTTCATTATTTAAAATAAATTTTACACTACTATCAATCAATTTAGTAAAAAAACTAATATCTTTTTCGATTGGTAAAATAAATCTATCTCTGTTAGCTTTTTCTTGATACTTTTGTAATTTAACTAAAACCATTTTTTCAATAATATTCATATTAGTTATATTTCCACATTCTTTGTAATATACAACTTCATGTTCAGCTGTTTTATTATATCCACTTAATCTGTTTTTTAAGTTTTTAGCTTTTCCAATTATATATATTCTTTTATTTTTATTATCTTTAGATGTAACAATATAAATAACATTTTTACCTGGATAATCAGTACGTTTTTGTTTTTTATTAAATGTATCTTCCAATAATTTAATTTTTTCATCTTTTAATTGTAATTCTTTATTTTTTTCTTCTAAAAGTTTAATTTCAATAGAAACATTACCATCAGTAAATAAAGTTCGAATCCATTTACTGACTTGTAAAGCAAATTCAGGAGATATCCATTGAGCTAATTGTATAGCTAAATCAGGATGTATCCACGAACCATAATGATTACCACCCTTATTAACTTGAACTAAATCCAATGCCGGGATCCCGGCATTGGATTCTAATATTTTTATAAGTTGTTTAGTGGTATCTAAAGAAAACCAATGACTGAACTTTTTATTACCTGCTTGACATAATTGTGTAGCATTAATATAATTATCTTCCATTCTAGATATAATATCAACATTATTAATAGAAAGTGTAGATTGTATTTTTTTAGGTATTATAACAGTATTTTCATCTGATTTACTTTTTAATTCTTCAATAATCTTTTGTTTTTCAACAATTAAATCAATAAGTTGATTATTTATATTATTATTTTGTTGATTATTTATATTAGTTATTTGTTGATTTTGTTGATTAGGGTCAGCCATAATTTTGTCATCTAATACTATTAAATCTTTATTTTTACATTTTTGTTCATGATCCCATTTGTTTTGACGTGATTTAAATGTTTTTTTACATTTGGAACAATATAAAGATAAATTTACTAATTTATATGAATGTAATATGATTTGTAAACAAATATTACCACAATTTTATAATGTTTCATTAAATAAAATTCTTATTAAAATATATTCAATATATGATTCAAATTATGATGAATATATTATAAAAAATAAAGAATTTGATAAATTAATAAATTTATATAATGATTTCACACAAAGAAATGGTTTATATTATAGAATTAGTTTTAATTTTAATATTCAACCAATTAGTTATTATAATTTTATTATTTCACCAAGTTTACGTGATGATAATCTAACATATGAAAAATATATTGAATTTTATAATGTATTAAATAGTTATTTAAGATCATTGATAAATGTAAATAAAATTAAAAATAAACCAATTAACAAACAAATATCAGATGAAAAAAACACTATTAATAAAAAATCATTAGATGTAAAAACTACTAAAAGTAAACAAATAACAACTGATAAAAAACCAAAGAAAAAAACAATTCCTATAGCATTAAAAAGAAATGTTTGGAATAAATGGGTTGGTGAAGATATAGGTAAAACAAAATGTTTATGTTGTAAATTAACAGAAATAACTATGTTAAATTTTGCATGTGGACATATTACTGCAGAAGCAAATGGCGGAGAACTAAAATTAGACAATTTGAAACCTATATGTGTATCATGTAATTCTAGTATGGGTACTCAAAATATGAATGATTATATTCAAAATTATGGTTTATAATAAAATCTAAAAACTATTTATAATTGATACTAATATATTATTTTTTATTGTATGTCTAATTTTATAGTTTATTTGAATGATATAAAATTAATTTTATAAACCATAAAATGATTACTGAAAAAGAATTTATTGAAAAAATTATTTTATTATTATTATATTATGATAATATTCATGATTTTGGTAAATTATGTATTTGAGAAAATAAATATTTATATGAATAATTATTTTAATGATACTGATCTAGATAAAACTATTTTTAAAGGTATAACATAATTTTTCAATAGTAAACCCTTTCAAAATTTTGATGATAATAAACATATATTTATTGATTTTATTAAATATATTATTGATAATAAACTAAAAACAAAAATTTACATATAATTTCATATCATTCCAGTTTTCATCATACATTCTTGATAAATAATTAAATAGTTCTTTTCTAGATTTATTTGAAAAGTTAATAAAATTATTTTTTGAATATAAATTTATTAGTTCATCATATTGTGCATTAAACATATTTTTATTAAATATAATTGGTTTTTGTACATTAATATATTTTTTAACTTCATCGAAATTGTAAAATGCATATATGTTTTTATAATTTTCTTTTTTATCAATTATATCATAAATAATATTTGTTGGCATTTGTTTATATTTTTCAATTAAATTATCAAACTGCATCTCTGTATAATTATCAAAATAATCCAAAATATTATTTTTATTATTTATACTATTAGTATCTAAGTATTTATTAATAAGATTATTTATATATTCCAACTCGTCGCATTCAAGTTCTTTAAACAATGTATATGCAATTAAAAATGATAACAAATTAGGAAATTTAAATCCGTGCTTTAAGGCAATTATATAATGTAGATTTGGTGGGTTATTAATTATTAAAGGTATTGAAGAACATCTTCTATGATATGCCATAACACCAACTAAATTATGTTCATTATTTGGATCAATATTTAATTCAGTAATCATTTTTTCAAATTTTAATGAATCATTAAAAAATATGTATAATATATTTTTATCTGTTTCTGTAATATTATTAAATATATATTTTAGTATTTTACTATTTAATTCAATATTATTACATAAATATTTAGTGTTAAAAATAAACTTATGTAATAATAGTTTATCAATTAGTTTATAATTTTGAAAAATTACAATTGAATTATTTAAATTTATCAGTATATTGGTTGGTTTATAATATATATAGTTTTCTTTACCACAAAATCCCAAGTTGTAGTCACTTGAAAAATAACCATTGTCAATTAATTTAATAACCTCATCAACAATACTTACTATTGGAAATGTATTTTTATACATTTTTTCGGTTGATTTAACAACAAATTTTTCAATAGTTGGTTTTAATTTTTTATAATATTTTTTTATTAAATATTCTGTATCAAACTGTTTAAGATGTTCTTTTATTTCATATCCAATGTTATCACTGTTAAAATCAATTTTATTTAATAATTGTTGATCATAATCATCTATATTTTGTTCACAATATTTATTAATTTCAAGATATTCATCTAAGTATTCATTAATTTTATTTGTTTCATTACTAATTTCATTAGTTGCTCCATTTTTAATACTAAAATCATATAATATAATATTGTCAATATTTGAATTATTATAAGTGTAAAAAGATTTACATACACACTGTTTATCTTCATTATAGCTAAAATTAGTTGAACTGTTATAGTCTATCACTAAATATACCATTATAACTATTATTTATAATATTTTAAATATATTTGTACAATTTTTTATAAATTTATAATATGACAAACGAAAAAGATTTTATTGAAAAAATAATTTTACTGTTATCATATTATGATAACATTCATGACTTTGGAATTTTGTGTACCAAAGAAAATAAATATGTGTGTGAAGAACTATTAAAAAATTACAAAAAAATGTTAACAAAAGAAATTATAATTATAAATAAAACTATTGATACATATTTTGTTGGAAATGATGAACTAATAAAATATTATAAAAATAATATTGTAGAACCATTGTACAGTACTGTATTTTCATCATTTGATAAAAATAAATATGTATTTATTAATTTAATTAAATATATAATTGATAAAAAAATAAATATAATTACAAAAATAGATTTTGATAATATGCAAAACATTGTTTTAATGAATTTTAAAGTGATTTTCAATGGAATTATAAATATTAATGATTTATTGATAATACTTAACTATAGTGTTAATACTAATATTGACATTGATAATGATACATATGATTTTATAGAGTTTAATGAATTTATAAATAAAAAAGAAAATAATATTGAAGTATTTTATAATTTTAAATATGTTCATAAAATGATATTTTTACAGCGTCAACAATTATATTATCTTATAAAATATTACAATGAATCTAATTTAAAATTTAATAGTATTTTGGATTATTTTTTAGAAAAAACTACTGATTACGATAATTATAAAATGATAATAATAAAAAACTTGAGCAATAATACAATTAAACAAAATGTAACATTTCCTGTAACAATGTTTGATGATATGTCAACTGATACATTAAATAGCAATTACATAAACGGTTTATTTAAATTTAAAATAATAAATTCAGATAAGGAATATATTGATAGTGCCTTGACATTTAATGGACTAGACTTTAAGGGACAATTGGGATCGCGTCAAGTTATGTTTATACAAGATAAAACAAAAAAAATAAAACAAGTTTCTTTTCATGTGGACAATTTGGAAATAAATATAAAAGAATACAAATTTATTTTTGATAAAGAAAAAAAATATATTAAATGTACATATATAGATGATATTACTTTTTATGTCAAGTATAATTCTGTTGGTAGAAATTATAAAAGACATTCTGACGAATCAGCAGAAGGTATTTTTCAAATTATAATTTTGATTATAAACATTCTTAAAAAAAATATAGATTATAAAAAAGAACTAATTATAGATAAAATAGACTACAATAAAATTAATGAATATATTGTTGTTGACGATATTTTTTATGAATCAATAATGAGAATAAATAAATATGACAATCCATATGAAATTTTAGTTACGTTGTTATTTGGTGTAAAAAGATTTGGTGATTGGTGTCAAATGAATGTTTCTAAAAAATATTATTTATATTTACAAACAGATGATTTACTATGTAAACTTTACGGAATATTGATTGGAGCTCCTGTTTTATGGATGGATGATAATTATAATATTATAGCTTATAATTATGACAAAATAAATACAAATGAAATAAATGTAAATTATGATAAAAAAAATATAAATATCATTCATCGAAAATTATATGAAAATATTGGTAATAAGTTTGGTAACATAAAAAAACCGGTTGATATACAACATAAAATAACACCATTTGAAAAAATATATTATGTTAAATATTTAAAATATAAAATGAAATATATAAAATTAAAATATAGTATTTAACAAATTTCAATATATGGATATAAACCTTTCTAAAGATCCTCTAAAATATTATATACACTTATTAAATGTCGTTGATTTAAATTTGAGTTAGATTATTATTTATTTTTAATTCATCAAATTGTTTTTCACATATTTTTTGTGTAAATTTAATTTTTAATATGTTTTTTAAATTCTATATATTCAAATATTTTATAAGGTTTTTATAAATTATTTCAGTTTTTATTAATCTTCATCATCACTACTTGAATCGCCACTAGATACATATCTATAATTTTCATCAATTAATGGCGGTTCATCATTATCAGTTTCAGTTTCATTCTCCTTTTTGTCAATAGGTTGTATCAATTTCCAGGTTTCTAATATAATATCTTTAAAATTATAACTCATATCATTGATACAATTAAAAAAAGCTTTTTTATTTTTAGGATCATGAAATTTATCTTGATTATCTAAAATATCTTTAATTTTCTTTTGATGTTCTAGTGGAATACTATCACGAAAAGATTCATCAAATTCAACCATAAGTGATATATTTTGAATAAATCTTAATGAACTATCTAAAACTTCATTAATAAAATCAATTTTATTTATTTTTTCTGGTTTTTGAGTTTTATGATTAATTCTAGTAAAGTGCTTCCCTTCAAGTGTAGTTGTACAAAAAGAATGATTTGTTGGATATTTTTTATTGAAATTAACTTTTTTAACACATGCAATCGGCATATTATTATCTTCTTTTACAATGGATAAAATATCTTTTATTGAAAAGCCATCTAATGATTCTTTACCTAGCTGTGTAATTATAATATTATTAGTATTGTTTATTGTACCATTATTTGTATTGTTATTTATGTTATTTATGTTATTTATATTATTTTGTTGATTATTAATTTGTTGAGTATTTATATTACTTATTTGTTGATTATTAGTATGTTGTGTATTTATATTACTTATTTGTTGGTTAGGGTCAGCTATAATTTTATCATCTAATACTATTAAATCTTTCTTACAATGTTTCTTTTTATGTTCATATTTTGATTGTCTACAAGAAAAAAATTTATTACAATATTCACAAACATAATTATTGTTGACTATTTCATTATTTAAAGGTAATGTATTACCTTTACGCCCCTTTACGCTATCCTTTACGCTATCCTTTACGTCACCTTTACATACTTCAAATATATTAGTATGAAATTTCTTGTTGTGATTCCATAAACTACTATTATTAGCATAATTTTTGTTACAGATTTTACATCTATACCTATCAGAGTGATCACTCATTATTATATATACTAGTAATTATCTCCTTATATA
>JACCDY010327226.1_pt1 | contig 11810 bp, 23 predicted proteins | sample 7446391 | NCBI WGS metagenome assembly JACCDY01 (sample SAMN15323451, study PRJNA562643) | freshwater metagenome | isolation source: river surface water | place: USA:Blue River Watershed | collected 2017-08-18
AAGAACTTTTGCGTAGTGTTTCACAACCCGGCGCGGAAAACAGTGACAGTTGACACTGGTTCTGGCTGAAGGTAAAGTACCCCTCCCTACCATGAGAGTCTGCGCGGAAAATAGAAGTGGTTGACAAAAGTGGAGAGGGGTGGTACATCCACCCCTCCCTGTGGGATTAGATTGTTACCCAGAGAATGTGGTTGACATTTCAGGATACCAAGGAATGTCAGTACCGTCAATCACTCCACATTCGACGGTATCGAACACGTCCAACAGACAGTTTCCCATACCGAAACTCTCTCCGTTGATTTCAACGTCGTACCATTCGGACCACACGTCTTTACTATTGACTTTGACGTAAACATCCACGGTGGTGATCCGAAACTCTCCAACAATTTCAATGTCGGAAATGGTGGGAACGAACTTGGGAACGTCTTCGTATTCGTGAACGACAGACTTCTCCTTTTTGGACATCTTCTCGTAGACCAACCGTTGCAGTCCTTCAGGAACGTCCAACAGACGAGTACCGGACATCTTGAGGACCGTTCCTTGGTAGACTCGGTACCAAGGTTTCTCACCGACATGATGATGGATAGTGAATACGACTTTCATGGTGTTGGTAGTGTCAGTGTCACGATCATCGTGACGTACAGACAATGACAGGTTGGTAGACACAATCAACACCTTTTTTCAAAAAAGTTCCACGTGGAACACCACCGTTGCGCGGAAAATGGAAGTTGTTGACAGTGTGGGTACGTTGGTGTAAACCCACCCCTCTCCATAGGGTGACAGTCACCAAAAACAAAAGAGGACTCCTTTCGGAGTCCCTGTGGTTTGTCAAGTAGATTGTTAGACGATTTCGACTAGGTATCCATTGGTCATCACTTGGTGAAGAGACTTGACAATGGACTCTTTGTTTCCTCCGGTGATGTATCGTCCGTTGACTGTCAAGTCAAACTTGTTACCGTGTCCGGTGATGGTGATGGTGTTGGTTCCAAGAACCAACGTCTTGAGAAGACTGAGGTTGTCATACATTTCCTTGTCGGACATCACTCCATCGGTGAGACCAAGAGTGTCATAGTCTTCCTCCGACAGTTCGATATCTTCAAAGAACCTGTAGTACACGTAGATGAAGTCTTCACCTTTCTTGTCCATCTCCACCATCTTGGTTTCCAACTGGTCAATCAACTCGACGATGTTGGGGTTGTTGGTCTTGAGGTTCGTGAGAATTGTTTTCATATCGTTCATACGACCCACTCAATCTGACAGAACCATGGAAATACACAACACCTTTTTCAAAACTCTTTCAACATCCCCACGCGAAAAATGGAACCAAAAGAAAGTTGTTGACATTTGAACCAACCGTGATCTTTGCGCGGAAAACGACTGCGGTTGACAAAGTAGTGGGGGGGTGGTACTCCACCCCCCTCCCTATGGTTAGAGAACTTGTCGGATCAGTCGTTCGTGTTCTTTCTTGAAGTCAAACGAATAGTTGATCTGAGACGACAGATACCGTACCGTCCGTTTGATTAGGTTGGTAGGAACTTGATCCTTGGTGATGATTCCATCCTCCAGAACCAGACACAGATCGTGTTCCGGTGTGGTGTTGTATTCGTTGGTAGTTCTCTTGAACCAGTCAGTCAACGTCTTGGAAACGTCGTTAGTGTTTTTGAGTTGGTCTACCAGTTCAGACGTATTGTCTGAGTCCAGCCAATGATTGAGTGATGTGAATCCCATAATAGTTATTCCATGAAGAGTGAACGAAGTGAGTCACGAAGATTGTTGTAGAACGGAAACAGATCATCGTCATCTAGTAAACAACCGTTGTATTCGATGTTGATAGTAATAATCTTATCGTGGTTGATGTTGATAATTCCACGTCCGGTTTTGAAAGTTGAACCCAACGATTGAATAATATCCGTGATTTCGTTTTCAATTTCTTTACGGATACACGTTTGAATCTCATCTGACAGATTCAATCGAATACCCGATTCATCTATCGAATACACCGTGATAGTGTTGAATCCGAATCCCATGATCAGTTTTCCACCAACAAGTGGAAGAATACAGATATGAGTGGGAGTCTCCTCCCGACAAGTGTGGGTGATGGTAGTAAGGTCAATCTTCACGGGAAACACAGTGACAGGTTCTACCAACGAATCAACAACTATTTTCACACCTCTGCGCGGAAAACGAAAGTTGTTGACAAACTGTAGGGTTTATGGTTGACCCTCAACCGTTTTGTTTCACTTTTTACTTGTCAAATGATTCCCAAAGCCACCAACGGACTTGGACAACCATGACTACACCGTCCATCTGGTTCCACTTCACAACCTTCAGTACACATGGCTGGAACCACACTGTCGTCACACACTTCAGTTAAGAAGTCTGTGGTTTCAAAGTACCCATGCATTTCAGCCAGTTTAGCAAGACTGATACGGTACGGGTTCTTCACTCTGTTCACAATAGCATTCAAGTTGCTCATGTCAGGATTCAATCTAGTTGGGTTTTAGAAAAAGTCAATCCACAATCAAAAACTTTTTTCGTCCAATTTCTCCAATCTGGTTCAACGCTTCTGCGTCCCATTCTCCATTGAATTGAAGCGCATCCCATCGAAGTATCTTCGCCACAGCTGCGAGCGTCGTATGCGTCTGCCTGAAGCTGGGCAAACCATATCCAAACAACATCGTGTCGTCTGTGGCAGACAAGTCCAAGTTGGGATTCTTTGCGGCAGCACAGGCTTTCTGAAATTGAATGAGTGTCATGTCGTGGGCAAGGTTAAGTCTCTTGGCAGAAAAGTCAAACTGTATTTTGAAAAAAGGAGAGGGGTGGGCAGCGCTATTCCTCTAGTCTGGGGGTGGGCACCCACCCCTCTCCCTGTGGAGTGTCAGTTGTAGACACTCTGTAGTTTGTACCGTTTACCATTACGTAGCAACCACTTGGTTCCACGCCATAGGTTGATATTTCGAACGGTTTGGTAAGTTCCTGTGATACCTCGAAACCGTTTACCGTTGCGGAGCACCCCGGTGGCGAGATACCGGTCTCCCGGTAGGGAGTCCCACGTTACGGTACCGTCCTTATTCTTGGTGAGAGGATTCATTGGTTTCGATAAGGTTGGGGATTTCATCGAACAGTTCTCGGTAGTCTTGTTTGATCAGGTCGTGAAGTTCATCCATGACGAGGCGACAATAGACTACTGAGCAGCACCGTCAACCTTTTTTGTGACTTTTTTCTTGGGCTTCTTTCCACCAATTTGATTGACAAGTTCGATGACGAACCGCTTGATTTTGGGCTGAAACTCAAAGGTGGCTTCCTTCCACACTTCAAGCTCCATGCTGTAGATCATGTTGTGAGTGCGGTCGAAGTAGGTGGCGTTGACTGCTTGGTCAACGAAAATCAAGCCGTGGTAGCTTGTGTCTGTGTTTTTGTAGAATCCCACCGGCGGACGTGGTGAGCGACTCAAAAGTTCTGCTCCGGTCCAAACATGCTTAGGTGAGGTTTCGCCTTGAATTGCTGTAACTGCGTTCTTCATACGGGCTTTAGATTACCGACGTTGCGTTGAGTGTCAACACACTTTTAGAAAAAATCCTGCTTGCAGCTGCTTGTTGTTGCTTATTTTTTAGAGATGCTTGTTGATGCTTGCTGAACTTGCGGCGCTTGTTTGCGCTTGCTGCGCAAATAGGTAGTTTTTAGAAAAAGTCAAGCATTTATTTTATTTCAGAAATATTGGGGCTTTTTAAGCTGACCCCAAGCTTTGATCATCAGAACGGTTGGTTAGACTCAGCAGGAGCTTCAGCAGGCATATCAGCTGGAGTAGCGATACGATACAGCAGTGAAGCCTTACCTCGTTTGTTCTTACGAGTACCAGTTTGGATCATGAGTCCAAGGCGGACTTGATCTTTCACGTAGTGGTAGATCGTAGCGTGACAAACGCCAGGGTTGAGGGAGTGGGCATCCTTGAGGGACCACTCTCCATCCGGAGAGGGGAACGTCAGACTACTACGTTCCACACTCCGACCATGGCGGCGGATCTTGGTTGGTGTCTCAGTGATTTCAGTTGTGTCTTGGTTCATGTTAGTAAGAGCCGATACGGTATTCATGGTAGTAGCCACTGTCAAACATTTCGTTGTGGTTCCATTCCTGTTCAACAGGCTTGGGAAACACTTCGTTGCGAATCTGGTCAAGCAGATTCATCTGAGCAGTGTACCTGTTGTTTTGTTCCTCGGTGATGGGAGGCAGTTCTGAGAGAAACTGATTCAGTTCTTCATGGAACTGTGCGTCTTCCAGAGCTTGAATCTCATCATCCGAGAGATCTTCAACGGTCGTATTCGATGTCGTAGGGGTCACATTCGTCATAGTCTTCGTTTTCTTTGGGGTTGTTGCGTTCGATTTCAGTCTTGATTGAATCGACGGTCGAGTCGATGGTCAACTCAATTTCAGCTATTTCCTGTTCAGTGAACTGGGTTTTGTCGTAGGTGACGTTGGAAACGTCGATGTAATCGGTGCCACTGTCGAATCCTACGGACCCCCAGTATTCGTAGGATCCAATTCCATCGTTGCACCATTCATAGTCCACCGAAATGTCCAGCTGGAACGGTTCGGGACGAGTTGACAGTTCAATCTCAATCGTAGTGTTGTAGTTCATACGGGCCTCAATCTATCTGGCTTTGAACCAAAATCAAGCTCCAACAAACACTTTTTCCAACAATTTTTGAGCACCAGTCTTGGTTGGATTCCAGCCCATAAACTGAGTAATGTCTCCGATTCCACGGTGGATACGCCACTCGTTCTTGTCAGACTTGGAATCTTTGGGCTTGTAGATGAAACCAACCTCGGTGTCGTTGATCATCAAGACGTTGAGGTTGGGAAGTGAACTGTTGACTCGGACCCAGCGGTAGCTTGGTTTCATGGAGTGAACGTATCAGAGTTGGCAGAACTGTCAATCCTTGGTTTCGATTTTTATTTCGGAATTGCCGCGGTAAAGCATGATCCACGTGCCCACCATGTTGGTCACCTTGTCAACCACAATCGACACAAATGAAGTCAACAGGAAAAACACGAGCATTATCAGCACCAACACGCTCACGTAGTTTGTAACGCTGTCAAGCATAAACTTGATCATTTCCATCACGTTTAGTACAATCATGGTCCCCAAGGATAACTCAGGGACCATACACTTGTCAAGCCTCAATCTTCGCCTTGATCTGTTCCAACTTCTCAGCAGGAATCAAGCCCATCACCTGTTTGCCATACTTGGGCAGTTTCTTGTGGGCGATGGCGAGTTGTTTGGCAGTCAACGAACGCCCCTTGAGCAGTTGTTGAGCAAAACTGGAGAGAATCACGCTGTCCAGTCCGTTGAATCCCACACCGTTGACGTTAGCAGTCTGACCAGTGATTTGTTCGTCCATCGTCTGATACTCGTAGAGCTTCACGATAGCACGACTGGCCCAAGCGGGATTGATTTCGAGTTGGTTCTTGATGTAGTCGAGTAGATTCATACAACACAGCCACACTAGATGAAGCATCAGCAACCGTCAACACCTTTTTGGCTTTAATCGAATCGGCAGCAGCGCGGAAAACCAAGAGGTCTTGACAGATTACAGCAACTAGTATCTCAGCAGTTCGACGCGGAAAATCAAAGGTGTTGACAGAACGAACGGTTTAGTATCTAGGGTTTTGGATGGATACTAGATCAGCAACTTTGTCAACGGGTATTTTTAACTGCCAAGAAAGGGTGGAATTAAAAAAGGGTTAAAAAAGTTTCAAAAAAGGCTTGAGGTTGGTAGGAACTGGTGGTAACTTGGTTCCATCAGATCGGAATGGTTTCGGTCTGACCCAGAGAAATAAAACATAAAACTAAAGACAGATATGAATACTAACACCAATCCCAAGATCGTTACTGGTTCCTACACTGACCGTAACAACAACGTCCCGACCGCTTTGATGGTCGAGTCCAACATCACCAACAGTCTCAACAACCTTCGTAGGGAGTTGGGTCTTCACAACACTCGTAACGCTTACAGTTGGTGGGCCTATGCTCTCGCTGCTCTCACCTACGTTCCCGCTGCTAGTGTCAAGGATCTTCAGGCCATTCTCTCTGACGCAGACATCAAGGTCAATCTGTTGACCGCTTCCACCCTCCTCAACAACGCGATCGAAGGTCAAGCTCCTTCTCGTATTCAACGTGAGTACACCGGAAAACTTCCCAAGTTGGTCAAGGCCATGAAGTTGAAGTCAACCATGAACTCCAATTCCCTGTTCTTCGACACTGGTCGTCGTCCCCGTATCTTCCGGTTCGTTGATCCGGTTGAGGCTCGTAACAAGATGATCACCATGTATCCCGAGACTGTTCACCTGTTCAACCAGATGGACTACTGTCTGTCCACGGGTCGTCTGGATCATCACCTTCCGTAATTCTACCCCTCTCTACACGGTTGGGGGTGATCCGAGAAAACCCCACAAAAAACTTTCACTTTTTTCAAAATCAAGGCTGGACAACACCCCTCCCACACACTAGAGTCTCCCCGTAACAAAAAACGATTATGCCAAACCATACCGCAAACAACTTCACCGTAACCGGACCCGTGGCTGATGTGAAACGGTTCCTCAAACAAGCTGCAGGTTCCGACAAGGAACTGTCGTTTGACAGTCTGCTACCCCTCCCTACCGTACTGAAGAGTGTCACTGCTCCTGTCCGTATCCAGACCCAAGCTGAGATTGATGCAACGTGGGCTGAGTGGAACAAACGTAAGGATGAAGGTAAGCTCGAAAAGTGGGAGTTGGAGCAGGGTCGTCCTATGGGTCTGGGAGTCACTCAGGAAACCTACGACACCCTGATGAAGGAACACGGTGTGTCCAACTGGTACGACTGGTCCGTACTGAACTGGGGAACCAAGTGGGACTGTTACGATGTTCGTGAGTGGAACATTGCAGTTGCAGACGAGGAGATGACGGCTACGATCTACTACGAGACTGCATGGAGTCCGGCTACTCAACTGTGGCTGACTGTCTCCAAACAGTATCCGACTCTCACCTTCTTCCATGAGTTTGCAGACGAGGGTGGTGGGTTCCTTGGTGATGAAACGATCCACAACGGTACGGTGGTTGAAGAGAACGAGTACGAGTGGGACGAAGATGACGGTATCACCCTCCGAGAGGGACTGGGACGGTACTGGCCGGAAGACGAGGAAGTGACTGAAGTCAAGGAATAAGTCAAGAAAAAAACCTTGGGGTTAGGTCAAAAAGCCCCTTGACTTTCTCTAAAACCCTGATACGTTGGACCCGACATGACACCTTGGAAACACGCTGAGTCCACCGCCCGTAAGTGGGGTGGTTCACCCTCCGACTACGTTGCAATCCATGACTGGTTCGATGAAACCAAGCAATTCACCGGAGACTGGACTCACCGTGCCCTCCGACACCACAGTGCAGGTATTCAATGGGCCATCGACAAGTTTGGCCATGTGGTTGTCAACAGCAAAGGGCATTCGATTCCTGTCAAGATGATTGCTGAACAACACGTTGAGGAGGACTGTGGATTTGTTCCGACTCCCAAGGACTACCTGAAACTTTTGACTCAAAATCCTGAAAGATGGATGTTGACAGTTGGCAAGACTTCCCGTACCGTAGAACTGACAGTTAAAGAATAAACAAACATGAACATCAATGCTGAACCGATCAAGAAGAGCCTCTACGACAAGCTGAAGGCTCAAGGCGTCAACCGTGTCAAGCTCTGCTTTAGCGGAGGAAGTGACGAAGGTTTTCTGGATGTGTTTCTCTATCCAGAGTTTGACTACAAGGATGAAGCGGCTCGTAACCTCGTTAAGGAGGTTGAGAATTGGGCGTGGGATGTGTACTCCTACAGTGGGGCAGGAGAGGGCAATGACTACGGTGATAACATCACCTACGACCTTGTGGAAAACACGGTTGAGACTGAGGAGTGGTACATGGAACGTACCTACGGTGATAGTTCTGAGGGTGAGTTGGTGGTGGAAGATGAGGAATAACAGTTGACAAAAGGTTTGCGGTGATCCTACTGAAAACCGCTTGACTTTCTCTAAAACTCTGATACTCTGGTTATCGACATGAAGACTTACAAGATTCCCGTGGTTTGGCAGATGATGGGCACCGTCGAAGTTCAAGCAGAATCTTTGGATGATGCTGTAGAAAAAGTTCTTGACACCAGTGTTCCTCTTCCCGAGGATGGTGAGTACATCGAAGGTTCGTTTGAAGTGGATGAATCCGTCTATTCACTCCAAGAGGATGAGTCATTGTCAGACTATTACACCGTGGGTAGTCATGTCAATGTCACATTTAACACAAACGACCGTTTCAGTGGAGTTATCAAGGGACACAACTGTGGTTTCATCGTTGTTGAAGATGAAGATGGTGCAACATGGGAAGTTGAACCACACATGGTGAGTTTTCGTTCTGATGTCAATATGACACATTAAACGCTTGACTTTCGTGGGCCATTAGCTCAATTGGTTAGAGCAGGGAACTCATAATTCCTTGGTTGTCGGTTCAAGTCCGGCATGGCCCACCAAACTTTTCTGTTGACTTTCTCTAAAATCCCCGTTAGGTTGTACCCGCAAGATGAACAATACAACTCTCACCTTCAACCGTATCGAAGACCCCGGTCACTCTTGGTTGGAAGTTCCTGTCAAGATGGTTCGTGACATTGCAGGAGTGTTCGATCAAATTACAGACTACTCTCCAATCGCAAAGGGAAACTGGTATCTTGAAGAAGACTGTGACCTCTACACCTTCTACAAGGCTATGACCGACAAAGGTTACACGATCAAGTGGAATACTGTTCGTGTCAACGACTTTGACGATTACTACCGTTCAATCAAACGATCCTACTAATCAGTAAAAAGTAAAGTGCCACAACTCCATTTGGTAAAAACTAAATGGAGTTTTTTGTTTGACTATTCTCCACCAATCTGATAGACTTAGTGGGTAATACAAATTATGAAGAATATCTCTGAACCATTTACAGGCAATATCGACGATCTACTCAACCACTGTGCATCCATTGATGACAATCAACTCGACGAGTCCATTGAACTGGAGAACGCAATCGAACACGTTATGAAGGAAGTGGAATGCACCCGAGAAGAAGCATTGGAGTTGATCGAACAGATTCACTTGATGGAGGTTCAGCAGACTGTAAATGACATGGTTGCCAAGGGTTTGATGGAGGTGATTGGACACAACGATGATGGAGAACCGTTGTATGGACTCACTGAACGCGGAAAACAACTGCGTGACCAGATGGACAACTAACACGCGGAAAACCTAAGAATGCCAAGAACTGTTGACAAAATGGTTCTTGGCATTTAATCTGCATTGATGCATAAAAAAGACAGCATATTGATATGCTGTCGTGGTATCGTATACTCAATAGGATTTATTGAAGGTGGTTGTACAAGTTAATTTTTACCGAAGACCTATTAGTATAGATGAACTCCACAAGCTGTCATATCAATATGCTGAAATAGATTACCGACCCTTCAACAATTGATTGCCAAGTCCAATAGCCTTACCATTACTAACTGTCGTATTGGTCTTGCTATTGTAGGTAGCAACCGTTCGATTGTTACTGTCATTCAGTCGTGTCACAGATCCTTGAGTTTGGACGCTGTACACGGTGCGGTTATTCATGTCTTTGATGTAAGTCTTGCTCATCGTGGTTAAACTATACGATGCATCAGCATCAAAGTCAACGTTTTTTCTTCTTTTTCTTCTCGAGCAACTGTTGCAACTCCAAGAACTGTTTGACCTTCTCTGGCTCTAATAGTTCTGCTTTTCTGGCTAATTGTACGTTGATTGGTTGACTTGCGTTTTCAAATACCTTGCTGGTCAACAATGGAACGTATCGTTTGCCATGCTTAACATCCTTGAGTTTGCATACCAACGTCACTATGCTGAACATAGGACGTGGGTAATCACCATCACTGAAATCCTCTGAGAAATAGTCTACACCGTCTTCGGACATTAGACTGATCAACTCACAGGTTGGGTTGAGTTCTTTCATGCCAAACACTGCCTCAACGGCCTGCGTGGCTGCCTCCATATAGGGAGAGGGGCAGTCAGTATCATTGATTGCCACCTTCACCTTCCAGTTTCCGCTGTCAACAAGATAGTCTGTCATATCAGTATATAAATACTGATGTGTCAGTCCAACATGTGTGCTAACGGATGATAATCGATAGGATTACATGTATAGTCCTTGGACAGTACATTCATTGGTTCCATGATATACAACCGGTTTTCATGTTTACCAATACAATGACTGATATCACCTCGTTCAAACAACAGAGTCTTCAACAGACTCTTGGTTTGATCAGCGGTAACCTCATGTATCTCAGGTTTGGGAGCACCATCACGATGATGAACCTGACGACGTTTAATGGCAATAATCTTACGAGTCATGATAGTTAGTTCCAGATAGTCACGTCTCCAACCAGATCACCATCGTTCAACAGGTCCAGATTGTCAAGCTTTGACTGAACACGTTCACAACAACTTTCTTCAATGGTACCCGAAGCAAACATGATCTTTTGAATACACGGTGTCTTACCATTAGCACGATGAATACGACCAAGTGCTTGTATCAGATTGATAGCACTATAGGAGGGACTGATAATACTACACCGAGGATATTGACCATTCAGATCATGTAGACCAATACCAGCATTACCAGCGGCCAAATTCACAATCATGATCCTCTTACGATCATTCTTGAAGTCATCGATCTGACTTTGACGTTTCTTGACACTCTGACCACCAACGATAAACCCAACCTTATCTCCGTAACGTTCCAGTCGTTTGGTCAATGCTTCAACAGTTTCATTGAAGTTCACAAACACAACAGGACTCATACCTTCCCGGTACAATTCCTCAATTTCATCCACCATAGTGGGAACTTTCAGTACTTCTGCCAAACGTCGTGCCTTGACAATCTCAGCAAACTTGTGAGCGGAATAATCCTTGGAATCCTCATCCAACTTAGCAATCTCAGCCTGCATTTGATCATACACAGCATTGATCTTATCAGTATTGGATCCCATGTCAAAACACTGAGCAAACACCCGATTGTCAGGAAACATAGACTTCATCTGAAGACGGGTCAATCGACTAGCAACACCCATCACGTCAAACAGATCATGATGAATAGATCTCATTCCCAATTGACTCTTGGTACTCTCCATGTCAAACACAAGTCCAAACTGAGACTGTGAGAAATCACCCTTATCAGACAACCACTCTCTAAACCTATCACCATTGTGGAGATTGGTAGCATATCCAAAAGCACGCATCTCAGTAGGCATTGTAGCAGCAGTAGCACTCATCAACAATACCTTGTAGTTCTGTTTCTTGAATGCAATCAACAAACTGCTGGTAATACTACTATCACCCTTACACTTGTGAGCTTCATCCAAGATCACCAAAGTGTGTTTTGGCAATTTGACCGTAATACCACTGTCATCAGAGAATGCCTTAGCACTGGTATACTTGTTACGATCAAACTCCAGAATATGGTTACAACTGGTACCACGAATCAATTGTTCGTAATTGACCACAAAGTGAATGGGTTTATTGCCATCATAACGAACTGCCTTACCCTTGTTGGGTGTAACAGCATTGATACCCACACTAGCAAGTACTCGTTGCCACTCGGTGATAACACCCTTGGGACATACAACCAAGACGGGAACATTCAACTTCTTGGCAATATAAGTTGCCACATAAGTCTTACCACATCCGGTTTCGCTAAGGTCAGCCGCCACACCATTGATATACAAACTATCAAT
>JACCDY010697734.1_pt1 | contig 11804 bp, 7 predicted proteins | sample 7446391 | NCBI WGS metagenome assembly JACCDY01 (sample SAMN15323451, study PRJNA562643) | freshwater metagenome | isolation source: river surface water | place: USA:Blue River Watershed | collected 2017-08-18
TACAGTGTTATGTAGATGGTGTTCCTTTTTATAGCAATAGCCTTTTAGCAACATTTATATTTGGCGCCGTGTTGTTTGGTGCTTATAGTTTGTTTGCTAAAAACAGCAAAGTTATTGCATAAATAAGTTTGTAAAAGATATTACCAGGCACTCATTACAGTCCAGTTGTAGCTTTTGAAACTTTTTTTAACCCCCATTAAAATTGGTTCAAATGATTGAGAGTCATACTTTATACTCTTTTTTTAATTTTGCGGTATTTGTTTTATCGATCATTGTTTTTTTTGATGTACTCATTCAATTAAAAAGGCCGCTTCTTTTAAAAACCTATTTTTTAATTCTCGTATCATCTATTGGCGTTTTTAGTTTTCTAATGTATCTCGATTACATTAGCTTATACGTTTTATTGTGTTTTCCCATACTTAAATTTTTGGTTTGGGCAAGTATGTCCTTGATTTTGTCACATTTGTATGTAGCTAAAAATAAGAAATGGATTTATTTATTGTTAGGAGCAGCTTCACTAGTTCTTTTTTATTCTTTATACAAAGTATACACGTACTCGGTAGGGCAAGATTTTTCTAATGATGCCTATGCGCAAAATGCAGTTGCGATTTTCACGCAAAAATTCAGTTTCAAAGTAAATTTGATACCACGCATAATTTTAGTAGCTATTTTCACTTTCATCAATTTTAGGCTTATTTATTTGATCTTTAATAAATCAGATGACTCTAATATTTATCATGTAAAAATAAAAAGCTGGACTAGGGCATTTATGTTGTTAGAATTTGTGAGTGTCACAGTTTTTGGAATCATGAACTCTTTATTACTGTCCTACGAGTTTGGAAGTCTAATGTTATTTGTCATGGCTTTGCTGATGTTACTCATTGTGCTTTATAGACCTCGGTTTATTAATACGCAAAGTTTAAAGCTCAGTTTGTCTCATAATTTTAGAAGAAACCATTCATTTGTTCTAACAGACGCTAATTTTTATACGCCATTTTTTATACAGCAGTACTACTTGCAAGAGCATGCGACCTTAGAACATTTTTGTAGCCAAAACTCCATTGGATCCCATGAATACCTACAAGATCAAATTGTAATTAAATACAATATGAGTTTTAGTAATCTGGTAAATAAATCTAGGGTAGATTATTTTATAGAACTTGTAAAGTCGCCCAAATTTAAACATTACTCTATTGATGCGCTCGCTAAAGAGTCTGGTTTTAATTCTCGCCATCATTTATATAAGCCCTTTAAAAAGTTTCATGGAGGAACACCTTCAGAATTTATTGATTCTATAAATATCTGATTATCAAGTTAACATAAAACTTTACCAGTTAATTTCTAGAGTTACCTTTATTTCTTGTTAAATAAATTATATATGAGCACTTTGTAGCTAGAAGTGCTTATGAGAATAATTTTACCCTTATTTTTTTTACTGGTCTACATAAAATCATTTGCTCAAACTATTGGGTCTAATGCAACGCCTGGCACATACAATTTGGGGGGTGGTAGCAGTAAAATTTCCAAAAATTTCATCGTAGACTGGAGCATTGGTGAAAGCACCATTATTGAGAGTTTTTTTGGACGATACACCAATGAAAATTTGCTATTAACATCAAAATCATTTGTAACGAGCGGTGTATTACAGCCCTCAGATTGGTTTCATACACCCATTTTGAGGACAGAATCACTTCGGCTTGATGAAGTAAGAATATATCCTGTTCCGGCTAAAAATACCATCAACCTTGATTTTAGATCCGGAGATATTGGCTATTTCTATGTTTCCATGTATGATAATAGTGGCAAATTGATTCAAACCAAGGAGTTTATAAAAACAGAAAAGCCAATTATCCAAAATTGGAATATTTCAAAATTAGCATCTGGTCTTTATTTCTTTAAGGTACTGGTAAGACCCAATTCATATAAGATTGAAAAAACGGGTGTTTTTAAATTTCAAAAAATTAATTAACGGATGAAAAAGTTAGTACTATTAATAGTTACGGTTATTTTGGTGAAGGCTGTTCAAGCACAAATTCCGCAAACATTAAATTACCAGGGTATTGCAAGAAATGCGTCTGGAGAGCCTATCCGTTATCAAGAAATTTCAGTGCGGATATCAATAATCGATAGTGCACTCGCAGGAAAAGTTGCGTATCAAGAAACACGCCGCGTGTTAACCAATTATGTGGGACTATTTAATATAGTAATTGGAGGCCCAGATGCTTTTTATGTTTTGGGTTCAATTAGTGCTGTTGATTGGGCTACAGGAAATAAACACATACGGTTAGAAATTGATCCGGCTGGACAAAGTAATTTTACGATTGCAGGAACAACTAAATTGCAAAGCGTTCCCTATGCACTTTACTCAACCCCTTCTGGCAGTGCTTCTGGAGATTTAACGGGTAATTATCCTGCTCCAAGTATTGCTCCTAGAGCAGTTTCGACCTCTAAATTAGCTGATGGTTCAGTCACCGACAGTAAGGTTGCGATGGGTATCAATCCAACAAAAGTTGGATTGGAAAAAGTAGATAATACTTCCGATATCGATAAACCAATTAGTACAGCTGTTCAAACGGCTTTGAATTCAAAGCTTAACATTTTAGATACAGCCTCTATGTTAAGTAATAGAATCAATAGAGATACATTATCATTATCAAATAGAATTAACTTAAAAGCGGGTACATCAGATGTAAATGCAGGTTTAGCTCTTAAAGCAAATATTACTGATGTAAATGCTGGTTTGGCTCTCAAAGCAAATATTACGGATGTAAATGCTGGTTTAGCTCTCAAAGCAAATATTACGGATGTAAATGCAGGTTTAGCACTCAAAGCAAATATTACTGATGTAAATGCAGGTTTAGTACTCAAAGCAAATATTACGGATGTAAATGCAGATTTAGCTCTCAAAGCAAATATTACGGATGTAAATGCAGGTTTAGTACTCAAAGCAAATATTTCTGATGTAAATAATGCGCTTGCGTTAAAAGAGAATCTTGCCAATAAAAGTTTGGATCTTGCGGTTGATGGTTCATCGGATGTAAAATACCCCTCTGTTAAGTCAGTAAAAACATATGTAGACCTTATGGCGGGTAATATTTTAGCAGGCCAGGTAAATGCAGATTGGAGTGCAACAGTTGGCCCAGCTAAAATTTTAAATAAGCCAATATTATTTGGGGGTTCATACTCGGACTTGACTGGAACAGTTCCAATTTGGAATCAGAACACTACAGGTAATGCAGCTACTGCTACTAAGTTAGCTGCTTCAAAAAACATTAATGGCGTTGCATTTGATGGCAGTTCAGATATAACCATTACCTCATCTGCAACAACATTATCGGGAATTGTACCAATCGCAAAAGGGGGAACAGGTGCAAATACTTCTTCAGGGGCAAGAACAAATTTAGGTTTAGTTATTGGAACAGATGTAATGGCAGCAAATGCAGTTACATCATTAACGGGTGATGTAACTGGATCTGGAAATGGAAGCTTTACGACCACAGTAAATAGTATAGGTGGGGTCAGTTCAAGCACAATTGCTACTTTACCTTCAAGGGTTAATTCAAATACTTTAAGTATTACAGCAAATACGGCCGATTTGCTTTTAAAAGCGCCAATCGCTTCTCCAACATTTACAGGCGTTCCTTCTGCGCCAACACCTGCTACAAATGACAATTCAACAAAAATTGCAACTACTGAATTTGTAAAAGCATCCATTGTAGCAGCTAATGCAGGGTTAAGTTCTATTGGAAGTATTGCAGCCACTTCAAATGCAAAAGGTGCTGTTATAAGTGGAACCACAGAATTAATTTTAACACCTGCAGATGCAACCAATGGTGGAGTTATGACTACTGGAGCTCAAACATTTGCCGGCGCTAAAACATTCAATAGTAATGTCACAGCGCCTAACTTTTTAGGCAATGCATCAACAGCTACTAAGTTAGCTGCACCTAAAAATATCAATGGTGTTGCATTTGATGGAAGTGCAGATATAACTATTGCAGCTGCAGCATCAACCTTGTCTGGAACTGTACAAGTTGCAAACGGAGGTACCGGGTTAACTACCGCTGGTTTGACAGGTCAGGTTTTGACAACTGTTGCTGGTGGAACACTTTCATGGACAACGCCAACAACTATTAGTGTTGGAACTATTAGTAATACGAGTAATGTAAATGGTGCAAGTATTACTGGAGGTGTTTTAAATCTTGCTCCCGCAGACGGTACAAATGGTGGTGTTGTTACAACAGGTGATCAAACATTTGCAGGCAGTAAAAGTTTTACTAACAATATAAATGTAAATCAATTAAATGTTGGTGCACCTAGTTCGGGTTCTCAAAATACAATGTTGGGTGTTGCCACATATACTTATGGTTCTCCGGGAAATAATAATACAGCTTTAGGATTCTTTTCACTAGCAAGCCTATCTAATTCTGGCAATGAAGGTAACGACAACACTGCAGTAGGTACAAATGCAATTAGGCAAGGAGGTGCTGCAAATGGTAGCCGCAACACAGCTGTCGGTAGCGCTGCTTTATCAAATGGTAGTGGTGCATACAATAACGTTGCGATTGGTTACAGTTCATTAGCAGCAGGTGTGTCGGGTAGTTCAAACACTGCTGTTGGAACTTTTGCACTTCAAAATAATACCAGTGCAAATTATAATGTTGGAATAGGTTATGAAACGCTCAGAAGTGCCACAACGGGTGGGAACAATACTGCTATTGGTCATGCTGCAATGTATAGTAACACCACTGGAGATGTTAATACTGCTGTAGGAGAAAATGCACTTGTCTCAAACACTTCTGGTAGATATAATACATCTGTTGGGGTTCAATCACAAGAACAAAATACCACGGGTCAGTCAAATACAGCCATTGGGGTTGCTGCAATTGATAGAAATGTTGCAGGACATAACAATGCTGTATTAGGAGCATTTGCAGGTAGATATATATCAGATAATTCTACGTTTAATACAGCAATTGATAATTCAGTTTTAATTGGAGCTTCTGCTAAACCACTTGCTAATAATGCAAACAATGAAATTGTTATTGGTTACAATGCTATTGGTAATGGAAGTAATACAGTAACGCTTGGAAATACGTCAATCACATCTGTTAAAACATCAGGTGCATTTAATGCACCTATATATTCTTCAACACCTCAGGCATTAACCGCAGGTAGTAATATTTCTTGGAATCCAATGTCAGGGTTAAATGCTAGTGTAACTTTAAATGCAAATAGTACGTTGGCATTTTCTGCTCTTCCTCCAGTAGGTTCTAGTGGAACATTAATCATCACGCAGCCTGCTTCTGGAAGTACCTATACTTTAACATTGCCATCAGCAACAACCAACAGAGTATTGGGTTCTTCAAGTGGCGTTACATTATCAAGTACAAATAATGCAAAAGATATTTTGTCTTTTTATTATGATGGTAATGCATTTTATTGGAATATCGGAAATGGATATGGTTCTTCACAAACGGTAAATGCTACAAATATTGTAGGAGGAACTGCTGGGGCTGTATTGTATCAATCGGGGAGTGGTACTACTGGTTTTACAGCTGCTGGTACCAGTGGACAAGTTTTAACATCGGCGGGTAACGGAGCGCCAACATGGACTACGCCTTCAAGTGTATCCGTTGGAACAATTAGTGGATCGTCTACAGCAAATGGTGCAAGTATAACTTCGGGCGTTTTAAATTTAGCACCTGCAGATGCAACTAATGGTGGTATTGTTACAACAGGTTCGCAAACATTTGCTGGTGCAAAAACATTTAATACAGATATTAATGTAAATGGAGCAGCTACTGCTAATGCAGCTGTTACAAATGAAGTGACTTCTAGTTTTACCATTGATGCTAATAACGCAGAAACGTACAAAGGAAAGATCATTATTTGTAATCCAAGTGCAGCGATTACAATCACTTTTGCAGCATCACTTCCTACTGGATTTAACTGTATGGTACTACAAAAAAGTGCAGATGCCAATAAAGTCACTTTTGCAGCTGGTACGAATGTTACAGTAAAAAATAGAAATAATTATACAGCTACAGCAGGAAATTATGCATTAGCTACAATTGTTCATATCGGGAGTAACATCATTGTTACAGCTGGTGATATGCAATAACAAAATTTAAAACTTTTTATAATCAGTTACTATGAAAAAAGTATGTTTACTAATTGCAATGGTTGCCCTCTTTGGCACAGACATTTTTGCAAACAATTTAATTATGGGTACGCCTTCTGTATCGGGAAGCACGGTTAGTTTTACCATTAAATGGGACAATAGCTGGTATGTTTCAACAGGCCCTTCAAATTGGGATGCAGTATGGGTTTTTGTAAAAAGACAAGCTTGTAATCAAGCAAGTCAAAATCCATGGATTCATGCAGATTTAGCGGCAAGTGGGCATAGCTTGTCTTCTACAAGTCAATTGCAAATTGATTTAGCTTCAGATAATAAAGGTGTATTTATTAGAAGAAATGCTGCTGGTAAAGGTAATATTACACAAGTAACAGTTACTTTGACATTAGCATCTGCTGTAAGTACCGATAATATTGGAGTGTATGGAATGGAAATGGTTAATGTACCACAAGCCGAATTTTACATTGGTGATGGGCATCCAAATGCTGGACCATGGCAAATTAATTTTACAGATGGTAATTCCTTTAATCCTAAGTTAATAACAGCTGCAATTCAAGCTGCAGGAATAGGTGCTGCTAGTAACTATAGTAGAAATAGTATTGGGTCTTCTGTTGCTTTACCAAGTACATTTCCACTTGGTTACAATAGTTTTTACTGCATGAAATATGAAATTACCAGTGCTCAATATGTTTCTTTTTTAAATACACTAACCTACAATCAACAATTAAGATTAATGCGTGATCCAAATGCGATCCCCCCAGAATCGCCAACAGGTACATTAATTGCAAATGCATACAATGGATATAGGATTGAAGTAAAAACACCTGGCGAAGCTTTGACTGTGTTGAGGCCAGCTGTTTATGCAAATGATGCCACAGATGATAATAATTTTGACCAGGATAATGACGCATTAGGATTTGCAGTAGGTTTAGGCGCCAAGCAATACTTATCTTTTTTAGATTGGGCTGCTTTAAGACCAATGACTGAGTTTGAATTTGAAAAAGCATGTAGAGGAACTGTTTACCCGGTTGTAAATGAATACGCTTGGGGCACAACAGATTTTCTAGGGTTTAATTCTAAAAATGTTACTGATAGATTCAAGTCTACAGAAGTTTTAAGTGGTACTGGGCTTGGGATGGGAAACATAGGTTCGAATGTTAATTATAGAGTTGGTATTGCTGCAACTGCTACTAGTACTCGTGTAAATGCTGGGGCCACTTATTATGGTATACTAGATATGACTGGTGGAATGGGGGAGCGCGTTGTGGGTTACCATGGTGAAGATTGGTCTGCATTTAGTTCAGCCAATCATGGTGATGGAAATTTAACCAGTGAAGCATTCTTTAATGTTACTGGTTGGACTGAAAATATGTTAGGTTCTAGAGGGTTTAGTTGGAATAATCAATGGGAAGGCTTTTCAATATCAAATAGAGCTTGGAATAGACACGGAAGGCCAAATACAGGAAATGACAATAATGCAGATTGGCCAAATTTTGGAGGAAGAGGCGTTCGAACAAATTAATTGATTTAGATGATAATTCGACATATACTCCTGGCTATGCTTCTCTCACTTGCATCAACAATTGATGCACAAATTTTTATGCCTGCTATGCGAGGGGCAATTAGCTCAAAACCTTCTGTGCCAACTACTATGTATTCTGGTGGCGTAGGTTTTGGGTCTAGTCAAGATCAACTTATTCAAAACATTTGTTCTCCAGCTAATGTGGTTGATATATTTTATGGAGGATCTGGAGTTGGCTCACAAGAAAAATTATTAGCACAAAGTGTTTGTAGTGATATGGCAGTAGTTGATATTTTTTATGGCGGTTCTGGAGTTGGTTCGCAAGAAAAATTATTATCTCAAAGTGTTTGTGCTGATATGCAGGTAGTAGACATTTTTTATGGCGGAACAGGTTATAGCTCTTCAGAAAAAAATCTCATTCAAGGAGAATGTACACCACTAGCCGTTGAAGGTATTTATAAAGGCGGTACAGGATATGGAAATACATCTTTATTTAAAGATAATTGTACGGTTCAAGCAAGTGCTAGTCTAATTAGGTCTTATGATGTTAGTAATATGCTTAGCTATCCTGGATCTGGAACCACGTTGGCAGATGTATCTGGCAATGCCGTCGATGGTACACTTGTTAATGGGGTAGGGTATAATAATTCTAATGGAGGTTCGCTTGTTTTTGATGGAAATGATGATTATGTAAGTTTTTCTTCTGGATTCTCTAGCACTGATAATTTGACCTATGAAGCCTGGGTCAATCCTTCTAGCCTAGGTGGTTGGGGTGTGGTACTAAATCATGATAGTTGGAATACCGGATACATACATTTTCAATTTGCTGGGAATCTATTACAGTTTGCATTAAATGGTGAGTCTGATAAATATTCTACTTATTCATTTAACACGAATACTTGGTATCAGGTTGCTGCAGTTTATTCTAAGTCTGCAAAAACAATTTCATTTTATGTTAATGGCTCACTCACTAATACAGAAAATTATAGTAATCCACCTACTATAACGAACACTAATTTAAAAATGGGAGCATGGGATGGAGGTAGATTTTTTGCTGGTAAAATTGGACTTGTAAGAATTTACAATAGCGCTTTAAGTGCATCAGATATTCAAACTAATTTCAACGGATCTAAAACAAGATTTGGATTATAGGTGGTAAATAAAAAATAATGAAAAAATATATTTACATATTCATACTATTAATTTCAAATTTTGTGCAAGCGCAAAGCAAAATATTTTTTGCTCAAAATCATACTAAAATTCCAGCAGCAAATCCTTCTCAATCATATAATGCATTAAATTTTAGTTCATCCTTGCAAAACTATGCAAGCCTTCCCGCTGCAACATACTTTTCGGGAAATTTTACTATTGAATGTTGGGTTTACCCTACGGCACATACTAATTGGAGCAGAATTATTGATTTTGGTAATGGCGCGGGCAGTAACAATGTTTTATTTGCAACATCTTACGGTACTAGTGGTCAGCCAGGTTTTTATGTAGGTGGTTCGCAATTTGCTGCTAATGCACAAATTCCTTTAAATCAGTGGACTCATTTAGCAGCTACACTTTCAGGAAGCACAGCAACTATCTATATTAATGGTGTTGCATCTGGGACATCCAATTTTCCTACACCTGCTAATGTAACTAGAAATTACAATTATATCGGACGTAGTAATTGGGGTTGGGGTGATCCTGCGCCAGATGCTAGTTTTGATGATTTACGAATTTGGAGTGTTGCAAAAACTGGAGCAGAAATTACAGCTTCCATGAATAATGAGTTAAGCGGCAATGAATCTAATTTAGTAGCTTATTATAAATTTAACGAAGGTGTTTCTTGTGGAAATAATACGGCAATCACAACGCTTGTAAATAGTGCATCAACAGGTGCGCAATACAATGCTACACTTTCGGGATTTACTTTAAATAATAGTTGCGTTTCTAATTTTGTTACCGGAAAATTAAAGCCAACAAACGACGGTTTAACCAGTGCTACTGCTGGATCAAGTGCGTATCAGATAAAGCAAGATTTTCCTGCTAGTACTGATGGTATTTATTGGATTAAAAATGCAAATATTAATAGCGGTAATGCCTTTCAGATATATGCCGATATGACAACAGATGGTGGTGGATGGACTTTGATACTTAAAAATTCTAGTAACGCAGGATGGAGTAGTTCTAATGCTATTTCACTGAATACTTCACTGCCTTATACCAGTACTTCAGATGTTATAAGTACCAGTACTACAAATTATTCTATCATTAGCTGGGCCGATCATATAAAGCGAAGTTCAACTGGATTTCAATATATGATAGATGCAACAAACAGAGGAAGTTCAGGTGGTATTTGGACAGCAAATGAAAACTATAGTTTTGTAAAAAACGATAATTCACAAACGAATATTACGCTAAATACTAAATTTGGTAATTGGAATTATGTTGCTGAAAACGGATTAATGCAACGTATGCCATGGTATTTTAGTTCTTCTTGTGGGCCAATTACAGTGGATGACGGTTCTGGTAATTGGTGGGGTACTTTGGTTTCTGTATGCGGATGGAGTCCCACACCTTGGATTTATGATGCTGGCGGTGGGACAGCAAATCCTGATCCACAAATTATTTGGTATTGGGTTAGATAATCATTTATCCCTCATACCCATCATCATCTAATAAATCGTTTCCATCTGCAGCCGCAGTAGCTAACTCATCGCAACGGTTATTGTATTTGTTATCTGCGTGTCCTTTAACCCAAACAAATTTGATGGTAAAATCTTTGGCGAGGGCTGCATAAGTTAGCCAAAGGTCTTTGTTTTTTTTTCCGCCTTTAAAATTGGTTTTAATCCAATTGTCGAGCCATTTTTTTTCGACACTATTTTCTATGTACTGGCTATCGGTATAAATAGTTATAGGAATATTTTTTTTGGTAACCGCCATAAGTGCTTGAATCACACCCATAAGTTCCATGCGGTTGTTGGTGGTGTACTTATAACCACCCCAAATCTCTTTTACTTTATCTCCCCAAATGAGTATAGCACCATAGCCTCCATTGCCTGGGTTGCCTCTCGATGAACCGTCTGTGTAAATTACAAGGGGGTGTGCTTTTTTCTCCGTCATAGTTGGGCCTAAAAATACGTTCTTTTGTCTTTTTTATTATATTTAAGTATGCTATATGATTATATAATTATTGGAGCAGGCTCGGCTGGCTGTGTTTTGGCAAATCGATTGTCAGAAAACCCGGCTACAAAAGTACTTTTAATAGAAGCGGGCGGCCCCGATTCTAAAATGGAAATTAATATACCTGGGGCTTATTCAAAATTAAATCATACAGAAGTTGATTGGGCATTTTGGACAGAACCTTCCGAAGCAATTGACAATAGAAAATTATTTATACCGCGCGGAAAAGTGCTTGGGGGTTGTAGTGCCACCAACGCCATGGCCTATGTTAGAGGAAATAAAAAAGATTATGATGATTGGGCTGCACTTGGTAATGAGGGTTGGGATTATGCATCGGTGCTTCCTTATTTTAAAAAGTCGGAAAACAACCAAAATTTTAACGATGAATTTCATGGTAAGGATGGACCCATGTATGTTTCACATGCCGCTTCGCCTTCTAATGTTGCAACGGCTTTTGTTGAAGCCTGCGCAGAGCAGGGGATACAAAGCAATCCAGCCTATAATGGTGCAGAGCAACTCGGTGCTTGTCTTTTGCAGTTTACTATAAAAAATAATCAGCGTCATAGCACAGCTGCTGCTTTTTTAAAGCCGATACTTAAAAGAAAAAATTTAATGGTGTTAACACACACCTATGTCAAAAGAATTTTGTTAGAGTCTGGTGCTGCGGTAGGGGTAGAGGTGAAAAATAAAAATGGTCAAACCGAAATTTACAATTGTAATAAAGAAGTTATTGTTTCTGCTGGTACAATTCAATCTCCACAAATATTAATGCTTTCTGGTATTGGCGATGCCAATGAGTTATCTAAACATGGCATTATTGCTGTTAAGCATTTACCTGGTGTAGGAAAAAATTTGCAAGATCATGTTTGGAGTGGTGCAAGTACACTTGCTAGCGTTCCAACAGGAAATGATCTTTTAAAACCTACTAAAATGATAATGGCTGGGCTGCAACATTTGCTTTTTAAAACGGGA
>JACCDY010997678.1_pt1 | contig 11804 bp, 23 predicted proteins | sample 7446391 | NCBI WGS metagenome assembly JACCDY01 (sample SAMN15323451, study PRJNA562643) | freshwater metagenome | isolation source: river surface water | place: USA:Blue River Watershed | collected 2017-08-18
CTGATCGGCGAGATGAAGCGCAGATGCCATGTAATGGACCTCGGAAAGTGTTTTTCGCCGTGCCTTGATTGATTGCGCGGCTGTCTGATGGAATATGTGGAGAACTCGGCAAAAGTTAAGCGCTCGTGTTTGGCCCGATTTGCGCAATGGCTCACCGACGAGACGGTTATCTTTTTGTTATCTTTTTGTTATCTGACCGCTTAACTTTTCGCCCAAACCCCACATATTCACTTGTGGGCCTTCGGGATCGAAAACAGACCGCGATTCGCTATACCGATAGCCAGGCAGATCGACTTGCGGCGGCAGCGGAGTTTAAAGGCCTACCCATGCAAGCCTTCCAGCTTCACGCGGTCACGCGGGCCATCGAAGAAGCCGAAGCGGAAATGAACAAACGCAAGGCCAAGCGACAGGCCAACACTCAGTCAGTGAAGCCGTCTGGCGTGGTCGGGCTCGGACTTTTTCAGAATCGCGCACCGGAGCCGGTGCAAGTCGAACGGCCCCCCGCCGCGTCGCCGCCAGTCATCGTCAATGTCGGCACGGACCGCTCGTCAGATGGCATGATAGAGCGTCTAGCAAGGCGAATTCTTGAGGCGCCGGCCCACGAACAAGACAGGCGCAAGCGTGAAGCCGCCGTTGCCATTCAAGCCTTTGCGGCCAACGAGGATGAACAGCGCAGCATGACGGAAAAACTGGCCGCTGAGATTTCTCGCAAGACCGATTCGGGCAAGAGTGAGTCCATTTGGAATAAACTCACAGGGGGCAGTCTGGATCGGTTCACCAAGGGAATTGTCTAACAGGGGTTTTGAGATGATTACGCCGGATACCGTTCGGGATCGCGACATTGAGAAATGGTTTGACGATGCACTCGATCGCGGCACGAGGACGATCGCACTCCCGCCGGGCAATGGCTGGGACATCGAGAGGATCGATCGAGTCCTTGAGAACTACCGAGCACAAGGTTGGTCGGTTGTCTTCAATGGCAGGGCTTATCAATTCGAGCCCTCTGCTTAATGGCGGGCTGCGTTTTGCGTCATCTCCTCATTGCCATCAGCCGGCGTTTCATTGCCCTGTGTGAGCGACTGGGATTTGACGCAACGGTCATTGCTGAACCGATACCGCCCGATGCGGTGGTTGTGATTTGCTCTTGTGGCCAAAAGAATCGAGTTCGGCCTGTGGATTTTAATCGGGGCCCAATCTGCGGTCGGTGTCGGCGGATGTTGAGGTTGCCGTCATAATGCCATCTATTTATCTCATTCGGGGCTCTCTGTCCGGCCTTATGGACAGACGTAACCATGGACAAGTGAAGGCCACGTGCTAGCCGAATCGTATGTCGGCGCCTTTCCGGTTCGCGGTCCCGACGAGTCGATAGAAACGTGGCTATCGGGCAACCTTCGCTAATTTGGAGCGCAAGTGAGACGCACCATCGACGAACTGGCCGAAGTCCTTAGAGTGGACCGCCCTGCAGCCAAGGGCCTCATTGACTACCTGATCGCCGTGAAACTCGCGGTCTTCCGTGGTGAGCGACCGAGCCCGACCGGGCGAGGGAAGGGGGCGCATGTGTTTGAGATTAAGAATGGGGCAGGGAAGATGGCGGCAGAGATGATTGGAACGATAGAGGGATAATTTAACTCGGGACCGTGACCTCTGGGGTACCGGCTTGTCCGCCACAAAGGTGGCTCGTCGGACAAGCCACGGTCCCGAATGCTAAGTTAAGGGCGCAAACGATGACGACCAAAAAGACAATCCCGCAGATTCGCGCATACACCGTTTTCAAAAAGACCATGCCCTTGTTCGCAGCTAGCATCAAGGATATGGAGTTGCGCGGAAAGATCAGCCTTGACAAGCCCGTCGGGTCTGAACTGGCTAAGTTGCTCGCCAAGATTCCAGCAGCGACTCTGACTGTGGTTGATTCCACCTTGGCCTCACTGACCTCGACGGTGTGGATCGCCACAAAGAGCGCAATCGCCAGCCTAGACGGGCCTAATATCAAAGCCGACCTCATGCCTGTCGCGGCGTTCCTTCTGCGCTCTTTTAAGTTCGCGCAGCCGAGTATCCGACACATCCAGAAGCCGGCCCACCGCCGTGCAAGGACGGTTCACTAATGTCCATCCTCGACCTCGCTAAGAAAATCGACTCACTGAATTCCCCTGAGTTCCGCGAACGGATGCGCCTCGCCATGGAGAACTCGGCCGACATGAGCGCCACGGACAAAGCCGACATCGAGAAACTGCTCGCGCTCGGTGACGAGATGAAGACGACTCTCGGGGAACAATCTGAAGAGTTTGAAGTGAATTACGACCGTTTCATTTCCGCATTTCCTAAGAACGTCGAGGCCGCAGAACTCACGTTGCGCATTATTGGCATCCATGAATGCGAGGCAATGACGCGGAAGGAACTTCTCGAACTGCGCGACAAATCGTGACAACGTGGTTGTGCTGGTAGGGGCAGATTAGCAAGTGTCTCACATTGCCTATCAGTGCCGCTCATGCAAAGGGCCACCACTTCCTCAACCATGGGAAGGCTTATGTCCTAACTGTGGAAGACCGTATCGTGCCCTTGAGGTTCGCGTGAAGGATGGCGAAGTTGACGGCGCAGAATGCGAGCCGCTGAGCGAGGAAAAGCCCGTCTCAGCATCTACGCTGATGGCCTATAAAGACGATGATGAATCCATGGAACGTCGACCTACTGGATCGCCGGGGATTGATTGGGTGTTTGAGGGCGGCCTTCCTCGATTTGGGGCAATCCTTCTTGGAGCAAAGGGCGGTAGCGGCAAGAGTACTTGGCTATGGGAACTCTTTTGCAAACTCGCCAAGAAGAAAGTGGACGTCCTTTATAATTCTGCCGAGCAATCAAAGAAGGGGCTGATTCGGCAATTTTCGAGATGCGGGCCACCGCCTGCAAAACACTTTCTGGTTCACAACGAAAAGGACTTGTCCTCTATCATTCGGACCCTTGAAAAAGAACGTCCGCAAGTGGCTGCAGTTGACTCTCTGCATCGGATTACAGGCATCACCGACGAATCCGCTTACGATATGAAGCGTGGTTCAGCCGCAGCCGTCGAGCACGCAGCAAGCGAATTCTATGAACTCGCCGAAGATCTAGGAATGCTGATCTTCCTGGTCTGCCACGTCACCAACGAAGGCGAATTTGCAGGTGGATCCCACTTGCGGCATGCGCTCGACGCGAATCTGGTTTTGACATGGAGCGGTGACAAGACAGACAAGCGTCGGATTCTGGAATTCAAAGACAAGAATCGCTTTGGCGACATCGGCAGGCAGGCTCTTTTCCTGATGAGTGAGGATGGCTTAAAGGACTGCGGCCCACTTCAGACCGATGAAGACAGCGCGCAGCTAGACGCAACGCCGAAGAAAACAACGCGGCCCAATTTACGCCTAGTCGGAAAGAACGAACCGAAAGTAAACAAATCTACTGCCAGGAATCAGGAAGAATAATGAGCACCGATAGTCAAAAGCATCGCCTAACGACTTCCGAGATCGTCATCCCGCCGGGCGAACGCGCACGACTGGTCACGCCATTTGCAGCAATCAGTTTTGCGATCGAATCACTAATGACCGGAGATAACGACCTTCTCTATGTGGCGCTGCTCGCCGAAACCAAGGCCAAGGCAAGTTCTCCCGGAATACTCGGTAAGCTTTGGAAGTGGTGGACAGGCGGAGATAAGACAGATCCGGTCCGTCTTATCTACAGCACAGAGGCCCCTCTTGAGGACGCCGATCCAGACGCAGAGCAACCGGGCCCGCAGGAATTCGAAGACTTCATGCTTTCCCTTATTCAGGGCGGGGCAACCTTCGATGCTTCACCAGACGGAACCATGACGGCAGTCGATGCGAATGATCAAGATGAAGACGACCGCATTCAACTTCCGATCGTTCATGCCGGCGAGCGACTGTTGCTTGACGTCCTGAATCCCACAGGTGCGCCCATTTCTGCGAAAGTTACTTTTCTGGGTTCTGCCAAATGAGCAAAAAGGCCGACGATAAGAATCACCCGCCGCGACAGGGCAGCGTATCAGCCGACGATAACGACCTCCTGAAGTGGCTGCATCCTCTTTGGGCCCGCAAGGAAGCCCCCGAGAAACTCGAGGTATGGCTGGTCACGGGGCAGAAGAAGGATGTCCGTGGGCCTATGATTTTTCACTCCGATTTCAAGGCCAACGACGATAAGAACCCCGAGGAATGCGCGCTGCTCGCAAACACGATCACGTCAGCAGCTCAGCATGATTGCAACGTGACACAAACAAAATCCTGGTATGAAGTCGCGGTCATTGATCGCAATCGCATGGCCGCGCCTCTCTCATTTCGAATTGGGCCGTTCTTTCCCAGGACCACGTACCTCACCAAGCCGGGCGGGCGGCCCGACGGCGAGGACGATGATGATGACATGCCTCCAGCGCGCAGTCTGTCGCTTGCGTACATCAAGGAGTCCTATTCTCAAATTCGATGGGAAAAGGAGCAAATCTATCAAATTCTCGGCCAGACCATCATGATGCAACAGCAAATGATCGCCGAGGGTCGCACTGAAAACAATGTGCTCCGCCAGAGTAACGCCAGCCTGTTCATGACCACGCAGGATGCACTAGACCGCAAAGAGGACCGCGACGATCGGCGAGAAGATCGACAGGTTCAGCGAGCCCGCGATAAACTCTTTGCTGATGGTCTGCGCGAAGCGGGTCGCATTGCTGGAGTCTATGCGCCGGGACTATTCCGCGCACTACTGCCGCAGAGCGTAGCGCAACAAAATGAGGCAGCGCCTCCGCAGCAAATCACGGTTGCGCAAGCGCAGCAGCCAAACCAAGCGCCTCCAAACTTCGGCCGATCCGATGAACGCGATTACGTTGAAAAATTCTTCGCTTTCATCAAAGACGAAAAGGTTGGAGATGTCAGCGTAGAAGAAAAGCTGTGTGGCGATTGGATCGACATCAATGGCGTCATGCAGCCGAATCCAGACCCCACAAAGGCCGGCATTCTTCGCCCCGATCAGGTGCGCCTACTGGTTGGACTTGCTAAGGGCTGGGTGGATCCAAATCGCGTCGATGAGTTGTCACCAGAATCCAATCATCCCAACGCCATCACGGGTGATCAACTCATGGATGCACAGTCCTTTGTCCCACAAAGCGCCCTAGCCTGCGTCTTTGAACTTCTCGGCCTTCGTGCAGAAAAGCGCGAATCGGCCACCGCTTCTAAATCTACCGTCAACTGAGGTTTAACAATGCCGTCTCCGACTCAAACCAATACGCCTCTTGCTAAAGTTCAGCCTGTGAAACAGGAACTGCCGGCTCTTGAACAGATGCGCGCCGATCTGCTCTCCCTTGAGGCAGATCTAGCGTCTGCGCAGTTCCTGCCAGGCATGAACCCACAACTACGCCGTCTTTTCCAGATCCTCGCCGGGTCGCAGCGAACGATCGTCGATCATCTCCGATTCATTGTTAACGGCCAGCGCATGATGGCGCAGTCCGTTCAGAAGTATGTCGACGGAAAAGTAGGGGCCCTTGCTGCTGAGGTCAACGCGGCCTTTGCCAGTTTGACCGAGCAGCCAGAAACCGCCACCGAAGCAACCCAGGAATCCGCGCAGACTGCTGAGCCGGTCGCTGCAGAACCCGTGCTGCCGCCAGTGGTCCAATCGGCAGCGCCTACCACATCGCCCAATGCTCCCCAGATGACGGTCACTCCGGTGGTCAGGGCCAGTGGTCGAGCCCAGCGCCAGCCTGCCGCCAGCAAAGGAGTTTCCAAATGATGAAGGCATACGACGCCTTGATGCTCTCCCGTGCACGCTTGACTGATGGCGAAAAAGCACGGGCCGCGCTGCTTGAGCAACAGATCCACGACTACACCGAGAAACACATGGAGTATAGTGGTCTGCATGGCTTCACGACAGCAGAGTGTAATAACAACGTGATCGCAGAAGTGAATCGCCGACTGCGACGCGATGGATGGTTTACCCAGTGGGTGCCAGCGTACAGTGCTCCAACTAAGGGCGGCAAACAGCAAATGACCGGATGGAAACTCGATGCAACGCCGGTAGATGCTGCATATACTGAGGCGGAAGCGCGGAGCGCGAACTAACCATGAGTGACTCAGTAATCATCGCCCTTGTTGCCGCTGGATGTTTTATTCTGTGGCTGTTCCTGCGTCGGCAAAATCCCATGCTGGCGCCTCAAAACAAAACACCGGCAGATGCTTCCGATAATGGATGGTTTACTCCTTCTGGCGAAGAAGATGCGGCACATGACGCACATCTCGGCGAGAGCCATTCCCGCGGCATGCTTTCCGTGCAAGGAGGAAGACTCAAACCATACACGCCAGTGCCGACCGAGTCGGTCGATCGCAATTATACGTTCATCGCCTCAGTGGCCCTATCACCGGCATGGCACAACGAAAAGGGATGGCCAGCGGTGGCGATGGAATACTTTCCGTTCTCTGGCTCCATCAACGCCGAATCGATCCGCCTGACAGCGATCGTCCGCGCGCTTTACGAAAGCCCAGATCTGCCCGACAAAGAGATCTCCGAAATCGTGCCAAATCCCCCGGAGGTTCTGCTCCGATCTCTGCATGCGTCTGGACATGACCGCATTAAGGCCACGTTCGAGATCGGCGCTGGCATCACCGAGCGCGCACGCAAGGACATTCCAACCAACTACAACCAGAACCCGACGTCGGTTGGCGTGGATATTCGCATGGAATTCACCGGCAAGTCCTCGTAACAAAAGATGATCACAATGTCCACTGCACCAAAACTGCAAGCCCCAAAGGCCGAACAAGAGCGCTCGTCAGATGCGATCGAAGAAGCCATCAAAACGCATCTGATGAGCACGCAAATTGGCAGATACAAGATCGTCTACGATGTTCCATCAGAGAACATGCAGCCGCTCTTTGATGTTCTGTCCTCATCTGGCTGGAAATTAAACTCCGTGGTTCCCGGAGTTGTCTCCCATATTGGGAGTTTCTACCCAGCGCAGTTTATCTTCGAGCGCGGGCGTGTGATTGGATGGTCCTCGCCGTCGTTCTGGTTGCCGCTTCTCTTCGGGTTGCTCTTCATGATTGCACTGAGCACCCTTCGCTGAGAAGCAGACATGCGCAACTCGACAACACAAGTCTCCATTTTCTGCTGTGGAAAGTTTTCGACAAGCGCGTGGGACGCAGATGAGTTGCCAGAAATTTCAGGCTCAAGCCATGTGCCTTGCTCCATGAGGCCGACTCGGGTTCTGCTAACCGAGATGGTTACAACCACCTTCGAGTCGGCCTCATGCCCGGATGTCAAGCAATCCCTTGAGATTGAATCCTGTGGGGATCTTGCGCTGATTGAGGCATCCCAGGATGGACGCAACCATTTGGTCCCGGCTGGCTATCGTCTTGGCCTCCCTGGTCAAGCATTAGCCAAAGACCAGCGGGCTTCCCATATCGTTGGCTGGCCACTGGTTCGCGGCGGAGTTGCATTGTCCGCTAGATTTGTCATTGAACCTACGGTCTTGTATAGAATTAAACCGCCACAGGGGTTTGACATCGCCGACCTGGCAAGCATCGAGATCAAGGCCCGGCTTGTGCTCTGGGGTCTACTAGAATGACATGGACCGACCTTAAAGAAATCGACTGGCCGATGGTCATCATAGGCGGGGCTCTATGTGCTGGGCTGGTTGGTCTTGTGCTCAAACTTGAACGGCTAGCACGCGGCAACTCACATAAGGAGAGACCATGAAAGTCTCGCGATTTTTCAGGACATCCAGCGCAAGCGTGTCTCTAATCATGATGATATCGCTCTTTTCGTCTTTGGCTTGGGCTAAGCCGAAAGCGAACGAGCAACCGATCAGGGCTGGGCTTATCAGAAAAGTGGATGAGGCGCTTGCCGAGGTTGAGCGACTAAAGCTTGTTGCGGCAGTAATGGCCTGCGAGTCCGAGCAGCGCCGGTTTCAAGTCGAGGTCCGAGGCAGGGTGAACGCATGTGAGGCAAGGACTATCGAGTTTCGTACCTGCATTGCAAGGGTGCGCGACCGGCAGTCTGGGAATACCGGGAAGGGCGCACTTATCGGACTTGGGGCCGCTGTGTTAACCGGCGGGGCATCACTGCTTTTCACTGGAGCAGGCGCCATCATTGGGCATCAGGCTTCAGATGAAGCGCCAAACGAGTGCGGTTCCGTTCCAAATTGCAGTAGCGCGGTCATCATTGCGGCGACAACGAGAGAGACCGGACTGCGACAGGTTGACTGTCAATCGATTAGCGCTAGGTAACTGTGTCTGGTTTCGCCACCGCCGCAACATCTTGGATCGCCTCACGCGCATCCAAAGACACTCGAGCCGCATACACGCGAGATCTCGATCTATGGCTTAAATTCTGTGCCGACCAAGACGATAGGCCAGAGTCCCCATTTGCTGACACTGTAGTAAGATTCCGCAACTGGCTCCAAGAGACCCGCGCTGTTAGTACGATGCGCAGAGTTCTTGCATCCCTGTCTGCCTGCTACGTGGGGGCATGGCCAACGGCGGAGAACCCGTTTAACTCCAAACGCTTACCGCGCCCCCCTGGTGTCTCCTTCGGTAAGACGGAGATTGTCTCCGACGCAGACGCTCGAGCGGTGATTGACGCAGCTGGCTCACGCGGTGAGGCGCCCTTGCGCGATGTCGCGTTGTTGCGCGTGCTTTGGTCCACTGGCATGCGCCGCGTAAGCGCGGTGTCCATTCGTCGAGATGGCGTCATTAAGCGAGATGGAACGGTCTTTCTGCGTCACACACTCAAGGGTGGCCGCGAACATGAGGCCGATGTCCCACAGGAAACCGCCCACGCCATCGCCGCATGGCTGCAAGAAGCCCCCCCATCACGTTGGCTGTTTTGCGTCCTAGACGGTTCACGCCCAATGAGCGTTGAGTCCGTAACGCGCACAATTGATAAGGCCGCAAAGGCTGCGGGGATCCATGTCCACCCGCATCAATTTCGCGCAGCATTCATCACGGGGGGGCTCAATGCCGGAATTGCAATCGAACGCGTGGCAAAGGCCGTTGGGCACCTAGATTTGAGATCTACCGCACGTTACGACAAAGGCGAACGAGGGGCGGGGGTTGTTGCGGAGGTCGCGATGTTTCGAAGCAAGACTAGGCCAGCCCCCTAGATTTCAGTTCACGATTCACGATTCTCCGGCTTGACGTCGCGGCGCTTGCGCTCCGACCATGCCGCTCGTCGCGCCAGGCATGACGGGCAAAGCGCGGGGCTCCCCGGTTTTGCGCGGCAGGTATCGCATTCTCGAAACTGCCCGTGCTTGTCTTCGTCTGGATCGCCCGGCTTGGCGTCGCGGTGCGCGGCCAGGATCTCGGCGCCGGCTGCGTCGATGGCGGACAGCACGTCTTCTGGATGCTTGCAGATGTTATCGCCGGATGGCGCATCAAAGTGAATGCCGATTCCTCCTGGCATAAATCCAGTCTTGCCGGCAGTCGCTTTGAAATCCTGATCCCACAGTGACCAGATTTTTTTCATGACGGCGCGCGGCACCTCGGCTTCACCCTGTCCATTCAGCACGACGCAGCGCAGGTTGTGCAGTCGCGCCAGATCCTTGAAAAGCTCGGCCTCTCCAGGTAATCCAGCGTCGGTGCCGTCCAGTATGGCGTGCACCTTGACGGCGAGCCGGTCAAGTTCGCTCAGCCACTCCGGCTTGCTCTCCTGCCCCTTCTGCGCCTCCCCCTCCCGCGGCACCAGCGCGCCGTGATCGCGCTCCCACTCCTTGACCGCTGCATCGGCGACGTCCCGATAGTGGACGTTCTTCTCTTCGTGGGCGATGCGATAGCGTTGCACACCCTCCTCAAGAATCGGCACCTTGAGCGCTAACTCTGTCCGCGTCTTGAGCAGGAACTCGCACTCGGCCCGCGCCGCCGCCTTGTCGCGCTCGGCCTGGGCGAGCTGCTCTTGCACGGTGTTCTCGCGGTTCGTCGAGATGCAGAGCATGCCCCAGAAGTTTTCCCAGAGAGCCGTGCGTTCTTCGTTGAACTTGGCTAGCAGGTTCGAAACGACGCGCATCCCGAGGGTGTTTCGAAGCCGCTCAATCTCCTTCTGCGCCTGTGCGAGCTGGTCCTCTGGGGTCTGTAGCCGCCCCACCAGCCGCTCGATCTCCGCATCCTGAGCGCTCAGTTTGCGGCGTAGTTCCGCCTCGCACGCCTCTTTCGCCCGCAGCGCGTCGAGCAGGGTTCCGATGGTCTGGTGCGCCACGGAAGACGCCAAGGGGAATCCCGTACTGTGCCGCTCCTCAATCTCCGGCACGCTCAGCGCCGCGCCCTTGATGCGGGTGAGTTCGGCGAGCGCGTCTTCGACTTCGCCGCGATTGGGGATGTGAGGCGCGAGATCGATCGCCGCACGCAACTCCCGAATCCTCTTTACGTCCCTCATGGTCATCCTTCCGAGCAAGGCGGGCAGAGATAGGTGTAGTTACCTTCGCCTTCGCTGTCGTCGATCACGAGCGAGCCGCGATACATCACGCGCCCGCAGAAATCGCACGGCATGTGGCTGTCATCGTCGGTAGCAGAATCCGCGTCCGTCATGGTCGCTGCTTTCTGCCGCGGCGGCGTTCCAGCTTTTTCTTGGTGCCGTTATGGTTGCGGTTCTTCTTCGCATTGCCCGCGTTGTGCCCGCCGCAGACACAGTCCTTTGCGGAATGCTCGCTCGACTTGCACTCGGACATAATTGCTCGCTTCATCACGCCTCCTTCAGCGGCAGGGGCAGCGTCTTAAGTTCGTCGAGCGTCGCCTGATAGGTCGCGGCAAGGGCGCGGTCGTGCCCTGCAGCCCATGCCATCGCCGCAGTCTGCATGCGACTAACTGCCGCGACAACTTCCCGCGCCGCTATCAACTCCATGTGATACCGATCCGCCTCTTGCCGCATCTTGTCCATGGCGGCGCGAGAGGTGGTGAGATCTTCGCGAAGTCGACATGCCTCGCGCTGAAAGCCCTCCATATTGCCCGTCAGAATGTCGCATTCTTTCTCGTGCTCAATGTCGCGCAGGTCGATGCGCGATTTGGTGCGGGCAAGTTCTTGCTTCAGCTCCTCGTTTTCGGCGGCGAGTTTCTGTGTTTCAATGTCCATGGTCACATTCCGTAGTCATCGAGCAGTTCAACGGCGAGCGGCGCAGGGTCATCGTCGGAGAACGTAATACGACGCGCCAGCATCGCGGCAACCAGCGGCGTCAGTTCTTCGCTGTCGTCGGTTGGCGGCCTGTCCGGTTCCCTCGCCCTCTCCGCCGCGCTCTCCTGCCTGTTCGGGGTGGTGGTCATGATTCTTCACGTACGATGGTGACGCGGCCAACCTTCTTGCCCCGCCACGGATGGCGCTGCTCGAAGAATTCCAGCATGTGCTCGAAGACTTCATCCAGGGTCTGGAATACGCGCTTCTGATCGTCTGCCACGACGATAAAGCCGTTTTCAACTCGCTCGATTTCCATCATCTCTCCTGATGCGCCCCGACGGCGGGCGCGGCTAGGCGGCTTTCTTGTCAGCGATGACCCGGTCGATAGAATCGACCGCAGCCTGATACGCCTCCCAATCCCGATCCCAGGACTCCATGCCGGTGCGGTGTCCTCTCTCGCAGCGAATCAAGGAGCCCTCGATCAGATACGACCAAGTTCCGTCGTATTCCTCGGTAAGCGAAATTCTGTGGCCTCGATAGTAGGTCCGGTAAGTTTCATGCATCATGTCGCTGCTCATCGGTATCTCCCGCGTCCGCTTGCAGGGCAATGACCATTAAACCGCTTTCTCGCCAGAGACCGCCACTGCATCGCGCTGCCCATGTTTGCTAACTCTCGCAAGATGCCAAAC
>JACCDY010152834.1_pt1 | contig 11801 bp, 11 predicted proteins | sample 7446391 | NCBI WGS metagenome assembly JACCDY01 (sample SAMN15323451, study PRJNA562643) | freshwater metagenome | isolation source: river surface water | place: USA:Blue River Watershed | collected 2017-08-18
GTACAGACTTCTCGTTGATGTCGTTGTCGTCAGAGAACAACTGCTTAATAAATGACATAATTTTTAGTGAGTTAGGTATATAAATGCTTGATGTTACAAATTGTAAAGGCGGTATTTTTCGTCGTCTTCTTCTGGTCTGATTGCCACAACTTGACGCATATCTACCTGCAGTGGTAGCTTAGAAGGAGGAGTTGGTGTTCTTAATCCTGTTTTGTAAATTTGACGCTCTAGGTTATCTATCCTTGTCTTGTCTACATTTGATTGCACAATTAACTGCTTAATGTCCGCTTTCATCTCATTGACGTCGTGCCAAATCATTATCGACATTATTGTTATTGCCGTCGGGAATAAATAAGCCTTTAGTTGCTCAATAGTATTGTCCATTGTTCTAAGATATCTATAACAAAGATAGTAGTCTTTTGCGCTAAGGCAAAACCTTTTTATAGGTAAACACCTCTCCATCAGGATTCTTAATAATCCGATTAGTAAATAACGCTATTGCAATAAGGCAAATAGCTCCGTATGTAATTGTTAGTGTTATCATATTATCCTCCATAATAGCCAGATGGTGGTCCGCCTCCTGAACCTGATTCAGAACTTGGGCATCCCATTATTTGTGTTTTCTGAATACTTCCATTGTAAAAATTTGGCAATGATGTTTGCAATGGTGTAAATGTGCCTGTGTAAGTATAAAATTTAGGAGTAGAAGATGGTAGTACATATTGTTGACCGACGCCTAAATTTGGCTCTTGTCTAGTCCAAGCAGTTCCATCTGCACTATCGCACCCTTGTAGTTGATAATAAACATACTGCTTCCCAACAATCTTTTCTTTAATTACAGTCTGATTAGGATATGTTCCCACTAATGGACCTGGCTCAATTTCAACATATGACTGAATAAGTTCAGCCCTAATACACTTCTTTCCTGAAACTCCTGCAGGTGGCAAATCTAAAAGTTGTAGCAAATAACCGTAGTCACAAGCTTCTTTTAAGTTTTCAAATGTAACTACCTGATTATCAGGTAATGTCGCCCAAGCCATATTATAATCGTGCTAGTTGTGCTTTTAATTCTTTAACTTCTTTTTCTAAGTATGCAATCTTTGCAGTGTGGACTTCTCTGTAAGATAAACTTAAAAATCCATCTGCATTAACTGTAACTGCGCTAGGAAGTATAGACTCTACATCTTGCGCAAAATAACCTAACTCTTCTGTATTATTCTTGATATACAGCCTTGATTCAATCTTTTCAATACCATAAGGAACGTAGTCACTTTTAAGTAACGTCTTCAATTTCTTATCTGAGCTTTCGAAGAATGCTGATGCTGTAACATATGAAGTAAAACTTGCTGTGGAACCTCCTGTTAAAACACCAGTTACTCCTAATGTAGAACTAAATGAGGCACTTGTTCCAGCTAAAGCTCCAGATAATGTACCACCTACTAATCTAAGATATCTTGCGTCGCCTGTTGTGTTGTTAAGGTATCCACTTGGATTAGTAGAATTATAAGGAGTATAACCAAGGGCAGTTGTCACCATTGAGCTAGTAATAGTAATTGCCGCAAAAGTATTGTCTCCTCTAAGAAACGTAGTCGAGTCTTTCGTCCCTGTAGCAGTTAAGTCTGATACACTAACTTCTGTAAGACCACCTCCGCCTCCAGCACCTTCTGGAGCAGCTATAAGCTTCCCGTTAGAGTCTGCGTATATTAACGCTGATTTAACCGTACCCTGCTGTAGGTCGCCAAATATCTGAACTCCTCCTGACGAGGTGTCTATGTTTAAACAGTTAGATAGCGTCTCTAGTAATTGTGCGTTCCTCATTAATTCTTTAGATAAAAAGGGCGACTGCTGTTATGCGAATCGCCCCATTAATTAACCTAATATTATGTCCATTAGTCTTCTTTAATCAACTTGAAGATTAAGTTAAATCTTCCTTCAGCTTCAATGTCGCCTAATTCCTCGATAGAGATTGGGCTGTATTCAAACTCTTTCTCTTCAGATAATAATGAATTCATTTCCTTAACAAAGATAGAGTACGCCTCTGTAGCCTTTGTTCTCTCTGCGTCTTCAAATGCAACGATAGAAACCATTCCCTTATCGTCTTCCTTGCCGTGCTTCTTGATTAACTCTTCTCTTAATGAATTAATAGTCTTCTTCTCAGACTCTAACTTATCAGATAACTTTGTTAACCAGTACTTTGTCTTTAAAGACATTTTCTCCGCTAGTAAACCCTTGAATAAAACCTCTTGTGTTTGAGGGTCAACTACTCCATTTAATTCTGCTTCTAAGGCAAGTGCGTCGTTAAGACTTAATGTAATTTTCTCCATTTTAGATGTTTGGTTATTTTTAACAAATATAATAATTATTCAGCAATTACTTCTTCAGCTGGGCTTTCTTCTACAGGAACCCAAGGCAAAGGTAGTGCTACGATTGGAGGATTGATAATTGCATCAATTTGCGCATCTAATCCTGCATCTAAAGCAGCTACATCTAAACCATCTTCTAACCAAGCAGATACCTGCTCAAAGGTTAAGTCTGCATAAGCGGTAAAGTCTGTGTCAGATGGTGTAGCACAAGCCATTGAACCATAAGTGTCTGCAGAGTAAGTGTTCTCCCCTTCTACCGCTGTAGCTTGTCTTCTCCAGTGGATAGTTGATACTACATCTGCTAATCCGCCATCTTGTGGCTTTGTGTCCATTTGGGATACTACCCAGTTATACGTTGTTTCCATTAGTTATTTATTAATTGTTTTAATTCTTCTATTTGAGCTTGTTGTTCTTGGATGGCTTTGACTAACATAGGAATTAATATAGTTGTTTTAACAGATTTAATTCCTTTAGGGTCGGTATCTACCATATTAGGGAATACCTCTTCAATTTCTTGTGCTACAAATCCTATTTGCTTAAAATTGTCTCCTATAAAATTAAAGTTTCTTACTTTCAGTCTATTAATATTTTCCAATTTAGGCGTAGCATCAATAATGTTTTCTTTTAATGTTATGTCTGAAATTGTACCATAAGAACCTGTACCATTAGTTACGCTTCCATTAGTTGCAAATGCTACTACAGCAGTTCCTGCATAGTCAAAGTAAAATCTATACGCTTCGCCTACTGGCGGAGAAACTAATGCCCATTGACCAGTTCCTGTGCCAGATGTAGTTCCGTAAGCAGCACCCATAATAATTGCAGAATAGCCATTGCCAGCTCTTATACAACGAATATTTTCATTATAATTTCCACCGTTAGCACCTGTTTGTGAAATAATTGTTCCCTCGACAGATAATGTTTTTCCTAGTGCAGATAAGCCAGAGTTACCAATTCCTACATTTCCGCCAGAAGTAATTCGCATACGTTCATTAGTACCTCCTGTACTAAATACAATATTCATTGGAACAGAATTAGTAGAAACGCTTCCATCAACAAGAGATTTTATAACGGCTCCATCTAAAAAATTTGTACCATCTGACCCTCTGAAAACTAAATATCCTACTTCATCACCATTAGCAACAGCAGTCATGCTCCCATCTGAAGAGCCTCTGCTTTTTTGTAAATCAATAACACTTGACCTACCAGTAGATGCCCCAGCATAAGTTGTAACAGAAAGCCCACCATAATCACCAGTTGTAACTAATGCTAATTTTTGACCAAGTCTTACATTTGGAGATGATGGGTTAGCTGTTCCAATTCCTACATTACCAGAATTTATAATAGCCATTGCAGTTGTCCAAGATATACTAGCGTCTGCTGTGCCATTTCCTGCTACCCCAAATGATATTACTCCATTATCTTGACCTACATATGTCGCTGGCTGAGATGAGTTTCTATACGCAAATACACCAGCAGAACTTGAATAAGCATTAGTTGCTATGTAAAGTTGATTTTGAGTATTTGTGTTAGAGAACATTATTTGCCCTCTTGGGAATGTTAATGACCCATATTGCGAAAGTATTGGATTAGAAAATGCAGATGCACCAAAGTCTGCGTTTCCTCTAACAGATAGTAGATTATTAGCAGTAGTTGTCCCAATTCCTACATTACCTCCGCTGGTAATAATCATTCGTGTTACAGAAAAATCCGCATCGCTGTTGCCTGTAGAGAACACTATTGGGGCAGCCGCTGTTGCAAGTCGCATACCATTTGCTGCACTTCCGTAAATATTAGTTTGATTAGCTAAAATTTGCTGATAAGCAAATGTGCTACTAGTTTGAAAAATTGAGCCGCTAACAGTAACAGCACTCCCATTATGCGCAGCTAATTGTAAGTTAGCAGATGCAAATCCTGAAGTGGCACTATTGGTCGCCCTAATTACAGAAACTACGTCTAAAGCTGCACTTGGAGATGTTGTCCCAACACCTATCTTCCCGCTTGAATCTGCTGAGATATAGTTAATAAGGGCTGATAATGATGTATTCTTTGACATAAGTTTAACTTGTTAAACGGTGGGGAGTTTATGACCCATATTTTATTTGTTTTCTAGGGCGGTTACTTTTGCTGAGAGTTCTTGGATGGCTTTGATTGCTAATGCTATCATATTCTGATAAGCTAAAGCATCTGGGCTACCATCTGCTGCGTACTGAACGAATTCAGTTAATCCTAAGTCGTGTACTTCTTCAGCAATTAATCCTGCAAAATTTTTCCCTGCATCCATTTCACTTTTACCTTCATAGCTAACAGGTCGCAATTGCATTACAGTATCTAAGCCCTTAGTGTAATCTTCTACATTTTTCTTGTATTTTATTGAAGATGTAGACCGAGAAATAGCACCGTTTGAAGGGTCAGCATACAAATTAGCCCCCGATGAAGTTGTAAACGTAGACACTAACGGTGGATTAACCATCAAACCATCGCCTCGTATAAAAAATCTGTCAGCATTATTACTAACGCATTTAAAGATATATCTTAAATTTGAATTCCCTAAAAGACCTGAATCTATATAAGCCCCATATCCATCTCCGTGTGCAAAATAAGCTTTAGGAAGACTACCTGATTTAGAGTTTAAAAATGCTGTTTGCCATCCGTCTTTTGCAACTTCTACTCGCAAAGCTAAACCATCGTTTGAAGTTGTTCCTATCAATACATCTCCAACACTGGTAATTCGCATACGTTCAGTGTTGTTAGTCCATAATGTGAAAGGTAAATTTTCCCTACATATTACAAAAGAATTAGAGCTATCTAATCCCATAATAACTCCTCCAGTATCCAATGTTTGAGTGCTTGTCGCAACAGAAATAATTGACTGAGAAACACTACTTTTAACTCCCAATAAATAACCTTGCGTTGCAGGGTTATATCCTTGTGACGCTGTTCCTATTAATAGAGAGCCTCCAGCTGTAACACGCATACGTTCAGCTGCATCGTTGCCTGCTTCTGTTCCTGTTAAAAACTGCAATGTAGAAGCAGCAAATTGCATATTTCTATATGCGTCTGCTGTGTTATAATTTTGTAATAACAAATTATTACTACCATTAAGTCGTACTCTAAAATTAGCTCCTGTCCCAGGTCTTACTTCTAATGGGGCACCAGGAGAAGTTGTTCCAATACCAACATTACCAGCACTTGTCAATGTCATTGTATAGTTACCACCTGAACTAATTATAGTGTTCAATGTAGTGCCATTAACATACATACCACTATTGCCATTTAAGGAACCTATAAAAGTCTCTGCAGAATTTCTTACAAAGAATCCCGTTGTACTATAAGTATCTCCTTCTATTTGTAGTTTAAGTATTGGACTGCTTGTACCAATACCAATCTTACCACTTGCATCAGCAGTAATATAATTAGTAAGGCTATATAGATTCGATATTTTTGTCATAATTAGTTATTCTTTAATGCGTCTAATTCTGCTTTGAGTTCTTGGATGGCTTTAACTAGCATAGGCACCAATACAGAAGTCTTAATAGATTTGTAGGTTTCTCCGTCTACATCTTTATTTTTATTTATATCTACCATATTAGGGAATACCTCTTCAAATTCTTGAGCTATAAAACCTATTTGTTTTGTAGATTCTCCTTTAAGATTAAAGTTTCTTACTTTAAGATTCATTAAATCAGCCAATTTTGGAGTAGCATCTACGACATTTTCTTTAAATTTTATATCAGAAATAGTACCATAAGAACCAGTTCTATTGACCACAGAACCGCTAGACCAAACAATAAATTTATCATTTGTTCCATCTGCACAAATTATAAACTGATTATCTCCAGTTACGTTTGGAGAGCCTGTGTAAACCATTGAAATACCATATGGACTAGAAGCGGCATTCTTAAATCTTACTTTATAACCAAATGCACTTGTATCTCCTAATGCTAAATCGCCCCCACTAGTAATCCGCATACGCTCGGCACTTCCAGCTCTAAATACTTGAGCACCAGCATTTTCTATAAAGAAGTCGTTTGAGCCATTAACTGCATATAAATATGTATGGCTAGTATTTGAAGTTAATACAAGCGATGCTCCAGTAGAATTAGAGATATTTAATCCTAAATATGAGCCTCCAGCCGTAACTGGAGAAGTAGTTCCAACACCTACGTTACCACTACTAAGTATAGTCATTTTAACTGCATTTCCACTTTGTAAATACAAATTTGCAGATGAATCAATATAAGAATGGTCTCCGTGTAATGATTTTAATGTCAAATACGAAGTTCCAGCTGCTAAATTTATGTATGACCTAGTTGACGCATCGGTAGTATTAGTGTTTTGGAAAGTAAAAGTTGTTGTCGCGTTCTGATTACTTGTAAAAGTAGTTGCTCCCGTTGATGTAGTAGATATTAAGCTACTCCCTATCGTCCCTGTCGCAGTAAACTTAGGCACATAGTTAGTTGTTCCTGAGCCTGATACGCCTGTAACGGAACTATTATAGCGTATAGCTTGAACTTGGTTACCTGCTACAGATGCAATTGTAAGCGTAAACTTTGTTGTGTCAGGCATACTATACTCACTAGATGTAAGTTTAGTTCCGTTAACATATACGTCTAGCAATCCAATTGTGTAGCCACCTGATACTGTAAAATCAACCTGTCCTGAAGTAGCTGTGTATTCAAACACATCTCTTGATGTAGGAAGAAGTGAGATAGTTGAAGTATAGGCAATAGTCGAAACAATATCTCCTGCAACAAGACCTGTAATAGTAACAGTAGGGCTTGTAGTTGCTGTATAGTCTGATGGCGGATATTTAACCCCATTGACATACACGTCAATTAATCCTACAGTATAACCGCCTGTTATAGTAAGGTTATTTGTACCAGCAGTTGCTGTGAAAGTCTGCTCATTTCTGGCTGATGAACTAGCGCCACCTGTTGCAGCAATTGTTCCACCGCTTATAGCAATACCTGTACCAGCTGTAATTACAGAACCATCTGCTGCTAGTATTTGTGCATCTGTTCCGCCAGTCTTAATGAATTGTGAGGCAGTTATTGTGCTACCAAATTCTCCAGCTCCTGCGGCTGTGAAAGTAACCTTAGAAGCGCCCTGATTTTGGATTGTAAAGGGTGCTGAACTTGAACCAGTTAAATTGTTAATTAAAATACCATAACCTGTACCACTTGAAGAGATATTAAATGCTCTGCCAGCCGAGTGTGTTATCTTAATTCCATCACCAGATGCCCCGCTTAGAGTTAGTCCTAAGCCAATGCCGCTACCCGAGTTTGTGAAAGTTGCAGTAGTACCTACAATTGCCCCAGTCATTGTACCTCCAGCTAGAGGCAGATAATTAGCTCCGTTCGCTGGAGTAAATCCTAATACAGTTGCAATACTTTTCTTTTCCCAAAGCGAAGTTGATGTGTTATAGAATATACCGTCATTATTAGATGGAGATACAGCAGATACGTTATGAAGTTCTTCTAACTCAAACCCATTCTGAACCTTAACAAATATCTCTCCGTTGTTGGATTGAACTCTAGTTACAATACCAATAAACACCATATGAGCAGGTGCAACTGGCTTGTTAGCTGTGCCAAATAATAAATTACCACTTGTGCCCAACCAAACTGGGTCTCCAATTGTTGCTGTAGAGGTATCAAGTCCAGCCAATAATCCTTCTGTAACTACCTTTACAATATCGTTTGTTGCTCCACCAGTCTCTAATAAACCTAGCGTCTTAGAAGAAGTAGCATCTGAACCATTAGATGCCGCAGAAACAATCATATTTGTGCCATCAGCACTTGAAACATATACAGCCTTACCCTTTGCTAGAGTAGCACCAAGTTTAACTTCGTGTTTTAGCTGAGTAGCAAAGTTATCAATCCACTGAGTATTGTAATTGGTAGCATCAATCTTAGACAATATCTGTCCAGCAGTTCCCCCTGTCGGAAGTAACGCTGTAGTCGGAGATTGATAGTCAGTTCCAGCTGTTGCAGCAACCAACTTGCCAGCAGAATCTGTTTTAAGCAAAGATGAGGTTACACTCGTCTGGGAGATATAACCTGTTACATCTGCATTATTTAATAACTTAGTCATATGTTATTTCTTTATAACTACTCTATATGCGTTAGAAATTGGAGCTATTGCAAATGATACAGTAACTACAGTAGTTGAAGTAGCAACTACGTCAGTGATTACCTCTTCGTATGTTGCGTTGTCGTAGATAACTACTACGATATCTCTTGTTCCTAATCCGTGTGTTAACGCAAATGAAGTTGCAGTTCCGTCTCCAATATTTGCAGCATATCCGCCAGTACGGTTATCTAATAAGGTTTTTAACTTTAAAGGAGTAACGATTGTCGTATCGTTTGTTCCAGCATCTGTCTCTGATTGAGTAGCAATTTCTGCAAGACCCAAAGCCGTTTCAGTAGCTTGGTCACGATTAACCTCTAAAGAAATCCAGTTGGAAGCGTAAGTGCTAGTTGAAGCATTGTCAACTATTGCAATTAAAACATCTCCAACGTTGAATGGAATACTGTTTACTGTGCCAGCAGTGCTAACATACCAGTAGTCACCCTTCTTAGTTCCTGCAACAGGAGAAGAGCCTACAGGAAACGCTCCAGAAGCGGCACTCCAAGAACCTTCAAGGTTACCTAAAGCACCAATAGTTGAATCAATATAAGTCTTAACAGCTAATGCAGAAGGGATGTTAGTGTCAGCAGCCCCTGTTAAAGAAGTTGAAGTTAAGATATCAACCTCAGCTACGTTAGCAGTTGCTCCAGAAACGTTACCTAATAATTTATTGTTAGCAACGGTTTGAATCTTAGCATAAGTAACCTGATTATCACCAATCTTAACAGTTGTAACAGCACCATTATTTAACTTAGCAGTGGTAATACCCAAGTCCTTAACTCGAACAGCATCTGTGCTAATTTCAATAGTAGCATTGTCAACATTAACGTCAAGCGTTACTACGTCGTTAGTAGTTGAGGCTGTAAGACCAGCTCCACCTAAAACGTCTTGAATATCACCAGACATATCTACCCATGCAGTTCCATTGTAGAAATACATACGCAAATCTGTAGTGTCAAAATATATCTGACCTACAACAGGAGATGATGGAGCGGACGTTAAGTTCTGAATCGCTACGTTTAGTATCTGATTCTTGGTTAAGTCCAAATTGGTTAAAAATTTCTTTGCCATTGCTTATATTAATTTAAAAATGCTCTTCCGCTAAATGCTGCTGAAAATCTTACTATTACTTGAGATGTACTTGGATAATTTACTTCTGCAATTACTTCATCGTTAGCTGAGTCAACAACTGTAACCGATGGATATTTCTGTAAGTCGTGGTTAATAGTCCATATAGCCGAAGCTACTGTCTGTGTATGAACATATCCTAACTTTGCTGTAAATGTAACCTTATTATCGCTAACTAAGATATTCAATCCAGAGTTTGCGGATTCTAAAAGAAGAGTTTCTCCTCTTGCAATTCCATCTATGTTTACTCCATCAGATATCTTAAATAAGTTACCTAAAGTAAACGGAAGCATCTTAGTCGCCTTGTATGTATAAGGCTCCATAGGAGGAAGCAACTCTAACAACTGGTCTAAGATAGGCTTGCTGCCCTCCATTGTGCCCGTATCATAACGAGCAATCAAATGAGAATATAATGCAAGAACTAAGTCATACTGTTCGTTAAGGATATCGTACTGACAAGGATTAGTCTCCTTATAAGCTTCGATTTGGTCCTTATAGTTGTTCATCATAATCACCAACTCCTCTTGAGTAGGTGCCTCTCTGATGTCGAATGTTTCTTCTAATAAGTCAACATAACTTACCGTTAACCAAGACTTAGAAGTGTGCGTATAAAGGACGGAAATGTCTGACTTGACAAGATATATGCCCTCGTAGAAATTGCCGCTGTGAGAGGGCGTTAAAACGTCTCCTACGCTAGTCTTTGTAATAACTCCTACCTCACTTGTAGAAGGAGTTGTTGTATAGAAGTTCCTAGTAAGTACTCCCGTAAAACTACCAGATGACTCGTAGGCAGTTGTGTCTGTAAACACAACCTCTGGAATAACTACATCTGATACGTTATTAATTGCCTTAACAGGCTTTTCCCAGTTAAAGTCAAACGCCTCAGTCTTGTTGTATTCTACTAAAGATGTGTCTAGCGCAACGTATGTGATTACATATGTCCCAGTTAAGACGGTGTTGTATATGTCTGTAATTAAAGATATATCTGTATATCCTCCTGGAGCACTAATTTCAGGAGACGAAAAGTCTGTGTTTGTTAATTGAGTGCCGTCTGGGAATGTTACAATGAAATTACCTTTAGACAAAGTAAAACCTGTAGACGTATCAGTTAGCCTCAAAACCCTGCTAGAGGTCTTCTCGTTTACAATAAATCGGGCTGAAAAATTTATAGCCATATTGAGCCTAGGATAATTTGTTCAAATATACAATAAATAAACTTCCTATAAAAAAAGAAAAGCGCTACAATATGCAGCGCTCTCTTATTAACCCAACCAAACAAATCAATCCTGTGGACGGATTTAGCCTAAGCGGCTCTTGATGGCTTCTAGCTCATCTGGATTTGTTTCTAATAAATGGTCGGCTAATTCTTTGAAGTAGTTCTTGTCCTTACCCTTGGTGTAAGAGAAGATTACTTTTCCTGTTTCAACCCATTTAAAGCAAGACGCGTTCACGTCATTCTTAATAATGTTCTTCTTAACAGCATCTTTTAAAGCAGTCTCATTAGCTAAAGAAGCTCTTTCAACTACCTCTAAGAACTCTTCTGGATAGTCTCCAGCGTAGTCCTCTAACTCATTACGAAGCTCATCTGTAGTGTCAGCGTCAATACCAAGTGCTAACGCAACCTCGCGAGCTTTCTTGTCGTCTAAGTCTAACGCTAAGTTAACAGCTTTTACGATTAATTTACGCAAGTTTCTTTCAGTCTTAGCTTCTTTCTGCGCATCAATACGAGCAAATAAAGCCTCGTAGTCGCTTGCATTTCTATCAGGGTTAGATTCGTTATAGTTACACAACTCTAAGTATTGATAGATTTTCTGATGAATTGGGTTATTCCCGTTAAGAAATAAGTATCCCATATTCGACGCATTAAAAATGATATTAATAAATATTGGATTGCCATCTAAGTCTGTACGCTCAATTGCTGCAATTGGGACAAATTCTCCTGTACCTTTATCTAAAATAGTATCGGAAGACCTAATCTGCAATGCAGATGGCATTAAAAACTTTCCAGCGTTATCTGGGTCAGGACGCACATTAAGTACTCTGTAAATAGCTCGCTCGTCTGGTTTGAGCTTTCTAATCATCTTCTCTGATAGAAGATTAAAATCTGATGCTTTCATTTTATTATTGTTTGGTTTTATAATTTACTCCTTCAAAGGTAGCTCCTTTGGATAAATTATCCAA
>JACCDY011115448.1_pt1 | contig 11797 bp, 14 predicted proteins | sample 7446391 | NCBI WGS metagenome assembly JACCDY01 (sample SAMN15323451, study PRJNA562643) | freshwater metagenome | isolation source: river surface water | place: USA:Blue River Watershed | collected 2017-08-18
ACCTGCCGTAAGGAGATGCCTCGGGTCACTTCATTTAAGGCTCGGGCTAATGTCAAGTTATCCGGACCAATAAGTAGACCCGCTTTAATTATTGAGGAAGACCCAGAACCCGATTTATTCGCCGAATTAGGTGACCCAGGATTTTAAATTTGTAACCCAATATTTGTATTTATAACCCAATATTTGTATTTGTAACCCGTTTTTAACTACCCGCTTTTTTTTACCCGGGTCTATTTGAATTATAGATTTTTAGTTCGGGTCAAAATCAGCCTTAACCAGGAAAAATTGAATAAAAAAATTTTTTAAATCATGACTGGTACTTATTAAAATACTTATCTAATTTTTAAAAATGATTGCCGATATCGATACCCGAATGGACATGTTCAAGAAGTACCTTGACCGTACTAATATGGAACATAAGCAATACCAATATGATGGAGTGCGTTGGTGTTTAATTAATGAGTTAAGAGAAGACCCACCTTGTGGCGTAAGGGGTGGGTTCATTGCAGATGAGATGGGTCTAGGAAAAACTATTATGATGATTGGGTTAATGTATTGCAATTTTGTACCCCGTACATTAATTGTCGTGCCACCCGTGCTCATCGATCAATGGTTTATCCAGATCTTAAGAACTACCGGGCATAAGGCCTTAATATATCACGGGGATGACAAGAAGTCTATTGGGTTAGATGAATTAAATGCCGCTCGTATTGTCATCACGACTTATGGGGCTATTACTCTGTCTAAGACCCAAATAGATGGCAAGGCTTTAACCCTGTTACATAAGGTCGTCTGGTCTAGAATTATTTTCGATGAAGCACACCATCTGCGTAACCAGAAAACTACCGGAAATTTAAGTGCCCGTATTATGCAGGCTAATTCTAGGTGGTTAGTTTCTGGTACCCCAGTTCAAAATTCAAAGAAGGATTTCTACAGCCTATGTGCTCTTATTAGATTACCTGCTAGTTTCTATACTGACACCCAGAATTTAAAGATACTTGCCAAGTCATTTATTTTAAAGAGAACTAAAAAGCAAGTAGGAATTATCATCTCAGACATACATATTGATAAAAATGTCGTTGACTGGGCTAATACTAAGGAGATGTTATTGTCCGAAGAGTTACATTCTACGTTAGCATTTAGCCGTGTTAACCCAGAAAAGGGCAAGAAAATAGCATCTGGCTTAAAAAATAAGGGTGCTTTGGCTTTAATGTTGAGAGCAAAGCAGAGTTGCATTTATCCTAAATTAATGGTTAAGGCTCTAGATAAAATGGTTGAAATGGGCTTTTTAAGTGACTACGAATCATATAAAAATGCTTTCGACCATTCAAGTAAACTAGATGCTGCTGTTAATTCTATCTTAGAGCGTAAGGGTAATGGCTGTGGTAAGTTAATATTCTGCCATTTTAGAGAAGAAATCGATGAAATTGCTAACAGATTAAGGTCTGGTGGTATGACAAAGGTTGCTACTTTTGATGGCAGAACTAGTAATTCCAAGCGCTATGAGATATTAAATGATAAAAATGAAGCCCTTATCTTACAGATTCAAACTGGTTGCGAAGGTCTTAATTTACAGGAGAATTATAGCGAAATCTACTTTATTTCGCCTCACTGGAATCCTGCTGTTGAAGACCAGGCTATCGCTAGATGTCATCGTATAGGTCAGACTAAACCCGTTTATGTTAAGAGATTTGAGATGTGTGCGTTTGTTCCAGAGGAAGACGAAGATATAACTAGAACTATTGACAGGTATGTAAAAGATGTGCAAGAGTGTAAGCGTATTGTAGCTAGCGAAATTATTGAACAATAAAAAAAAAAATAAAAATTTGTAATTGTAAACTGTTTTAATTAGAACTTTTTTTAATAAAATTGAAATACTTTTTATTTGAAATTAACTTTGCATAAAAATAATCATTAATTAACTTAAAGTAAAAATGTCGGGATATACTCTTATTAGCACCACTGAAATTTATAAGAATATTATTCAATATTTAGATAATGGTAGGGCAACTACACCTGAAAATATTGTCTTGCAAAAAAATGGCATCAAATTTGAAGTTGAGTTCAATTACTCATTTACATATGACTGGTCTAATGGTGTCATAGCAGATGAACCCGAATTTGACGTAACCAAAAGTGATGGAAAAAATGTAACGGATGATGAACTTAGTGATATAGAAGAAATTATACGAGAAATTTATAGATATTAATAAAAATTTGTAATTGTAAACTGTTTTAATTAGAACTTTTTTTTATTTAATAATCATCATGACCATATCTATTTGGTATATAATTTGGACCATATCTACATTCTTCAGGTATACAATCTAATTGATATTTCGCATGACACCATTCAATATATTCATTATATGGTCCATGTAATGCGTAGTCATATCCATTTTTTCTAATATGAAATTTTTTCGCTGCAAGAAGGGTTCGTTGCTGTTGTGTCATATACACTGGTTGTGACGATGAATTGCTTCCCATTTTATATTTAAATTATGCCTTCAAAATAGCGGGCTAATTTATATTCAATTTTATGATATATTAAAATGCAACTTGTCGCCTATGGCGCCTTCGAATTCGTTGGCGACCTTTTTAAGTATTTTAAATAATATATTTAAATAAAGTACTTAAAGAAATATAGAATTTCATCTACATTAATGAAGAGAATTCAGATTTTTTTCGCTATTTTTTAAGTTACTAGGACTTCTAAGTAAAATCACAGAATTTGCAAAATAAAAGTATTTTCACTTTTCAAAAATGGACAAAAAAAAATGTCCAAAAATGAAAAGCCCAAAAAGTCCTTACTGAGAAAAAATTCCCTTACGATGAAAAAAATTTATGGTAACAAATTAAACTATAAATTTTTATTTATGATTATAATATTTTTTCGTAAAATACTTAAGCATATTTTATGTTGTCAATATATAGCAATGTTTAGCAACGAAATTATGCCAAAAATATGCCCCAAATATTATTGTGAAAAATGTGACTATGGTACGTCTAAGAAAAGTAGTTTTGATAACCATATTAACAGTAATAAGCATAAAAAATCAATAAAAATCAACGAAAATATGCCATTATGCTGCCCAAAATATGCTTGTGAAATATGTGATAAGGAGTATAAAGATAGGTCTGGACTATGGAGACATAGTAAAATTTGTAAAATAAATTATGATAATAATAATAATGAAAAATCCACAGAATTATCTAATAAAGATGAAATAATTATGCTTTTAATTAAAGAAAATTCTGATTTTAAAAAAATGATGATGGAACAGCAGAATATGATGTTTAAAATCATGGAAAAAGGCACTACAAACAATAGCGATAGTCATGATACAACTACTCATACTAACTCACATAACAAAGCATTTAATCTGCAATTCTATTTAAATGAAACCTGCAAAAATGCCATGAATTTATCGGAATTTATCGACTCTATTCACCCACAATTATCAGATTTAATATCTGTCGGTGAACTTGGTTATGTAGAGGGTATGTCAAAAATAATTATAGATAATTTAAATAAATTAGATTTTACAGAAAGACCTATTAATTGTACCGATAAAAAAAGAGATGTTGTTTATGTAAAAGATGACGATAAATGGGAAAAAGATGAGGAATATAAAAAACTTAATAGTGCTGTTAAAAGAGTGGCCTATAAAAACACCAGGTTATTTCCAAAATTTAAAGAAAAATACCCTGATTACAATAACGGTAATTCTAAACAGTCTGACAAATATAGTAACATTGTTATTCAATCTCTAGATGATAGTAGAGAGAATAATGAAAAAGTCATAAAAAATATATCAAAAGTGACTACAATAAAAGCAAAAGGTGACTGTGATTAAAAAAATAAATTTTATCAAATACTATTTATAACACTGTAGCTTTGCTTATAAAATTTATAAAATTTATAACAAATTAAGGTGAATTTAATACGTTAAAATCCATATGTCTATTAATTCTCTCTATAATTTTATCAAGAAACTCCTCATCATACAAAATAAACTTACCACCTTTTTCATTCCAAGCATTTAAGTTATCAGTTCTATCATCAATTAGTATTGATTCTGGTAAGCAATATTTTGGCTTATCTCTAGTAGAACAAGTAATAACTTGTACGTGTTGCCCTAGGTTAACAGCACACCATTTACGCTTTTGTTCTGCACCGGTAGCACTGCCTGGTGGCACACCCGTTAATATAATTGGGTCATGATGTTTAATGTTTTCCCATAATTCTTTTCCTCGCGGCATAAATGGTAAGGTTTCAAAGAATGATTTGGACTTATTTATTACTCCCCACATTAATTGCGGCTGAATTTCATCAATATTTTTCTTAAATCTTTTCTTGACACCTTGGTCGAAGTCAGCAAGTACGCCATCTAAATCGCAGAAGACGATATGCTTCTTTAAGGTACCAGCCTTTAATTTCGCACTTAAAATTTCCCTTAATTCTTTGTTATCACAATTGATGTCATTATTTCCCATAAAATAATTGTGACCTGGTGGCCAATGTGCGTTATTTTCTGTACCCCAAGTAAGAGCATAATTTGGACATCTGCCGTTCATAATATTCGCAAAATCCTCATCAGAAGATATGGTATATTCTCTCGAAATTTTTTCTGATTTATCAATTAATTCCATTATATAAATAATAAATTATAATTGTTATAGAGAGAATAATTCAATTTTATAAAAAATTGAACTAAATTGTAGGCCTAATGTCTAAGTTATTATAATTTAATATGTATTTACTTGAAGTATTAACTGATTCTCTCTATACCCTTAAATCTAAAGTATTTAATTATTGGTCGGGGGATAATAATAAGGCTTTACCACTTTCATTGTCAGTTGATGATGCTAAGTGTCTTGATTATGATATGGATAATACATCATTGGCATCATATACATCCAATTATAAGAAACCAGTGGCAAAAAAAGAAGAGTTGAAAGAGGTCAATGACACTGTTTATATAGTCTAAACAATTTAAAATATAAATTTTAAAACATTCTTAGAGTGAAATTTCTTTTTTTTATTGAAGTCAATAATTTTTCTCTCTAAGAGCAGCAGTCAACAGGTATAACAGCAGCTTATTTTTATACCGCATATATATGCTTAGGACGAAGTCTTTAATCTGGTATCAAATAGGCTGCAAATTGGTGGGCGATGTTTTGGGGGATTTTGGGGGGTGATTTATTGTATGATATTGAAGGGGGTGACCTATTGCCGTATCAGCAGCAGCAATCTGCAACTATATATGTGACCATACTGTGTACACGGCGAAGTCTTTTCATATACACAATAAAGTCTTTTCCCATATAGAATTTAACGAACACACTTAGAGAGAAAAAAAAAGGGGTTTTACAGGTTAAATTAATTAAATATTTAAATGTTAATTACAATTACAAATTCAAAATACACATACACATACATATACTATACTATTTACATATCATACTCCTCTTCCTCTTCCTCCTCAGTCTTGTTAAAGATAATCTTGTTCTCAGCATCACTCCACTTACCTACAATTACTTGTTCACCTTCCTTGACATAAGCATCATAGTCATAAATAATACCACTATCATTCTTTGACTTTAAATACTTCTTGCCTTCAAACTCGATTTTCTTTACCTTAACTGGCTCTTCCTCTTGCACAGGCTCAGCAGCCTTCTTCTGGGTCTTTTTTGCCTCCTTTTCAGCCTTGGCTTGCTCGGCAGCTAATCTCTTAGCCTCCTTTGCATCCTCCTCAGCCTTCTTCTTGGCAGCTCTAGCTTCTTCCTCAGCCTTCTTCTTTGCCTCACGCTCTAAACGCTCAGCCTCCTTCTTTGCCTCTCTTTCAGCCTTTTCTTGAGCTAATTTAGCATCTCTAGCCTCCTTTTCAGCTAATCTCTTAGCTTCCTTTTCAGCCTTCTCTGCCTCCTTAGCTAAGCGCTCGGCTTCCTTTTCCTCCTCGGTCTTACCTTTCTTCTTGGGTACATCTTCGGTATCTTCATTAGCCTGAGCTACTAAAGCCTCGAATAAATCTTCATCATCACCCTCGATTTGGAGTACCTTCTTGGCCTTCTTGGGTCTACCCTTGGCACCCTTCTCCTTAACCTCCTTCTCAGCCTTGGGTCTACCACGCTTGGTATCCTCGGGAACAACAAAATGTTCTGGGTTAATAACCATGTTAACCTTACTCGCTTCATCGAGCACCTGTTCTTGGGTTAACTTATATCTCTTCATAATCTTAAAGTACGGCGTTTGCTTACGACCCTTCGGGTCAACATAGTCGAATAAACCGGTAGCCATACGCTCCTGAATAGTACCGTATTCGGGTACTTCAGCACCTATCTTTTGCATCTGGTTTGCACATCCCTTGCAGAATGAAGCATCACCCTTGCGAAGACTGGGGCATTGGGTATATAACCCATTGTTCTGGCGTAAAGCATAGCAGCATGCATCATTAAATTCACCGTTATAGGGTAAAGGAAAAGCCGTCTTGGGTACTACTACCTTTAACTTCTTGGGTTCCTTTGCCTTTTCCGGGGCCTTGCGTTCCATTCTAATCTTCGATAAACCTAAGAAACGAATCGCTTCTTCTGGGTCGAAATTATATCTGGTACCGCACTCCATGACGCATCTTTCGGCTAAATCCTGGGCTATGTTGATTAATTGACGGGTCAATTGCTCTGACACATACATTGAAGCATTAAATTGAGCGGACATCTTGATTACTTTGATTACTTTTGCAGTTTGAAACTTTGATAACAGGGGTTTTATAATACTCTACTCTTCTTGCCACTTTTTCTTTTCAATTTTTTTTTATTTACCCTTTTTTTACTTACCACTAAAAAACTATAACAGGGAGGCGCACCTCCCCTGTGACCCCACGCATAACGTTTATATTTGTGACCCATAATGCTGCTTATTTTGACGGCTCACACCCAGATATTTATTTTTCTGGATGACCTATTATTAATTATATAATAATTATAGTCTATACTATTTAGGCTTGATTATGCTTGCCAGAATTTATTATGCATTTTTAGTGGTTGCTATTTTCGGTCTCGAAATAAAAAAAATTGAATTGCTTTTTCTTCAAAATATTTGTGTTATAATTTAACTCACAACTAAGTTTTTAACTATCTATATAACGAATATGGGTCGAAAGAGTAAGGCACAGTTGGCTATTGAGGCCCAACAAAGAGAAAAGGAACAGCAAGAATTTAGGGATAAATGTGAGACAGCACGTAATAATGCTGAGGAAAAAATTCGCAGTATCGGTATGCCAGTGGCTGAGTATGTTGCAGGCATGATGTATATGAGTGATTGGAAAAAGTATGAATCAGAATTTCGTTGGTTAGCGAATAAGTATAGCTGCTGTTTAAAGAGTGACGGATGTAATCAAAATTACCCTGAATACGATTGCACAGGCAAGCAGTTTGTTACCGTAAAGGTACGTAATTGGCGGGCTGGACACTGTGGTTATTGTTCCGAACAGGATGAAGATAACCCAGATGAAAAATATTCCGAGGTAACTGAGGAAGTATGGAAGGTCGCTTTAATTCACGGTTTATCTGGTAACCCAATGGATTTAAATCCAGGTTGTTTTAAGATTCATGAGTACGTAGAATGCTGGTGTGGTGGTCAAACCAGTACCCGTGAAGTAATTGATATTCAGGTATCGTAAATATATATTTTGTTCTGTAAATTTATTTTAACTACACTTTTTTTACCCGTGCTACAGGTGGCACCTAGATATTAGGATATCAGATATTTGTAATTTATAAATTTTTAGTAATGATTATATTAAGCCTTAAAACAAAAAAATTGAATTGCTTTTTTTTCAAAATGTTCGTGTTATTACTAACAATTGTATTAAAGTTTTTAAAGCCATTAAAATGTTTCCGTTCAAATTTGATAACTGCGTATATACCGCTAAATCTTATGAGGGTTTTAAGTTTAGGCTTGTTTTTACCGAAGAAAACAATGTTGAAGACCCAGACCCAGAATATGGTGGGTATGCAGCATTCGAGTGCTATGATGAGGATTATATCAGGTATGTTTATTATACCGATGCTTCACTTATGAGGGCTGGAATTGGGCGTTTATATACAAAGTACCCGGATGGCGAAATATTCGAGGTAAATGTTACCTTGGCTAAAACGGATTATCCGCTTGTTGTTGACTGTTACAATAATTTATTTATTGTTGATACAGAAAATTGTGATGTAACCGAATGGTCGGAGTATATTGGCAAGGAAGTGTTGGGTTCAATGTCAAATGATGAGGGTTGTTCATTTGAATATACTGTTAAAGTATTGGAATTAAAACGATTAAAATCTACGGGTAACTATAGGGTTAAAATGAATATTGAGGGTGATTTATACCCTGTTGATGCATGTTGGGTTCTTTTGTTGTCACCTAAGGGTGATATATTAAAGAAATGTAGAGCGGATTAATTATTTTGTAATTTTGTAATGTATTTTAAGTACACCTTTTTTTTACCCGTGCTACGCGTGGTACCTAGATATAAGGATATCAGATATTTGTAATTTATAAATTTTTAGTAATGATTATATTAAGCTTATCCATAGAAAAATTGAAATACTTTTATAATAAAAAATCTATTTTATAACTAAAACCATATCTAAGTTTTTAAAGCCATTAAAATGTTTCCATTTTTGTTCACAAACTATCGTACGCCCGCAAATCAATTGATTTTTGATAAGGATTTAAAGGACATTCATGTTCTTGATTTTATCAAGGGCGTACTAAAATGTTATGATTCTTATGATCATAGTTACAGACGAAATCCGTATTATTACATTACTCAAGACTATTCAACCGGTGACCCTTGCTCATGGCTAGTTCAAAAATATCCTAATTTACACAAATTAAGATGTTATGTACAAGTTAGTGAAAAAGGCCATTGTGGTTATTGTTCAGAAGCTTCACAAGAAGACAGTTACGAGAGTGAGGACATGGAAATAGTGCATATTGCGATTCCAGACATATTAATTGGTAATTTATTTGATGTAAAAATTGATGATATAAATGAGCCATTTCTCAAATACAAGTGCTGGTGTGGTGGTGATCAGAGTACTTGCGTTGTAAAGAATTTTAGGATAATACCACCCAATAGCGAAAGCCCAATTAATACCGAGCCCGTTTTGTTTCCTAAAAGTGTATGGCAAGGTTCTCATAAAATAATTAGACGATTTCCGAATAAAAGAGGAACATATAGTGATACCGGAAGTGATTCTGAGTCTGATTCAAATTCTGATTACGATTTTAGTGATAATGAGGATAATACAGAGGATTATAAAGAAACCATGAATAACAGATACCGATTATTCAAACCAGAAATAATGGATAATTTAAAATTAACCTTGTCATTAGCAACTTTACAGGATTATGCACAGAAATTAAATATTAATATACATTTACCAAATAAAACACTAAAAAACAAACCAAAAAATAAAACAAAACTAACTTTATATAATGAAATAAAAACCTTTTTAGATAATTTGTAATCAAACCTTTTAAATAGACTTTTTTTTATCAAAGAAAAAATTGAAAAACTTTTATTCAATATAAATAAAAGCATAATACTAAGAAAGATATAAAATGGGCGCTAACCAAACTATTCAAGTACATCCCGATATTGCTATTGCCGGTGAAGTCAACAGACATTTTGCTATCGGTTGTATCGATATTCAAAATGATTTTTGTAAGGGTGGTTCATTAGCGGTTAATGAAGCTAATGAATCTATTGCTGATACTAATAAACTTATTTGTGCTTTTCATAGACATCTTCCAATATTCCATTCTCAAGATTATCATCCAACAAATCATATGTCATTTGCTGCAAGTCATAAGGGTAAAAAGGAATTTGAAGAAGTAGATTTACACTTAAAAATGGAAGATGGTTCATATATTGATGTAAAGCAAAAATTATGGCCAGCTCATTGTGCAAAGGATTCATATGGTGCTCAATTCCATCATACCCTTATTATGACAAAAAATGATAAGATTATTAGAAAGGGAACTAAGGAAAATGTTGAAAGTTATAGTGCATTTGGCGACGAATTTGGTGGTAAGTATGAGAAAACTGAGTTAGATTATTGGTTGAAATCCAAAAATATTACTGATATAATTCTGGTTGGATTAGCAACTGATTATTGCATATATAATACTGCGAAGGATGCGCTGCGTCTTGGATATAAGGTTCATTTAATTAGGTCTTGTACAAGAGGCGTTGCTGAAAATACTACTAAAGAGGCACTAGAAGATATGGCTAGTAAGGGTGTTTTATTTTATACTGATGTAGATAGTTTTTATAGAGAATATAAGGAACCGATTATTTATGGTGAAAGTAAAATTTAAAAATAAAAATAATTGTAATTTGTAACTTGTAATTAACTTTTAAATACCTTTTTTTTTTATCTTTTGGAAAAAATTGAAAATATAAAAACAAATAATTATTTAATAATATAAACTATAATGGACAAACAAACTGAAGTGCAAAATATTATTAAAAAGATAGAGAGAAAAACAGAAAATATTGTTGTTAATGGATTCCAAAATGGTACGTTAACAGCCGATAAATTATCAGCAACAATGCAGGCAGGTTTTGATGAATTTGAAAAAAAAGTAGGTAGACCTATGTCTTACTCTGAAATGCGAGCAGCATTTGGTTAAAATTTTTAAAGTTATAAATTTATAATATTTGTATTTTTGAAAAATATTTTGGGTCAATTGGTCCTTGGCATAAAATTACATCATTTTCAGATAAATAAAATTCAATTCCATCTTCCATTGCTTTTTTCATGTCAACATGAATCAAAACATTTGATGAGCCTCTGAAACCAGAGATAGCGGTTGGTTTTATGGCGAAATGAATATGTGTTCTATTCATTCGTTGTAGTCCAGTTGCCTTTATTTTATCCAAATGTTCTTTTCTTGTTCCATGAACACAATAGCCTAATGGCTCAATAATTTTTTTCAATAATTTTGTCTCATCAACCAAAGCACCTGAAACAAGCGAATGACCTTGATTTGCCCTTATTTTTTCACCAGTTAAATCCAATCCAAATCTTTTCTTTTCATTAACTTCAACTTCCTTTAATATTTCTTCTTTTTTTACGCCAACAAAATCATCTAGTGATAATAATTCATTTATTTCAACATATCCAGCCGAATCAGGAGTTAGTTTATCTAACCCATGTCTTAAATAATAAGACATTTTTTTAGATATTTTTATTCTACGATTTGCATCCATTATAATTATATAATTAATTAAATTTAAATACTTATCCAAATATTTTTCAATTTTTTTAAATTCAAATTAAAATTATGATTTAAATATAATTCAATATATAAATATAGCCGTTATATAATGAATTTTATAAAACAATATTCTCTCCAAGATAGAAGAGAAGAAGCATTAAGAGTAATAGAAAAATATCCAGATAGAGTTCCAATAGTATGTGAGCGTTCAAAAAATGCAGCAAAGGATTGTCCTCAAATTGATAAAACAAAATATCTTGTTCCACATGATTTATCAGTTGGTCAGTTTATATGGGTTATAAGAAAAAGAATGCAATTGCCACCTGAAAAGGCACTATATTTATTTATTAATGGTTCTATACCTACATCTTCAAGTATAATGGGTGAAGTTTATCAAACATATAAATCAGAAGACCAATTTTTATATATAACATATGCGCTTGAAAATACATTCGGTTAAATATTGAAACGGAAAATGGTAACAGAAATATTTGCAAGGATTTTTATTATAAA
>JACCDY010138725.1_pt1 | contig 11794 bp, 16 predicted proteins | sample 7446391 | NCBI WGS metagenome assembly JACCDY01 (sample SAMN15323451, study PRJNA562643) | freshwater metagenome | isolation source: river surface water | place: USA:Blue River Watershed | collected 2017-08-18
CCAGAAAAACCAATGGTGACTAGTGGTATTAGTTTGGGTTCGCCCGCGATGACTACACGTGGATTTAAAGAAGCTGAAGCAAGACAAGTTGGAAACTTTATTGCTGATGTTTTGGATAATCCAAATGATCCAGAGAACATCGCAAAGGTGCGCGCACAAGTTGCTGAATTAACCAAACGCTTTCCGGTATACGGTTAAGCAACTTAGCCTAAGCGAGAACACTCTTTGCGCTGCCCTTTTTGTCATAACGACGATACCCAGGTCCTAGACACTCGGGTATCGGACGAAGGGGATACTATTCGCCGTCGCCGCCGTTGTGCCAAATGCGACAAACGTTTTACTACCTATGAGCGTGTTGAGCTCGCGCTACCAGCGATTGTGAAGAAAAATGGTAGCCGCGTTGAATATAGTCACGACAAGCTAGCGAGCTCCCTGAAGCTGGCTTTACGTAAACGCCCTGTCTCATCAGATTCGGTTGATGAGTCAATTGCCCGCATTGAAGAAAAGCTCCTCAGTCTCGGTGAAAAAGAGATTCCTAGTGAGCGCGTTGGTGAGCTGGTGATGCGAGAGCTCAAGCGATTAGATAAGGTTGCTTACATTCGCTTTGCATCGGTCTATAGAAGCTTTGCAGATATTGAATCTTTTGAGAGCGCCTTAAAAGAGTTGAAATAAACCGCTGGGTTAGAGAACTACCTCTAAACCCTTTCTTTCAATTAGTGACAAAAGCTTCAAAGATGGTCCGCTCGGGCTTTTATCTCCTGCCTCCCATTTTTGAATGGTTGATAGACTGGCGTTAATAGCGACCGCAAAGACTGCTTGGCTTAAGTGAGCTTTAGCTCTTAAGCGTTTTATCCTGTTGGGAGTCATTGGCTTAACAGCAAGATTTCTTAAGGCCTCAAACTCATCCATACTCTTTTTTGTGATGAGTCCTGCCGCATGCAAGCCAAAAACTGTCTCTTGCATTTCTTGAATAATTCGACTTTTCTTGTTATTTTTCATCGATTTTTATTTCCTCTAATTTACCTTCATCAATAGCGATGGCTATCTCTCGATCTACCAAACTTAATAGTCTTTTTGCCGTTTCTTGGAAATAGATTAATTCCTCATTACTTATGTTGGATTTTTCATTCTTTGTAAAGCCAAACATAAAATACCAACATCTCAAAAGCTTAGTTGCAACAACCACTCTGGCGCCCCCTCTTTTACCCATGCCTTGGAGCTTCACTCGTTTCTTATAAACATTGCAACCCAAGTCTACGTCGATGAGCCCTTTTTCCATTTCCTCAACCGCACCCAATAAACTGCTGTGATTTAAAGCATTTTTGTTTAACCATCTTGCAAATGGTTTAGTTATGAATATGCGTTTTTTAGTCATTCAAAACTATACCACTTGGTGGTATAGATATAATAACCTATATCTTGATAATGAAAAAGGGGTTGCCAATGGCAACCCCTTTAAGAAAGGCGTAAACGAATTACTTCAACGCTGAAAAAATTGAAGCAGTGATATCTTCAACGCTGCCAGTGCCGCTTACCTTGCGGTACGCTGGCGCCTTCACCTTGTCTGCTGCATTAGCTTGTGCGGCCCATGAGGAGTAGTACTCTACCAATGGACGGGTCTGATCGTCATAGACCTGTAGACGCTTACGTACAGTTTCTTCTTTGTCATCGTCACGCTGAATCAAATCTTCACCAGTGACATCATCCTTACCAGCTACTTTTGGTGGGTTGTATTTGATGTGATAAGTGCGACCAGAAGCCGGATGAACACGACGACCACCCATGCGATCGATAATGGCATCAAATGGCACATCGATTTCTAAAACGTAATCAATCGGCACACCAGCATCTTTCATTGCTTGTGCTTGTGGAATAGTTCTTGGGAAACCATCAAACAAATAACCCTTGCTGCAATCAGGCTGAGTAAGGCGATCTTTTACAAGGCCAATGATGATGTCATCGGAAACTAAGCCGCCAGCATCCATGATTTTTTTTGCAGCAATACCCAATTCAGTTCCCGCTTTCACAGCAGCGCGCAACATATCGCCTGTTGAGATTTGTGGAATAGCGAACTTTTCGCAAATAAATTGAGCTTGTGTGCCTTTTCCAGCACCTGGTGCACCGAGCAGAATCAACCGCATTGTTTTCCCCTTTGAAGAGCTGTCATTGTCCCGTATTTTGTAGGGCTCATGAATATGTAATGCCTAGGATTATCCCCGAGAAGGGGTCCATAGCCTCTGAAAAGCGATTTTTCTAGGCATTGCCTAGCAATTGTCTGATGCGCTCGAGGTCTTCGGGGGTATCAACCCCTGCTGGAGGTGCTTCAGAAGCAATATGCACAGCAATACGGTAGCCATTCCAAAGGGCGCGCAATTGTTCCAAGGCCTCTGCTTGTTCTGGGGGAGCTGGCTCTAAGCGGCTATAAGCTTGCAAAAAGTCAGCCCGATAGCCATAAATTCCGAGGTGACGTAAATGTGCGGTAGTTTGCTGTGCTTGAGCATCCCTCACAAAGGGAATTGGTGCTCTTGAAAAGTACAGCGCTTCTCCAGAGCGGTTAAGCACAACCTTCACTACATTGGGATTGTTAATTTCGGCAACTTCAACAATGGGTACAGCAACGGTAGAGATAGCGCAGCGTGCATTCTCAGCTAGAGTGATGGCAACTTGGTTAATCAATTCTGGAGGTATAAGCGGTTCATCTCCTTGAACATTCACAATCAATGCGTCATTAGGCAGCTTGAGTAATTGCGCAACTTCTGCGATGCGATCGGTTCCGGTTGGATGGTTCTCACTGGTGAGTAAGCAATCAATACGATGCTCATCACAAGCCGCTTGAATTTCTGGGGAGTCAGTGGCGACTACGACACTTTGTGCAAGAGAGAGTTTGGCACGTTCCGCCACTCGGATCACCATTGGCTTGCCGCCAATATCTGCAAGTGGTTTGCGAGGTAAACGGGTTGATCCTAGTCTGGCTGGAATTACTACTAAAAAATCTGGAGATTTGATTGAGGCAGTCATTAAAAAGTTGTGCTTACGCTATCAAATGATTTCATCGGCAGTCATGCTGCGAGCTTCATCTACCAACATTACTGGCACATCATCGCGAATCGGGTAGGCCAAACGATCTGCCTTACAAATTAATTCATGTTTATTGGTGTCCAAATGCAATTGGCTTTTGCATAAAGGGCAAACCAAAATATCGAGCAGTCGTTTATCCATGATGTATTGAAGTGGTTCTATGTAATTGATGAAACAGTGTAGTGCTAACTATACGCTGGCTACAAGTATGAACTAAAGGGTATAGCGATAAGGGTCAGGTCTTTGCAGAATGGATTGCAGCCATTCACTTAGGCTATCGGGAAGGGTGAGCGTCATGGGAACCACCCAAATGCGCTCATCATGAATGCCTGCGCATTTGACAGCATCTTTTTCGGTAATGAGAATACATTGGGTGTTGAGCTTTTCAAAGAACTCAGGGGTATAGGTGGCGTGATCTGGCAATGGAATGCATTTAGCAGCAATGCCTTGATTGAGGAGGTCATCAAAAAAGCGCTGTGGATTACCAAGAGCTGCAACAGCGGTAATCTTGTTAGGCAGGTAACTATCGGCAATTTGAGATAGTGTCTGATGATTGCTTGGGTTGATAAGTTGATAGGCATTTACTAAATTACTGAACAGCGAGAATGCGCGACGACCCAGAAAGTATTCATCTTGTTGGCCTATTTTGTGAGCGCTATTCTTTGCTTTCCCGGTAAATAGGGTTGCATCACGTTCACGTGTAGCGGGCTCGCGCAAAGGACCTGCCGGCAATAAGAAGCGATTGCCTTCGCCGCGTCCATCACGAACAACCAATTCGATATCTCGACCTCCTTCGCGTGCTGGCCAACGAGCCAAGCCCGAATGTTGGAGACCATCATCACTGATGATGACATTCACATTGGGTGAATGCTTTAGCAAAGCTCGAATACTTTGCTGACGTTTGGGAAAAACCCAAATTGGAAATTGATTGTGTGTACGCTTAGCAATTAAAACTGGCTCATCACCCACTAAGGCTGGATCAGAGTCGCTCTGTACTTGCAGTGGAGTCAGTTGCGAGGAAGAGCCGTAACCTCTGCTGATAATTCCGGGATTCCAGCCTAACTGCTGTAAGCGGTCTGCTAATGCAATCACAATAGGTGTCTTGCCCGTGCCGCCCACACGAATATTACCCACGATGATGATGGGTACTGGAGCAGGTTTTTGTTTTATGAGGCCAGTATCCAGAATGAGTTTACGAACTCGTAAAACTAGTCCGTATAGCCAAGAGACGGGCCACAAGATCAAGCTAGTGGGGCCACGTCTTTCCCAGAACTGAGGTGCTTTGCGGAAAAAAGAAAAGGACATGAAATGGGTTTCTGAGTTTGCAGCTTACTTTTTGGTTTGACTACTAAACACAATATTGGAGAGGTTGGCATCTCGGGCTGCTTCGAGGGCGCTCATCACCGCTTGATGTGGTGCTTTGGCATCAGCATCAATATTGACTTGCAAGCTACTTGTCAAATCTTTCTTGTTATCAGTTTGCCCACTCATTTGCATCAGTGCACTGCTGAGTTGAGAGCGATCAGTCACTTTGCCATTAATTGCAAAGCGCCCATCTCGGCTAACAGCGATGTGGATTTGCTTTACTTCTGCTTGACTCTCGCTCCCGTTCGCAGTGGGTAATGTAATTGCTAATTCTTGATAGCGAGTGAAGGTAGTGGAGATCATTAAAAAGATCAGCACCACTAATAGCACATCAATAAAGGGGATGAGATTAATCTCAGGTTCTACAGATGCTGATGTGGATCCTAGAGAAAAACGCTTTCGCGCATGCGCATGTGTTTCTAGCCAACTCATGGAGCGTTATCTGCTGGATAAAGTTTCTTAAAGATTTGACGTGTAAATTCTTCGCACTCACGTTGCCGTTGATTTGCCATAGCGCGCAAACCACGCCATGCTGCCAATGCAGGAATGGCAATCAGCAAGCCAAAAGCAGTGTTATACAAGGCGACAGAAATCCCGTGAGCCAATTGTTGAGGGCTGCCTGCTGCACCATTGATTGCACCTTGGCTGCCAAAGATTTCAATCATGCCAACGACAGTGCCAAATAAGCCGAGCAAAGGTGCAATCGTAGCAATCGTAGCCAGCGCTCCAAGATAACGATCTAACTTGAGCCAAGTGCTTTGGGCGCTTGCTTGAAGCTCTTCTAGGGCGCTTTCGGCACTACTGTCTTTCAGCTTCTCTTTGAGGGTGCATGCCAGCAATGGACTTGCTGGAGATAGCTGCGCTAATTCAGCAATCTGTAATTCGCTCACTGCAGAGCTCCCTTTCGAGTTAACCATTTGATTGGTAAGGGAAAAAGCAGTTTCTAGACAGTTTTTAGGGAAAATATGAATCTGGCGCAGATACCAGCAACGCTCTAAGGCGATTGCTAAGCCCAAAATAGAAATAATGAGGAGGGGCCAAATAGGCCAGCCGGCGGATAGTAAGATGGAGTACATAAGCTCAGTACTTTAGCTGAATTAAAAAGCCTGTTTCGGAAAGCGTCCTGTGGATAACTCTGTGTAAAACTTTTTTTGATTCGCGTTGTAAGTCCTTGATTGATGGTGAAAACAGTTATTAATTGCTAGAACAGCGTTTTCTGAGGCTGATTAATTTTCATATAAATCAATTACTTAGAGTTTCGTTGTTGGATTTATGAGACGTTTTGGGTCAGTAATTACTTACTTATGCCTATTAAACCTAGGGCGTATTGGGAACTGTGGATATGTAGTGGCATCCAAGCCTGATGGGTGCGAGATTAAAGAGAAAAAATGTCGGAAATATCAAGAGAAATTCTGAGTGTTGGCGATCTGAACCGCGCCATTGCTGCCTCTTTGGAGGACCGTTTCGATACGGTCTGGGTTAGCGGGGAGATATCCAACTTCAAGGCCTATGACAGTGGGCATTGGTATTTCTCGTTAAAAGACGAAGAAGGTCAAATTCGCTGCGTGATGTTCCGAGGCCGTAATGGTCAAGTCGGCTTTATGCCGCAATCAGGTGACTTGGTCGAGGTCAGCGCCAATCTCGGCATGTATGTTCCGCGTGGGGATATCCAACTAACCATTCAGACTTTGCGACGCGCAGGTATGGGTGGTCTATATGAAGCATTCCTAAAGCTCAAAGCCAAGCTCGCTAAAGAGGGCTTATTTGATGATGAGCGCAAACGAGAGATACCAACTCATCCAAGATCGATCGGCATCATCACTTCACCACAAGCTGCTGCATTAAAGGATGTCCTGAGTACATTGGCAAGAAGGGCCCCACATATACCGATTGTGATTTATCCAACTCTAGTGCAAGGTCCAGATGCCCCTTCCGGAATTATTGCCGCACTCAAGGCTGCTGAACAAGAAAATGCAGTTGATGTGATTTTGCTGGTGCGTGGTGGTGGCAGCATTGAAGATCTATGGGCGTTTAATGATGAGCAGCTCGCATATGCCATTGCGCAATCACCAATACCGGTAGTGAGTGGTGTTGGCCATGAGACTGATTTCACGATCGCAGACTTTGTTGCCGATCTGCGAGCGCCCACACCTACTGGCGCTGCCGAATTAGCGGCACCTCGCAGAGATCAAATGTTGCAAGAGTTAGATGCCATCATGCAAGCATTAACGCAACGCATTACTCAACGCATAGAACGCGAAGCACAAACCTTGGATCAGTTGGCGCTACGACTCAGTCACGCCTTACCCAATCCAGATCGTATGCGAGAGCAAATACAAGGTTGGCAGCAACGCCTTAATCAAGCTTGGGCTGTGCGTATGGAAATCTGGAAACGCAATCAAACCCACTATCAATCCCAACTGGAGATGCTCAATCCCCAGAGAACCTTGGATCGTGGATATGCAGTGATATTAAGTAAAGAAAATGATCAGTTGCATGCAGTGCGTGATTCTAATGAATTAAAACTTCAAGCGGATTATGAAATTCATTTGGCTAATGGAGTTTCAGAAGTGCAGTTTGCGAAAGTATCTTCCACTTCTTAAAAAATATTGGGCTCAATCTGTAGAGTCACACCAAACTGATCGTGTACTTTATCTCGAATACATTTGGCGAGACCCAGAATATCTTGCGCTGTACCGCCGCCATGATTGACAAGCACTAATGCTTGGTTTTCATACACACCCACGGCACCCATGCGCTTGCCTTTAAAACCGCATTGATCTATTAGCCAGCCTGCCGCTAGCTTGCGCTTACCAGGTAGGTCGGGATAAGAAACTAAGTTGGGGTAAGTCTTGAGAATAGTTTCATATTGCTCATTCGGAACAACTGGGTTTTGGAAAAAGCTACCAGCATTGCCAATGACTTTTGGATCAGGCAGTTTATGGGTGCGAATTTTGCACACTGCTAAAAAGATTTCTTCCGGATTCGGACTTGCGTTTGCTGGGAACTGCTTTGCAAGGTCTGCGTAATGAATGCGGGCTTGCCAAGCTTTTGGCAGTTTAAAAACGACCTTTGTCACGATACAGCGACCAGGATTTTGTTTGAAGAAGCTATCGCGATACCCAAAGTGGCATGCCTCCTTTGGAAGGGTGACAAAGGTATGTTCTTTGACATCAAAGGCTTCAATACGATCAATGTATTCGCCGATCTCCACACCATATGCGCCGATATTTTGTATAGGCGCGGCACCAACGGTTCCTGGGATCAGGGCTAGGTTTTCAAAACCAGGCATATTGTTCTCTAGGGTCCACGCAACCAGCTCATGCCAGCCTACCCCAGCCCCAACTGATAAATAGGTAGCCTCTTCATCGCTCGAGAGGATTTCTTGACCCAGAATGTTGATGAGTAGGGTGGCACCAGGAAGTGTATCGGGCAAAATCACATTGCTGCCGCCACCTAATACTCGCCACTGCAGTTTTTGTTTAGCAATATCTGACATCACTGCTGGTATTTGCTCGGGGGCGCTAATGTCATAGGCAAATTCGGCCTTGGCATCAAGGCCAAAGGTATTGCGGTGTTTGAGCCCTAAATTTGGGGTCAATTTTGCGGGGTTGGACGCAATTGGGGCGCGAGTCATGCCACAATCTTATTCGTAAACGAATCTAGAGTAGTTTTTTTGTGTGTGCAGCAAGAAATTGTGGTCTTAGCCTCTAGAAATTCGCAAAAATAGAACTTAAACCAAATAAGTAAGATTATTGAAGGAGTAGAGATGCCATCATTTGACGTTGTTTGTGAACCGGATATGGTTGAGCTCAAAAATGCAATTGAGCAATCTAATAAAGAAATTAGCAATCGTTTCGACTTTAAGGGCTCTGATAGCCGTGTAGAGCAAAAAGATGAAGCCCTCATTTTGTTTGGCGACGATGACTTTAAATTAGGTCAGGTACGTGATGTACTGATTGGCAAAATGGCGAAGCGTAATGTGGATGTACGTTATCTCAAAGATGACAAAACAGAAACTATTGGTGGTGATAAGCGCAAGCAAACCATGAAAATTCAAAAAGGCATTACTTCGGAGTTATCCAAAAAAGTAGTGCGCATTATTAAAGACAGCAAGCTTAAAGTGCAAGCAAGTATTCAGGGTGATGCAGTACGTGTTACTGGCGCTAAGCGTGATGACTTGCAAGAAACAATGGCATTACTTAAAAAAGAAGTAACCGAAGCGCCATTGGGTTTTAATAATTTCCGTGACTAATGTCGCGTCACCTGCAATAGCTCCAGCAAGCCAAGAAGCCATTGAGCGCTTCTGTGATGCTTGCTGGTTAGAAGACGGTCTTGCTCAAAATAGTCTGGCTGCATACCGCAGAGACTTGCTCCTTTTGGCTCAATGGCTCTATAAGGAGTCTGGCGGTGATCTGTATGGTGTGACGGAAAAAGATCTCACTGCTTACATCGCATATCGCAGAGCGGATAAAGCCACTACTGCTAATCGACGTCTTACAGTTTTTAAGCGTTTCTACCGTCATGCTTTGCGTATCAATTTGGTGAAGAGTGATCCTTGCATGGGATTGCGAGCTGCTAAGCAAGCACTACGCTTTCCGAAAACATTGAGCGAAGATCAAGTAACGGCGTTATTGAATGCGCCTGATATCGAAACGCCATTAGGTTTGCGTGATCGCACGATGCTAGAACTGATGTATGCCAGTGGTTTACGCGTTTCAGAAATTGTTTCATTAAAAACAGTGGCACTTGGTTTAAACGAAGGCGTCGTGCGAGTGGTGAATGGTAAGGGCGGTAAAGAGCGCTTAGTGCCATTTGGTGGTGAAGCAGGTCAGTGGCTAAGAAAGTACTTGGCCGAGGCGCGTACGCCATTGTTGGAGGGTAAAACAACGGATGCAGTTTTTGTCGGTCGTCATACGGGAACCGGTTTAACGAGACAGGCATTTTGGGCTCTGATTAAACGCTATGCGACTGTGGCTAATATCTCTGTGGCGCTCTCACCCCATACCTTGCGCCATGCTTTTGCTACCCATTTACTCAACCACGGCGCTGATTTAAGGGTGGTGCAGCTACTTTTGGGGCACGCTGACATCTCGACTACCCAAATTTATACCCATGTGGCTAGGGAAAGACTCAAATCCATTCACCAGCAACACCATCCACGGGGCTCTTGATCGCATCCCGGTCCAGCATCGGTGTCTCCCTCGAGCTATAAGTGTTTAAGATAGCGGTATGGAATTGACACTCGATTTACTATTAATCCCCATTGCCTATCTCATTGGCTCTATTTCTTTTGCGGTAGTGGTCAGTAAGTGCATGCGCTTACCTGATCCTCACTCCTATGGTTCTGGTAATCCAGGGGCAACCAATGTTTTGCGCACAGGCAATAAATTAGCTGCAGTATTGACTTTGATCGGCGATGCTCTCAAAGGATATTTAGCAGTCATGCTTGCGCGAGTGTTATTGGGTGACGAGTCTTTAACTTCGACATTAAATTCTTGGCTGCTGTGTGGAGTGGTGATAGCTGTTTTTCTAGGTCACCTCTTTCCGATATTCCATGGATTCAAAGGCGGTAAAGGAGTCGCTACTGCCTGCGGTATTTTGTTTGGTATTAATTGGATCCTAGGTTTAGCGACCCTAAGTACTTGGATTATTGTGGCGATGTTTATGCGCTATTCATCATTAGCTGCGTTGGCAGCCGCAATTTTTGGCCCCATCTATTTTGTTTTCTTATTTGGCTTTCAACCGATGGGTATTGCTTTGCTGGTTGTTTGCTTTTTGTTGATATGGCGTCACCGTAGCAATATTCAGAATTTACTCAATGGCACCGAGAGTCGTATTGGTTCCAAAAAAACTCCAAAATAATTCAATAAGAGCGTTCAAATATGACAATTGCTTATGCTTGCGTTCTCTTTATGGGTCTCTTTCCTTATGTGGCTGCTGGTATTGCTAAGAAGGGATTTGAGGGGTATGACAATGCCTCTCCAAGAGAGTGGCTAGCTAAACAAACGGGCTTTAGGGCGCGAGCGAATGCAGCACAGGCCAACCTGTTTGAGTCCCTACCTCTATTTTTTGCAGCCGTCATCATTGCTTCTATTGCTAATGCCCCACAAGCGAGAATTGATCTACTTGCGCTGGGTTTTGTTGCAGCAAGAATCGCTTATCTCATTTGCTATGTGGCTAATTGGCCAACCGCTAGATCAATCGTTTGGTCGATTGGAATCATTTGTGTAGTAAGTATGTTTTTCCAGATTTAAGAATTTCAATATTCAATACTACTTAAAGCCTAACAATCAAAAAAATTCGAGACAGATTATTTCTTATGCCTACTAAAAAACCAGCCGCAGCAAAAAAACAGCCAGCTAAAAAAGTAGTTAGCGCTAAAAAGAAAGCTTCTGCCAAAGACGATTCTGGCTTGCCTTTATCGGTAGTGATCCGTCGCCGTATTGAGGCGCAAAAAGCGCGCTTTCATGCAAACGACAACATTGCAGCATTTATTCAACCAGGTGAGCTAGAGGGTTTGGTAGATGAGGTTGCGGAAAAGATGCAGGCTGTCCTAGAGAGCTTGGTCATTGATACCGAAAATGATCACAACACCAAAAATACTAGTCGTCGTGTTGCCAAAATGTACGTCCAGGAAGTGTTTAACGGTCGTTACGTTGATCAGCCTACTTTGACCAAGTTTCCCAATGTGAGCCGCCTCAATGAGTTGATGATTATTGGACCTATAACAGTGCGCAGTGCTTGTTCTCATCATCTATGTCCAATCATGGGTCGTATTTGGATTGGAGTATTGCCTAGCAAAGAATCCGCTTTGATTGGCCTTTCTAAGTATTCGCGCTTAACAGAGTGGGTCATGTGCCGTCCGCAGATTCAGGAAGAGGCGGTTGTGGAGTTGGCGGACATGCTTGAGAAAAAGATCAAGCCCATTGGCGTTGCGGTTGTGATGGATGCCGATCACTTCTGTATGCAGTGGCGTGGCGTAAAAGATCGTGATTCCAAGATGATTAATAGCGTGATGCGTGGAGCCTTTTTAAAGGACTCTAATTTGCGTCGTGAGTTCTTGGCCTTAATCGATCGCAAGTAATTTAATGAAAAAGCTTTTTATTCTTGTATTGCTAGGGTTTGTTCTGGTGGGCTGTTCTAACACCCCAAGGCGACAAGACTATCAAGCATTCATGGATGAGGAAGTAGAGTCCCCGTTCTTTAAGGTGCCCGCAGTAAATCAAAAAGACTTTGCGGATCGCACTTGGATTTTGCTTGCAGAATCAAAGTCAAAAGTATGGTTTTATGATCCCTATACTTTGAGTGAAGACCAAGATGGTGTTATTAACTTTGATGCATTCTTTTC
>JACCDY010793288.1_pt1 | contig 11794 bp, 10 predicted proteins | sample 7446391 | NCBI WGS metagenome assembly JACCDY01 (sample SAMN15323451, study PRJNA562643) | freshwater metagenome | isolation source: river surface water | place: USA:Blue River Watershed | collected 2017-08-18
AACTTGGCTCAACAATAATTTTCATTCTTTCGTATACTAATCTCAACGCAGCTTTAATCTCATCATCGGATACCAATAAAATAGCAGTAACATGTTCTTTGATAATTGCTAAAGTTCTTTCAGATAGAGTTGTCATTAAACCATCTGCAATAGTATTAATAAATGGAGCTTTCTCTACTTTGCCAGATTGGATACTTAAAATAGCATCTGCAGCACCTTCCGGCTCTCCTGCATAAACTTTCATAGAAGGTTTGTAATAGTGTGCTCCTAGGCAAGTGCCTGATAATAGACCACCCCCGCCAACTGGTGTAATGACAGCATCTAATTGCGGCACTTCTTCTAACAACTCTTTTACACAGGTTGCTTGTCCTGTAATAACTCTATCGTCATCATATGGATGTATAAATTCAGCACCTGTTTTCTCTACTACTTCATTTAATGCAGTTTCTCTTGCAACTTGGTTAGCCTCACAAATAATCACTTCTGCCCCATAGCCCCTCACTGCATCTACCTTTACTTGAGGTGAAGATTTGGGCATGACGATATATGCTTTTATACCCAACATTTTTGCTGCATAGGCTAGTGCTTGAGCGTGGTTGCCAGAGGAATGTGTGGCCACTCCATTTTTTAATTGGTTAGCATCCAAACTTAAGCTTGCATTCATTCCGCCTCTAATTTTAAATGCACCAATTTTTTGAAAATTCTCACATTTAAAATAGAAATTGATTCCAAACATTTCATTGATGCTTTGATTAGTCATCACAGGTGTATGATGTATATAAGTATCTATTCTTTCTGCCGCTTTTTCAATGGCTTCTTTTGTAATGCTCATAAGGAAGGATTTATCAAAATTGGATGTTCTATTTTTAGAACATGAATTTAACAAAAAAATTAACCATCATCGTTTCATTGTTTATAATAGTTTGATTATATTTAATAATTCAAGGATTGCAAACTAAAAAAGTCTATGAAAAACAACGTATTTACTGCTGAAGAGATAGCAAAGTATCATCAAGATGGGTACTTAATTGTAAAAAACTTTTGTTCTAAAGCTGAAGTTGATAAAATGTATAGCATTGCTTTAGAGGACAATGCCATGAGTAAAAATGCCTTAGATTTAAATGACCAATCTGGCAAAAAAACAAAATTATCTTTATGGTTTACCCCTGGTAATGACATTTTTGGATATTTAACAAGGAGTGAAAGAATGGCCAATCGAGTAGGCCAGTTATTGGATAGTACGGCTCCAGTTTGTCATTTTCACTCTAAACTAATGCAAAAAGAACCTAAGGTGGGTGGAGCTTGGGAGTGGCACCAAGATTATGGTTATTGGTATAAGAATCAGTTTATGTTTCCGGATCAACTAATTAGTGTAATGGTAGCATTGACTGTAGCGAACAAAAAAAATGGCTGCATACAAGTAATTAAAGGTTCTCATAAATTAGGTAGGGTTAATCATGGTTTTGCTGGTGAGCAAGTAGGTGCTGATATGACCATGGTGAATAATGCTTTACAAACCATGGAATTAGTATATGTAGAAATTGAACCAGGAGACGCATTGTTTTTTCATAGTAATATTTTACATCGATCTGCTGCAAATGAATCCGATTATCCAAGATGGTCTATCATTTCTTGTTACTCTTCGCAATCTAATCTAGCATACAATGAAACATCCACTTCTTGGAAAGTTCCTTTAGAGGTGGTTCCTGATAGTGCAATTTTAGAGTGGGAGGCGGAAAGTTTAAGCAATGCCGATTTCTTGAAGAAAGAAAATGATCCAGCTTTAAAAGATACAGGATGGGAAAATAAATAAGTCTTATGTTATTATTAGGAATTGATATTGGAACATCTTCTATTAAAGTTGCTATTGTTGACGCTGCTTCCAGTAAGACATTAATAACAGTTCAATACCCTGATATAGAAACTCCCATCAATTCCATTCAACCTAATTGGGCTGAACAAGATCCTGAAATGTGGTGGGAGCATGTTCAGCAAGCCATTTTAAAAGCACATGCTTCAAAAAAATACAATCCATTAGACATTCAATCTATTGGCATTGCTTATCAAATGCATGGCTTGGTTTTAGTAGATAAGCATCAAAAAGTTTTAAGAGATAGTATTATTTGGTGTGATAGTAGAGCAGTTGAAATAGGCAATAAGGCATTTAAAAATATTGGCGAAGAAAAATGCTTAAGTCATTTACTCAATGCTCCAGGTAATTTTACTGCTTCAAAATTAGCATGGGTAAAAGAAAATGAGCCTGCCATTTTTGAAAAAATTGATAAGCTAATGTTGCCTGGAGATTTTATTGCGATGAAGTTCACTGGTAGTATAACTACAAGTATAGCAGCGCTTTCTGAAGGCATTTTTTGGGATTTTAAAAACAAGGCCATTTCAAAAGACATTTTAGATTACTTTGGATTCAACGAATCCATATTTCCACTAGTGCAAGACGTGTTTAGTACGCATGGACTTTTACATAGCCAATCGGCATCTGCACTTGGATTAAAAGAAGGCACTCCTATAACGTATAAAGCAGGAGATCAACCTAATAATGCCCTTTCACTAAATGTATTTGAACCTGGTGAAGTTGCTGCAACTGCTGGAACAAGTGGGGTTATATATGGTGTGGGAGATACCTTACATTATGACAAAGCTTCTAGAATTAATCAATTTGCACATGTCAACTATACACAAGAACTAAATAGATTAGGCATGTTATTGTGCATTAATGGTACAGGCATCATGAATAGTTGGGCTAAAAAATGGATTGGTGATATACATGATTATACGAAAATGAATATGGAGGCGTCTACAATTGCTATAGGATCTGAAGGACTTCAGGTATTACCTTTTGGTAATGGAGCGGAGAGAATTTTTAATAATAAAATCGTTGGTGCCCATTTTTTGAATTTGAATTTGAATCAACACACTGCTTCACATATGTATCGTGCAATACAAGAAGGTATTGCTTTTTCTTTTAGGTATGGTTTAGATATCATGCGAGCTAATGGAATTACTCCTTCCATTATTAGAGCAGGCAATGCGAATCTATTTAAAAGTACCTTGTTTACAGAAGCTTTTGTAAATGCATTAAATGTACCTGTAGAATTATACGATGTAGATGGAAGTGTGGGTGCCGCAAAAGCTGGTGGCATTGGTGCTGGTATTTATGCATCTTCAAAAGAAGCCTTCCACCATTTCACGCCTATTCAAACGATAGAACCAATAGTATCAAAAAAATACGATGAGTTATATCAGGATTGGTTACAATCACTCCAAAAATTTATTTAAATAATTGCTCACTAAAATCTTTTCTTATGTCAGTAGTACTTGGTAACACAGAATTTTTTAAAGGTATTGGTAAAATCACCTTCGAGGGTCAAGCATCTTCTAATCCATTAGCGTATAGATGGTATGATGAAAATAAAATAGTGGCAGGAAAGCCAATGAAAGATTGGTTAAGATTTGCGGTAGCATACTGGCATAGTTTCTGTGGCAATGGCTCTGATCCTTTTGGAGGTCCTTCTCAGATTCATCCTTGGGATGCAAAAGCAGATCCAATAGAAAGAGCAAAAGATAAAGCGGATGCCGCTTTCGAGTTCATCACTAAAATGGGCTTACCTTATTTCTGTTTTCACGATGTAGATGTAGTGGAGTATACTAATGATGTGGTAGACAATGAGAAACGTTTGCAAACCATGACAGCTTATTTACAAGAAAAGCAAAAAGCAAGTGGTGTAAAATTATTATGGGGCACAGCCAATGTATTTAGTCATAGAAGATATATGAATGGAGCTTCTACCAATCCAGATTTTCATGTATTAGCACATGCTGGGGCGCAAGTAAAAGCAGCGATGGATGCAACTATTGCATTGGGTGGAGAAAACTATGTGTTTTGGGGAGGAAGAGAAGGTTATATGAGTTTATTAAACACCAATATGAAGCGAGAGAAAGAACACCTTGCTAAGTTTTTACATACAGCAAAAGACTATGCTAGAAAAAATGGATTCAAAGGAACATTTTTTATCGAGCCTAAACCTTGTGAGCCTACTAAGCATCAATATGATTATGATAGTGAAACCGTGATTGGCTTTTTACGTCAGTATGATTTATTAAACGACTTCAAATTAAATATCGAAGTGAATCATGCAACTTTAGCTGGTCATACTTTCCAACATGAGTTACAAGTTGCTGCAGATGCTGGTATGTTAGGTAGTATGGATGCCAATAGAGGAGATTATCAAAATGGATGGGATACAGATCAGTTTCCTACTAACTTGAATGAATTAACTGAATCTATGTTGATTATCATGGAAGCTGGCGGTTTCCAAGGAGGAGGTATTAATTTTGATGCTAAGATTAGAAGAAACTCCACTGATGCTGCCGATTTATTCCATGCACATATTGGTGGTATTGATAGTTTTGCTAGAGCATTGATTACAGCAGATCATATCTTACAAAAATCTGAGTACAAGCAAATCAGAAAAAACAGATATGCTTCTTTTGATACTGGAGCAGGTAAGGAATTTGAAAACGGACAATTGAGTTTGGAAGATTTAAGAGCCTATGCTATTGAAAAAGGTGAGCCTGCAACCATAAGTGGTAGACAAGAGTATTTAGAGAATATCATTAACAATTTCATTTAATTAGTTAGCTCTTTTGGTTGATTATTCTTAACTTGATGCATGCAATCAACTGTCAAAAAACTAGGTTTATGGACGAGTACTTCTCTTGTACTTGGAAATATGATTGGAGCAGGTGTTTTTATGATGCCTTCCACATTGGCTAGTTTTGGAGGCATTAGTATTATTGGTTGGATTGCATCTTCCATCGGCGCTTTTTTATTAGCTAAAGTTTTTGCCCATTTAAGTAAAATGATGCCTGGATCGGATGGTGGTCCCTATGCATATTCAAAATCTGCAATGGGAGATTTTGCAGGTTTCTTAGTTGCATGGGGTTATTTGATTTCTGTATGGTGTACCAATGCAGCGATCACCGTTTCTTTTATAAGTGCCTTAAGTACGTTTATTCCAGCATTAGCAACGAATTCTTTAATGGCGGTGTTTACAGGATTAGCTACTATTTGGATCTTAACATGGATCAATACATTGGGTGTATTCACTTCAGGTAAACTTCAATTAATCACGACGATTTTAAAAGTGGTTCCTATTTTATTAGTAGGAATTGTTGGATTACTTTTTATTCAATGGGATAATTTTTTACCTTTTAATGCAAGTGGTACTAGCACGCTTTCTGCTATTACTGCAACAACAACATTAACATTTTTTGCCTTTTTGGGTATTGAATGTGCAACTATTCCTTCAGGCAGTGTTGAAAATCCAGAAAAGACCATTGCCCGAGCAACACTTTTGGGAACTTTCATTGCAACTGCAGTTTACATATTAAGTACCGTAAGCATCATGGGAATGATTCCTGCTGCACAATTAAAAACCACCGTAACGCCTTTTGCAGATGCAGCAACCATTATTTGGGGATCTGGCGCTAAGTATTGGGTGAGTGCAGGTGTTGCTATTGCAGCGTTTGGTGCATTAAATGGTTATATCTTAATACAAGGACAATTACCTGCTGCTATTGCAAATGATCAACTTTTTCCAGCCATTTTTGCCAAAAAAAATAGCAAAGGAGTACCTGCAATTGGCGTTGCCATTTCTAGTGTACTGGTTTCTTTTTTTATGATGATGAATTATACAAAAGGATTGGTGGATCAGTTTAAATTTTTAATCTTACTCACTACCTTAACTGTTTTAATACCTTATTTATTTTCTACTGCTGCTTATATTATTTTTAGATTGAAAGAAGCTAATCTTTCGAAATGGATAAAATATTCTGCTATTACATTAGCTTCATTAGCCTTTTTATTTTTTATGTGGATGATTATTGGTTCAGGGCAAGAGATTGTTTATTGGGGTTTTGTATTAAGTATGTCATCTATACCTGTTTATGTATGGGGAGTGACAAAGAGAAATAAAAAAAATAAATTATAAAATTTATACAATGAGTGCACATTCTGAAAGCGGCAAACTAAAATCAGTTTTTATTAAAAGAGCAAAAGATGCATTTATTGATGACGCACATATAGCAAAGCATTGGGAAGCATTAAATTATTTAGGTAAGCCTGAAATAAATAAAGCATTCATTGAGTATGAAGCTTTCGAGCAAGTATTTAAGGATAATGGCACTGAGATTTTTTATCTTCCACAAGACGCCTCAGTAAATATGGATTCAATTTATTGCAGAGATGCGGCTATTGCAACTTCGCATGGAATGATTATTTGCAATATGGGTAAAGAGGGAAGAAAAAATGAACCATTGGCTGAGCAAAAGGCTTTTGAAGAACAAGGCATTCCTGTATTAGGTGTGATTATTGCACCTGGAACAATAGAAGGAGGTGATGTGGCATGGCTAGACGAAAAAACATTAGCCGTGGGGCATACCTATAGAACCAATGAAGAAGGGATCAAACAAATTACTGCTTTATTAGCACCAATAGGCGTAGATGTAATAGTCGTTCCAATGCCTCATTATCGTGGTCCATCAGATGTGTTTCATTTAATGTCTGTGCTAAGTCCCGTAGACAGTAATTTAGCAGTTGTGTATTCTCCACTAATTCCTATTGTATTTAGAAACGAATTAATTAAAAGAGGTTATGAATTAGTAGAAGTGCCAGAGGCGGAGTTTGATAGTATGGGATGTAATGTGTTAGCATTGGCTCCAAGAGTTTGCTTAATGGTTAAAGGTAATCCCATTACCAAAGAAAGATTAGAAAAAGCTGGATGTAAAGTGATTGAATACGAAGGAGCAGAGATTAGTGTTAAAGGTGGTGGCGGTCCAACATGTTTAACTAGACCTGTAGAAAGAATTTAATTATTTCATTAGAATAATTAAAGCAGATCCAATCACCATAATGGTTGCACCCATCAATTTTTTAAATAAGTGTAACTCATTAAAAAATCGGTGACCTAGCACTACACTTAATAAAATAGATAGTTGAAATAATGCTAAAGCATAACCAACGGGCATATGACTTAATGTATAATTAGTGGACGCTAACATAAGGCCAACGGTGAGTAACAGTAAAAAATATTTGACGAGTATTGCGCGATCTACAATTTTAAATTCTTTTTGTATCGAGACCTTGGTGAATAAAATAAAGACAAAAGAGAATCCTGCTCCAAAAATACTCCAACCTGCAAAAGCAATTTCTAAATTGGAATGTTCAATAACTTTTTTATCTAAGACAGCTTGAATACCTGTTAATACAAGTGCTGCTAATCTGTATTGAATAGCAGGTGTTTTAAATAGTTGCCAAGAAAATTTTTCTTCTGTAGTGTCTAGCACAAAATAGCTTCCAACAATAATGAAACCCATTCCCATTAAACCCCAAATATTGGGGACTTCTCTGATAATGATAAAGGCAAATAACATCCCCACTATAGATTTATAAGCATTGATGGGGCCCAGCACTGATAAATCTCCTTTATCTAAAGCCTTTACAATAAAGCCATTGCCTAATGCTCCGGTGATGCCTCCTGCGATAGAGTAAATCCAAAATTCGGTATCTAATGATTGAATAGAAATATCATAAATTAAGAATACACTAATAAAAGCTAATAGTGTGTATGTGGTTAAGTTAATGAATAAAGGATGTTGTCCTTTTAGGGTTATTTGTTTCTGTAATACATTAGAAAATGGGTTAACTAAAATTCTTATTATTACAGCAAGCAATGTGAAATTTAAAAAGGATGCCATTGATTAGATGTTTTATTCCAATTCCAAAGCACAATATCCCATCCAGTTCCTACTTGCTCAATTACACCGATGGTTTCAAAACCTGTTTTCTTATGAGCCTTTATAGATCTCAGATTTGCTTGTGATATATCTGTTACAAGATATCGGTATTGATTCGAGAAATTTTCTTTATAAAAATTATACATTGTTTGTACTAAACCACGTCCTCTGTGTGACTTCCCAACACATATTTGTCCCACTAATATATAGGGTGAATTTTTTAGTAATTGACCATCATATTCTATCTGATCAACAGTATCAAATAAATGGTCAATTTCTTCGTGTTCTCCTAGTACCGCTTTATTGGTTACTATAATATATCCTACAACTTCATCGTCTTCTTTGGCAATGATTGATGGATGTTCTTCATGCATTTTTTTTAGCAATTCAATACTATATTCGGAAGTAACAAATCCTTCTTTCATAGCTTCTTCTTCACCTATGAGTTTTCTAAGATTAGCATTTTGTAATCTCTTTAAATCGTTTAATTCTTGTTCTGTTTCAACTTGTTTAATGAGTACCATAATTTACAGTTTCGAAATATTTTTTAAATAGGTATAAAGTGAAAACTTAGCACCTAATTTTATCTTAGCATTATAAATACTATTTGTACCTGAACAAAAATAAGCTACAATAGAAGCAATACCTATAAATGTTCCAACTTTAAGTCCAAATAACTCTATTCCTAAAACAATAGATGCAATAATACAATCTGTTGCTCCTGCAAAAACTGCCACCAATCCCATAGCCGCTAATAAAGCGAATGGAAGCGGTACAAAGAAATACATTGCACTTCCTAAAGTAGCACCAACAAAGAAAAGAGGTGTTACTTCTCCTCCTTTAAAACCAAGGCTTAATGTTAAACTGGTTAGCAATAATTTGAAAATAAAATCATAATGACCTGCTGGAGATCTAAATGCATTCATAATTTCTGGTAGACCTAATCCAATATATTTTTGTGCATCAAAGAATACAACAATTGTTGCAATCAAAATACCTCCAATAAAAGGTATCAATGGTTTGTAATTAATTTTTTTAATTAGATTTTCGAAAAATTGATTACTCAATGAATAGAGTAGTGCAGTTAATCCAAAAATGCATCCTGCACCCAAGGACCAGCTTATATTTTTAAAACTCATGTCAGGGATAGTGTTTACGGTATAAACACTATGCTGAATATTCCATTGTAAACAAATAAAGTGAGCGATATAAGCCGCAAAAATACTGGCTAAAATGGATTGCCATCTGATGTATCTTAAGCCCATTATTTCTAATGCAAAAATTGCACCAGCTAAAGGTGTCCCAAATACTGCTGCAAATCCAGCACTTACTCCCATGATGATGATGGTTTTTCTTTCTTCTTGATCTAGTTGAAACCATTTTGCAAATGGCGCAGCAATTGCTCCGCCCATCTGAACTGCTGTACCTTCTCTACCTGCAGAGCCACCACCTAAATGTGTTAATAATGTTCCTATATATACCAAAGGAGCCATTTTAAATGGAATAACAGTTTGTGCTTGATGGTGCGCTTCAATTAGTTGATTATTGCCATTATTGGCCTCATCACCGTAAAAATGATAGATATAACCAATTAAGAAACCAATAATAGGTAGGAGATAAATTATCCAAGTATGTTTTTCTCTTAAAAATGTAACCCAGTCTAGAGAGTGTAGAAAAATTGCAGTAACAGATCCAATAATGCTACTTATTAATATACATATGAACGACCATTTTGCTATTGAAAGTAGTAACTGCTGTATTGTTCGACTATACGACATTTACTTTTTTTTGAATAAAGGCTTGATCAATAGAATGAGTGCAATGATTACCCAGATAATATTTACCACCATTGAAGGGTAGGCGTGATGAAAATAGGTATTAATTACAAAAAACAAGCCTCCAACAATATTGGCCCACATATAGGTTTTGCTATTTGTTTCAATTTTACCCCATAAGTTAAGTGCATAAGATCCTACAATTAGCACGGAGGCTAGCCAGCCAATAGTTTCAATAATTATTTCCTGCTGACTCATTTTGGGCTTTGTTTTATATCAACTAAATTATGTTAAATTCGAATTTACACTTATTATCAATATATTCGTATATCTATGAGAGGTAAATTTGTAGCTAGTTTTCTGCTTTTTATTATTTTCATACAAGTATTTTCACTTGTGTCATGGGTTTCTATTGCCTCCAATTATTTTTATTCAACGGAAATTACATGGAGTTTCCCTGTTTCCGAAATGGTGGATGATATGGACGAAGAAGGTGTTAAAATGAGTAATTTGAATGATATTACCTTTCATCATTCATATCATTTTGTATATAGGGCTCACATGAAAAATGAACTGCTATATTTGCATTATTCGGAAGATCTTAAAGAGGGTTTTTTCAAGATTTTATATTCGCCCCCCAATATTATTTAGTTTACATTGATCTTTTTAATTTTTTGGCGAGTTAAATTCAATCAGCCAAAAATATATACCTGTCTAGTCGGTATATCAAAATTTAACATTAATTATTTAGTACATGAGCAATCTTAATAAAATGGGTTCCTTTTCTTTAAAATATTTAAAAGACGATCTTCCTGCAGGGTTGGTTGTTTTTTTGGTAGCATTGCCATTATGTTTAGGTATTGCTTTAGCGTCTGGAGCACCACTATTCTCTGGAATTATTTCTGGTATTATTGGTGGAATTCTTGTTGCAACAGTAAGTGGTTCTGCTTTAAGTGTTACAGGTCCAGCAGCGGGACTTACAGTGATTGTGTTAAATGGTATTACTGATTTAGGCACTTATGATACTTTTTTATTAGCTGTAGTAATGGCTGGAATGATTCAAATTATGCTTGGGTTTTTAAAAGCAGGAATCATTGGATACTATTTTCCTTCAAGTGTTATTAAAGGCATGTTGGCTGCTATTGGAATTATATTAATTTTAAAGCAAGCGCCATTAGCCATTGGTTATGATAAAGTAAGTGGCATACCCTATCAAATAGGATCGATCATCATTGCAGGAGTTTCCATATTAATCATTTTAATTTGGGACTTGCCTGTATTTAAAAAATACCTATTTTTTAAATTTATACCAGGTGCATTGATTGCAGTGATTGCAGGTGTAGTACTCAATCAATATTTTGCAAACGCTCAACCTAATTGGGTTTTGAATGAAAATCAATTGGTAAAACTACCTATATCTAATAGTTTTGACGGATTTTTGAATCAATTCACTTTTCCTAATTTCCAAGCGTTTGCAAACTATAAAGTATATGTTCTTGCATTCACTATTGCTATTATTGCTAGTTTAGAGACTTTATTAAGTACAGAAGCGGCTGATAAATTAGACCCTAATAAAAGAGTAACGCCAACTAATTTAGAATTGAAGGCGCAAGGCATCGGTAATTTAATTTCAGGTCTAATTGGCGGATTACCAATGACTGCAGTTATTGTTAGAACTTCTGCCAATGTAAATGCTGGTGGCAAAACAAAGGTTTCAGCTATTTTTCACGGAATATTATTGTTATTAAGCGTTGCGTTTTTGGCATCCATCTTAAATAAAATTCCGCTTGCCTGTTTAGCAGCCGTATTGTTAATTGTAGGGTATAAACTTGCTAAAATTTCTTTATTTAAAGAAATGTATAAGTTAGGATGGGAACAATTTATACCATTCATAGTGACCATCATTGCAATACAATTCAGTGATTTATTGAAAGGCATTGCCTTAGGAATGTTAGTGGCAATCTTTTTTATTTTAAGAACTAATTTTAGAAGAGATTATGAATTTCATTATGAAAAAAATAGTGAAACAAAAAAAGTGAAATTAAATTTACTAGAACATGTCACATTTATCAATAAAGGAAGTATTGCCAATAAATTATCAAGTTTAGAAGAGGGTACTATCATCGAAATCAATGCCGAAAAGTCGCATTATATCGATTTAGATGTACTTGAGATCATATATAATTTCAAAGATAATGCTGCTTATA
>JACCDY010325207.1_pt1 | contig 11793 bp, 8 predicted proteins | sample 7446391 | NCBI WGS metagenome assembly JACCDY01 (sample SAMN15323451, study PRJNA562643) | freshwater metagenome | isolation source: river surface water | place: USA:Blue River Watershed | collected 2017-08-18
AATTGCCCTCCACCAACAAGGACACCATGGTTCCCCACCTCATCACAGCCCTGAATGGCCCCATCAACGAGCTCGAGCAGCGCATCTTGGACTCGATGCCCGCCATCGAGCGCTGGTTCCGCCTCGAATGGATGGAGCACACCCCACCTTTCTACAGCTCGGTCGACATCCGCAACGCAGGCTTCAAGCTGGCGCCTGTCGACACCAACCTGTATCCCGGTGGTTGGAACAACCTGACGCCTGAGATGCTGCCGTTGGCGGTTCAAGCGGCAATGGCCGCGATCGAAAAGATCTGCCCCGAAGCGCGCAACCTGTTGGTGATTCCTGAGAACCATACGCGCAACACCTTCTACCTGTCGAACGTGGCGCAGTTGCAGCGCATCTTCCACATGGCCGGGTTGAATGTGCGTATCGGTTCCATCAATCCCGAGATCAAAGAAAACACGACGATTGAGCTGCCCAACGGCGACAGCGTCACGTTAGAGCCAGTGATTCGAAGCAAGCATCGCTTGGGGCTGAAAGACTTTGACCCTTGCACCATTTTGCTCAACAACGATTTGAGTGCCGGCATCCCCGGTATCTTGGAAGAGTTGCACGAGCAATACCTGTTGCCGCCGCTGCATGCAGGCTGGAGCGTGCGTCGCAAGAGCAAGCACTTTGAATGCTACGAGGAAGTGTCCAAGCGCTTTGGCAAATTGCTGGGCATCGACCCTTGGCTGATCAACCCCATGTTCAACCAGTGTGGCGAAGTGAACTTTGCCGAAGGCACGGGCATGGAGTGTTTGAAGACCAACGTGGATGCCTTGCTCACCAAGATCAAGCGCAAGTACAAAGAGTACGGCATCAGTGAAAAACCCTTTGTCATCGTCAAGGCCGACAACGGCACTTACGGCATGGGCATCATGACGGTGCGCGATGTCAAAGATTTGGATGTGGTCAACCGCAAGACGCGCAACAAGATGAGCGTGGTCAAAGACGGGCAAGAGGTGAACCAAGTCATCATCCAAGAAGGCGTGCTCACGCACGAGCGCTTGAACGATGCTGTGGCCGAACCCGTGGTCTACATGATGGACCGCTATGTAGTGGGCGGCTTCTACCGCGTGCACGCCGACCGTGGCGTAGATGAAAATTTGAACGCGCCTGGCGCGAGCTTTGTGCCCTTGGCGTTTGAGCAAAGTGCCCACACGCCGCAGCCCGGGATGAAGCCTGGGGCCAGCACCCCGAACCGTTTCTATATGTATGGCGTTATTGGCCGTTTGGCCATGCTGGCTGCGAGTTACGAGCTGGAAGCCACTGACCCCGAAGCTGAGAACTACGACTGAGGTAAATGATGAATCAACACGGGAAGTCGTCGCTCGCGGCGCTCACTTTGGGCGCCATTGGCGTGGTGTACGGCGACATTGGTACCAGTGTGCTGTATGCGATGAAAGAGGTGTTCGGCTCGGGTCATGTGGAGTTCACGCCCGACAACATTTACGGTATCTTGTCCATTTTCTTTTGGACACTGACCGTCATTGTGTCCATCAAATATGTGGCCTTGGTTTTGCGCGCGGACAACCACGGCGAAGGTGGCTTGGTGGCTATGTTGGCCTTGGCGTCAATGGCAGTCAAAGACCGTCCCGTTCTGCGTCAGCGCATGCTGATTGTGGGAATCTTTGGGACCTGTTTGTTTTATGGCGATGGCGTGATCACGCCGGCTATTTCGGTGCTGTCGGCGGTGGAAGGTCTCGAGGTGGTCTCGCCTGCTTTCAAGAAATACGTGATCCCCCTGACCATCATCATTTTGTTTGGCCTCTTCGTTGTTCAAAAGCGAGGCACCAGTGGCATCGGTAAATTCTTTGGCCCGATCACGGTGGTGTGGTTTGCGGCGATTGCAGCGTTGGGGGTCTACCATATTGCCGAGCATCCAGAAATCATGTGGGCCATCAGCCCTCACTTTGCGGTGCAATTCATGTACAACGAGCCCAGCATCACCTTCTTGATTTTGGGAGCGGTGGTGCTGTGTGTGACCGGTGGCGAAGCGCTGTATGCCGACATGGGGCACTTTGGCAAGAAGCCAATTCGCATTGCGTGGTTTTTTGTCGTCATGCCTGCATTGACCTTGAATTATTTCGGTCAAGGGGCGTTGCTGCTCAGCGACCCCACGGCAGTGGCCAACCCCTTCTTCAATATGGCACCCGATTGGTTGTTGTTGCCCTTGGTGGGTTTGGCCACGGCGGCCACGGTGATTGCGTCCCAAGCGCTGATCTCGGGGGCATTCAGTGTCACCAAGCAGGTGGTGCAAATGGGCTTCTTGCCGCGCTTGCAAGTGCTGCACACCAGCGTCAAAGATACGGGCCAGATCTACATCCCATTTGTCAACTGGGGCTTGTTTGCCGTCATTGTGCTGGCGGTCATGATGTTCAAGTCGTCGAGCAATTTGGCGGCAGCGTATGGCATTGCGGTGTGTACCGACATGTTGATCACCACCGTGCTCACGTTCTTCGTGATTCATTACGGTTGGAAATATCCCTTCTGGTGGTGCTTGGCCGCGACCGGATTTTTCTTTGCCATCGACTTCGTCTTCTGGGCTTCCAACTTGTTGAAGCTGTTCGAAGGCGGCTGGTTCCCCTTGTTGATCGCCTCGGTCATCATGATGTTCATGTTGACCTGGCGCGATGGCCGCGCCATTCTGTATGAGAAGCGCAAAGAAGATGCGCTGGACTTGAACAGCTTCCTCGAGGCTGTGTTCTTGTCGCCTCCCACGCGCGTCGACGGGACTGCGGTGTTCCTGACCTCCGGCAAAGGCGCTGTTCCCAACGCGATGTTGCATAACTTGAAGCACAACAAAGTGTTGCACCAACAAAATTTATTTGTGAATGTGCAAAACCATGAAGTGCCCTGGATTGACGAGAAAGAGCGTCTTGAAATTACGCCACTTGGCAACGGATGTTGGCAAGTCGTGATTCATTACGGATTCAAAGATGACCCCGACGTGCCAGGTGCGTTGAGCCACCTCAACGGCATGGGCTGTGAAATCAGTCCTATGACCACCAGCTACTTCTTGTCGCGTGACAGCATCGTGCCGACGGTGGCTGGCGGCATGGCGCAATGGCGTGAAAAGCTCTTTGCGCAAATGCACCTCAATGCCAGCTCGGCCGCGGACTTCTTGAACTTGCCTAGCAACTCGGTGGTGGAGTTGGGCAGCAAGATCGAAATCTAAGCACCATGCACCTACTTTTTGTTGCGGATCCGCTGTCGTCTTTCAAGATTTATAAAGACACCACCTTTGCAATGATGCGCGAAGCGCAACGTCGCGGCCACCAGGTGTGGGCGTGTGAGCCACAAGACATCGTGTGGCAAAGTGGTACTCAGGTGTCAGCGCGCATGCAACATGTGCATTTGACGGGTGACGCCACCCGCTGGTTTGAGGTGCAGCGCGTTGAAGACGGTCGTGCACTTTGCAGCCTGGATGCGGTGGTCATGCGCAAAGACCCGCCGTTCGACAGCGAATACTTCTACGCGACGCACTTGCTGGCGCAAGCGGAACGCGAAGGTGCCAAGGTGTTCAACAAACCTGCTGCGCTGCGGGACCATCCCGAGAAGCTGGCGATCTTGGAGTTCGCGCAGTTCATCAGCCCCACCCTGGTGACGCGCAGCGCCGAGGCCATTCGAGCCTTCCATGCGCAGCACCGCGACATCATCTTGAAGCCGCTGGATGGCATGGGCGGCATGGGTATCTTCCGCGTCAAAGACGACGGTTTGAACTTGGGCGCCATCACCGAAACCTTGAATCGTGATGGCGCCCAGACCGTCATGGTGCAAAAGTTCATCCCTGCGATTGAGAAGGGAGACAAGCGCGTGCTGGTCATTGGTGGGCAGGTGGTGCCTTACTGCTTGGCACGCATCCCGCAAGGTGGCGAAGTGCGTGGTAATTTGGCAGCGGGCGGCAAGGGTGTGGCGCAGCCCATTTCGACACGCGACCGCGAAATTGCCGAGGCACTTGGGCCTGTGCTGGCCAAGCGTGGATTGCTCTTGGTAGGCTTGGATGTGATTGGGGATTGCCTGACCGAGATCAACGTCACCAGCCCCACCTGTTTCCAAGAAATTTTTGACCAAACTGGATTTGATGTTGCAGCGATGTTCATCGAGGCGCTAGAGGCTGCCGCGCAAGCTTAATGGTCTCTCGATCGGCTCTCAAGCCGTTCGTGCTTCTCCGTCCACAAACACCTTCAACTCGCCGGGCTGAAACGGCGTCCACACCTCGTTGGTGGTCAGCGGTGCCGTCACCACCACGGCCACGCGGTCATCGGGCGAAGCGTGTTCTGCAAAGTTGATGCTCATGTCTTGATCGCTGAGCGTGGCGGTCGAAAAAGGATGCTTGCGTTCGATGAAGCACAAGTGGGTGGAGGCGTGCGCCCACAGCGCCTGTCCGTTGGAGAGCAAAAAGTTGAAGGTGCCGTGCTTGGCAATCTGTGGCACCAACTCGCGCAGCGTGAGCGTGAGTTCTTCAACCGATGGCACGTTGGCATGTGATTTGGCCAACTCTTGCATCAACCAACAAAAGGCTTGTTCGCTGTCCGTGTGCCCCACGGGTCTGAAGTTGCCATGCAGTCGTGGCGCGTAATTTTCCAAGTTGCCGTTGTGTGCAAAAACCCAGTAGCGCCCCCACAACTCGCGCACAAAAGGATGGCAGTTCTCCAGCGCCACATCACCTTGCGTCGCTTTGCGAATGTGCGAAATCACGTTACGGCTCTTGATCGGGTACTTGCGGATCAATTCGGCCACAGGTGATGTGCTGGCAGGCAAATGGTCGATGAAGTGACGCAGACCTCGGTCATGTTCAGAGCCTTCAAAGAAGGCAATGCCCCAGCCATCTGCATGGTGATCGGTCACACCAGCGCGTTGCGCAAAGCCACTGAAACTGAAAGTGGCATCCGTGGGGTTTTTGCAATTCAAGCCGAGCAGTTGACACATGGTGATTCAAGTCATCGAGGAGGATGTGTGAGCCATCACACAGGCCTGACAAATACAGGCTTTATTTTGCGCGTCCGCTGGCACGCGTGCCAGTAAATCGGGTGGAAAAGACGCGTTCACACACCAACAGGCGGCGACGGGCTCACCGCTTTGTTTGGCAAGCTCCATGGCGCAGCCATTGGGCCCGCCACACAAGGGGCAAGCACAGGCATTGAGAGGGGTGTTTGATGTGCAAGACATGGCGCTCAGTGTACCGAGACAGACAGGGCACAATTGCACGCGTATGTACGAATTCCCGCCGACGCCCGAGGCCGCACAAGAGCGGCTCGCGCAAGTCAATCCACGCGACTATGCGCACACCCGCAACGCCCTTGATGGTGCGGTGACGCAGCTGTCGCCGTACCTCACGCACGGGTTTCTCTCTGTGCCTGATGTGGCACACGTCATGTACCACCAGCACCGTTTGGGCGTGCAGCACAAGCTGATCTATGAGTTGGGTTGGCGTGAGTACTTTCAGCATTTGCACCAGCATTTGGGTGACGACATCGCCAAGCCCATGCGCGAAGGGGTATTGCCCGAGTCTTGTTACACCCCTGAAATTCCTGAGGATGTGCGCCATGCCTGCACGCGTGTGCCGGTGATAGACCAAGCCATTCGCATGCTCTACACCACCGGCTACTTACACAACCACGCACGTTTGTGGTTGGCAAGCTATCTGGTGCACTTGCGCAAAGTGCACTGGCGTGTGGGGGCGGAGTGGATGTATCCGTTTTTGTTGGATGGCGACTTGGCCAGCAACTACCTGAGCTGGCAGTGGGTGGCGGCCACGGGCAGCAGCAAACCGTATTTGTTCAACGCTGACAATGTGGAGCAGTTTGCCCCCGCCACATGGCATAGCCGCGGCACCGCCGTGGACGTGAGCTATGAAACGGTGGAAATCCTGGCCACCAACCCGGCCACCGTGGCGCAAGTGCGCAAGAACGAATTTGCCTGGGATGTGCCCGAGATCTTCACGGCGCCACCTGCCGCGTTGGGTTTCGCCGCGCCGCAGCCTGCAGACGTGGCGGGCAAAACCGTGTGGCTGGTGCACCCGTGGGTGTTGGCCGATGTGCCTGCCGACTTGCCGGCGGATGTGGTGTGTGTCGCGGTCGCGTTTGCTGAGCACACACAGGCGCATCCCTGGAGCGCGATGCGATGGAATTTTGTCGGCGAACGCATGGCTGCGTTGACGTCGCTGCGCTGGTCGGGTTCGGCCGAGGATGTGCGGTCAGCCTTGGCGCATGCCCAAGCCGTGCACAGCGTGGCGCATTTGTGCTTGCCCGATCTGTCCGACACAGCGATTCAGTTGCGCGCCGCGCCACGTTTGTTCCGCGACATCGACAAACCGATGGACTCGTTCAGCAAGTGGTGGGTGCAGGTCAACAAGAACGTGCGCCACTTGCAGCAGTTGGTGTATCCGTTGCCCATACGGCAACCCTCGGCCTAAGTTGCCAGCGCAGTTGCCGTTCAGTGCCAGGCGTTTTATTCGCCTGGAGCGGGTGTGACTTTGGTGATGAAGTATTCGGTCTCGCCAAAGCAGCTGGGCAAGCCTTTGTGTTGCTCGTACTCGATCACGACTTTTTGCCCGATGTGGGCGTTGATTTGATCGGCCACAGCGACATCGCGCACCGTGAAGGCAAACTTTTCGGGAATGGCGGGCACCACAGACAGTGCGCGGACTTGTTCGCCTTCCCAGGTTTTGCAAACCCAGCCTTTGTAAGACAGCTTCTGCACATAGCCCACGCTCTCACCTTTGGAGTAGGTGAAGTGGTAGGCGAATAGCAAATAGCCACCCACGGCGAGGATGGCAGTGAGCACCAACCCGATCAAGGTACGAAAGGCAAAGCGAAGCAGGGAGGCCAACCAAGGATGTGTCATGTCGCCATCATAGTCCGAGCCTCCAAAAGAAACGGCTCCCGAAGGAGCCGTTGTCTCCAGCGTCAGTTGACCTGAATCAAGCTGCGCCGGCTTTTACCTTCAAGCGCCAAGCGTGCAGCAAGGGCTCGGTGTAGCCGCTGGGTTGCTCTTTGCCTTTGAAGACCAAGTCGAGGGCCGCTTGGTACGCAGGGGCAGCAGCAAAGCGGCCGGCCATTTTTTGGTACAGCGGGTCGCCGGCGTTTTGCTTGTCCACCACCGAGGCCATGCGCTTGAAGGTGGCTTTGACTTCCGCCGGTGTCACTACGCCGTGGTGCAACCAGTTGGCAATGTGTTGGCTGGAAATGCGCAGCGTGGCACGGTCTTCCATCAGGCCGACGTTGTGGATGTCGGGCACTTTGGAGCAGCCCACGCCTTGGTCAATCCAGCGCACCACGTAGCCCAAAATGCCTTGCACGTTGTTGTCCGACTCTTGTTGCTTCTCGGCATCTTTCCACTTGGCTTTGGCCACCACAGGCACTTGCAACAAGTCGTTCAAGATGCTGTCACGGACTTTGTTGTAGTCGACTTTCTCGAGCTCTTTTTGCACGTCCACCACCTTGACTTGGTGGTAGTGCAACGCGTGCAACACGGCGGCTGTGGGGCTGGGCACCCACGCGGTGTTGGCACCGGCCTTGGGATGGCCGATTTTTTGTTTCAGCATCTCGGCCATCAAGTCGGGCATGGCCCACATGCCTTTGCCGATTTGCGCTTTGCCGCGCAAGCCGCAAGACAAACCGACCAACACGTTGTTCTTTTCGTAGGCTTGAATCCACGCGCTGGTCTTCATGTCGCCCTTGCGCAGCATAGGGCCGGCGAGCATGGCGGTGTGCATCTCGTCGCCGGTGCGGTCCAAGAAGCCGGTGTTGATGAACGCCACACGGCTGGAAGCCGCTGCGATACAAGCTTTCAAATTGACGCTGGTGCGGCGCTCTTCGTCCATGATGCCCAGCTTGACGGTGCTGTCAGCCAAGCCCAACACCTTCTCGACGCGACCAAACAGTTCGCACGCAAATGCCACTTCGGCAGGCCCGTGCATTTTGGGTTTGACGATGTAGACCGAGCCGGTGCGTGAATTGCGGATGCCGTTTTGACCGTGCCCCTTCAAGTCGTGCAGGGCGATGGTCGTCGTGATCACCGCATCCATGATGCCTTCGGGGATCTCGTGGGTGGCGCCGTCTTTGCCCTTGTACAAGATGGCTGGGTTGGTCATCAAGTGGCCCACGTTGCGGAGGAACAGCAACGAACGGCCATGCAACTTCACAGGCTTGCCGTCTTTGCCGGTGTAGACACGGTCGGCATTCAAGCCGCGGGTGAAGGTCTTGCCAGCTTTTTCAACGCTCTCGGTCAAGGTGCCTTTGACGATGCCCAGCCAGTTGCTGTAGGCCAACACTTTGTCTTCGGCGTCGACCACGGCCACTGAGTCTTCCAAATCCAAGATGGTGGACAACGCGGCTTCCACAATCAGGTCGCTCACGCCGGCTGCATCGCTAGCGCCAATGGGCGTGTTGCGGTTGATTTGGATGTCGAGGTGCAAACCGTTGTGTTGCAACAGCACCGACGAAGGGGCGCTGGCGGAACCTTGGAAACCGATGAACTGTGCGGCTTTGGCCAGCTGGGTGGTCTTGCCGTTCTTCAGGGTCACCACCAACGCGCCGTTCACCACGGTGTAGCCCGTGGAGTCGATGTGCGAGCCACTCTTCAACGGCACGGTGCGATCGAGCACGTAGCGGGCGTACTCAATCACTTTGGCGCCGCGCACAGGGTTGTAGCCCTTGCCTTTTTCTGCACCGCCGGTTTCGGGCAAAGCGTCGGTGCCGTACAAGGCGTCATACAACGAACCCCAACGTGCGTTGGCGGCATTCAAGGCGTAACGGGCGTTGAGCACGGGCACCACCAACTGAGGGCCGGCTTGCAAGGCCAACTCGGCATCCACGTTTTTCGTGGTGGCTTTGACCTTGGCAGGTTGTGGCACGAGGTAGCCAATTTTTTCCAAGAACTTGCGATAGGCCTTCATGTTTTTGATGGGGCCAGGGTTCTGGGTGTGCCACGCATCCATGTCCGATTGCAGGCGGTCACGCTCGGCCAACAAGGCGATGTTCTTGGGTGCCAGGTCTTGCACGATCGCGTCAAAGCCTTTCCAAAACTTCTCGTTGCTCACGCCGGTGTTGGGCAAGACCTGGGTCTCGATGAACTTCTGCAACTGCGTGGCAACTTGCAAGCTGTGAATCTGCGTGCGTGGGGTGGCGTGTTGGCTCATGGTGCGTACTCTCTGGGTAAAACAAAAAGGATGAAAACTAAGTGAATCTTATGTGATCATTTGTCACAGATTCCATCCCGTTTTTTGGGACAGCCGTGACAAATAGGTGGGTAATCGCCGCTGATGCTCGGGCTTATTTTTCTGGCACCAGCAATTGGCCGTGGCGCAAGCCGCGCCAGGTGTTCAGGGTCAAGCCCAATATCAAGAGCGAGGTGACGGCCAAGAGCAAGATGGCCGGGATGTGCAGCCACGCTCCATCAGGGGCATGCGACATCCGCAGCGTGAGCGAGGTGAAAGCGGCCATCGGAAAGCTCATGCCCCAATGCGCCAAGCCAAAGGGCTGTTCGCGAATGGTGGTGAGCTGTGTCAGCATCAAGAGAAAGAAGAAAAACGCCACGCCCCACATGAGCCACACCAGCACCAGCGGGGCATCCAATTGCAACAAACTCAAGCCGCCTATCGACGGAGGCACCAGGGTGATGAACCACGTGGGTGCCATGCGTGCTGGCAGCGGACCGGCCTGTGCCAAGCGCACAAACAACAGCGTGAGCAGCACCGGCCACAGCAACAAACCCAAACCAAACTGGGCAGTCGCCCAGGACTCCAGTCCAATGCTCACACCCGCCAAAGGCGCCAACACATTGCCGACGACGGGGATAAAAAACACAGGGCTGAACGTGGCCCACTGCAACCCGCTCCCGGAGGGGCTGAGCCAGCGTCCGACGACCCAGGCGGTCGCAGCGATCTCGAGCACCGAGCCCACACACCACACAAACGTCAGTGCAGTGTCGAGCGTGCGTGAGGTGCCCCAAAACAAGTTCACACCGAGGCTGGCCAACAGCAAGATGGACACGGGCAGCGTGGCCATGAACGCATGGCGCACGGGGTGGTGCAGGTCCGCCGCCACGGCGTTGGGATGCGCGCTGAGGCGCACAATGCAGGCGAGGCACAACAACACAAAGATCAGTTGCGCAAAGATGGCCGCAACCAAACCCAAGCTCAGTGCGGTGTCGCCGAACACGTCGGTCGCACGCAGCCAGGCCTGCGACAGGCCACACCAACCCATGACCAAGGCAAACCAAGCGGGCGCAAGATATTCCAAAGAGGCAATGGCGCGTGTGAGGCGGCTAGGGCGAGGGGCGGCAGCAGGGGTGTTCATGCGTCAATTTTAGGCGCGGCCTCCCTTGCAAACCCCCGTGGATAATGGATGCATGGACAAACTCAAAGCCTTTGAGTCCTTTGTGTCGGTGGCAGTGAAGGGCAGCTTGACCGCTGCCGCCAAGGCGGAGGGCGTGGCACCCGCGATCATGGGGCGTCGCCTCGACAGCTTGGAAGCCCATTTGGGCGTCAAGCTGTTGGTGCGCACCACGCGACGCATCACGCTCACCCACGAAGGCACCGCTTTCCTCGAAGACTGCCAACGCCTGCTGGGTGATGTGGCCAATGCCGAGGCCAGCGTCAGCGCGGGCGGCTTGAAGGCCAGTGGCCATTTGCGCATCACGGCACCGGCCGGTTTTGGGCGACGCCATGTGGCGCCCTTGGTGCCTTTGTTTCACTCCCTGCATCCTGACGTCACGGTGTCGTTGAACTTGAGCGACCGGGTGGTCGACTTGGCCGCCGAGGGCTTTGATTGCGCGGTGCGCGTGGGCGACTTGCCCGACTCCTCGTTGGTCAGTGTGCGCATGGCTGACAACCGCCGTTTGTGCGTGGCCACCCCCGAATTTTTGAAACGCCATGGCACGCCGCAAGTGCCCAGCGACTTGATGCGTTTTCGCTGCCTCACCCTGTCCAGCGATGCATCCCAAACCCGTGGTTGGGCTTTTCGCGTGCCGGTGAATGGCAAGGGCGACGGCGCTACGCACGAGGTGGTGCACCTGCGCCCCACTGGCCCGATGGACTGTTCGGATGGTCAAGTGCTGCACGACTGGTGTTTGGCAGGCCATGGCATTGCGTGGCGCAGCACCTGGGAGGTGGCGTCTGAAATTCGCAGTGGCACCTTGGTGTCGGTCTTAGAGGCATTTGCAGCGCCGCCGAACGGTATTTATGCCGTGTTCCCGCAGCGCAAACATTTACCCTTGCGCCTGCGCTTGTGGATCGACTTTCTCAAAGAACACTACGGCCAAGCCCATTACTGGGGCGCTGAAGCATGAACTCGCCCACGCAGAAACAGGTGGTGTTGTGTGCCGACGATTACGCGCTGAATGCCCCTGTCTCTCAAGGCATCGTGGCCTTGGCGGTGCTGGGTCGTCTCAGTGCCACCAGTGTGATGAGTTTGTCGCCGCGCTGGCGCGAAGATGTGGCTGCGTTGCGTGAGGTACGTGACCGCTTGGATGTTGGCGTGCACCTGGACTGGACCAGCCGCTTTGCCATCGACGCCGGTCATGGCAGTGGTTTAGGGCTGATCATGGCGCGTGCCGCCCTGCGGGCATACCACCAGCAAACGCTGCAGGATGAGATGCAGCGTCAGCTGGATGCGTTTGAGGCGTTGTGGCAAGCCGCACCCGACCATGTGGATGGTCACCAACACATTCACCAATTCCCGGTGTTTCGCGATGCGTTGGCCGAGGTGCTGATGCAACGTTATGGCGCCGACGCTGCGCGCCCCTGGGTGCGCGTGTCACAGG
>JACCDY010108632.1_pt1 | contig 11790 bp, 8 predicted proteins | sample 7446391 | NCBI WGS metagenome assembly JACCDY01 (sample SAMN15323451, study PRJNA562643) | freshwater metagenome | isolation source: river surface water | place: USA:Blue River Watershed | collected 2017-08-18
GAAGTAGAGGCCAGGTTCGATTGTGAAAATCATGCCTGGCTCCAAGATTCCATCTTGGTAAAGCTCTCTTCTAGCCTGCGCGCAGGCATGCACATCAAGTCCCAGGTGGTGGCTGGTTCCATGCACCATGTAGCGACGGTGGTGCTGTCGCTCTGGATCCAGAGCTTCTTCAGCGGTCACTGGAATCAACCCAAACTCAGATACCTTGCGAGCAATCACCTGCATCGCCGCATTGTGTAGCTCGCGGAATTTGATTCCCGGTTTTGCGATAGCAAACGCGGCATCCGCAGCTTCCAAAACTGCTTCGTAGACCCTGCGCTGAGCCGGAGAGAACTTCCCGTTGACGGGAATCGTTCTTGTCACATCTGCTGTGTAGAGCGAGTCAAGCTCGACACCGGCGTCCACCAGAATCAAGTCGCCGTTCTTGACCTCACCATCGTTTCTGGTCCAATGCAGCGTGCAGGCGTTTGGTCCACTAGCGGCAATGGTCTCATAGCCCAGGTCGTAGCCTTCTAGTCTTGCTCGGCCAAAGAACGCGGTCTCAACCACTCGCTCGCCCCTGGACTTTCGTGTTGCCAGTGGCAGTGACCTGGCAACATCGCCAAACCCGGCGATCGTCACCGAGACTGCTTTACGCATTTGTGAGATTTCGTATTCGTCTTTCACAAAGCGCATGGTTGAAACAGCCTCAGCAAGCTTTGGATCAGACAGGTTCAGGTGCTTACCCAGCTTCTTTAGGGTCTTCTCAAGTTTTGCTAAGTCCTTTGTCTTGATTCCCAATTGGGCGGAGACTTCGGAGAGGTTTGGGCGTTTGCCGACCCAGAACTCACCGATCATCGGGTTAGCAAAAAACTCATCACTATCTCTACCGGCCGTTGGCCTGAAGAACAGTGTCGTCTCAACATTCTTGCCGGTTGCGTCGATGACCAAAACTGAATCTGGAACAGTTGCACTTCCCCAGCCGGTCAAATAGTGAAAGGCGGTGTGTGGGCGGTAACGGTACTCCGTGTCATTGGACCGGGTTTTCATGCCACCGGCTTCAATCACCAGCACCTTGCCCTTGAAGCTCTTGGCCAACTGGAGCCTTCTCTTGGCGGCATAGGGCGCGACTTCCCACTGATCCGGGGTCTGCCCTGGGGTATCAGCCCAGTTCTCCGAGATGAACTTGAGAAACTCCGCCGACTGAGGTGTGCGGGATCGGTTACTTTTCTGCTTCGATGCCATAACCACTATTCTGCTCCTGTGATCGACCTTCATGCACACTCAAATCATTCCGATGGGATTGATTCACCGAGTGAACTGGTCAGAAATGCCAAACAGGCCGGTGTGACCGTGCTGGCAATTACCGATCACGACACAGTCTCTAGTTGGGATGAGGCTATTGCTGCTGCCAAATCTGAGGGCATCGGGTTAGTGCCGGGTATCGAAGTCTCTACCAGGGCAGAACTTGATTCAGGGCGGGGAATCTCAGTCCACCTTTTGGCATATCTGCCGGACCCAAGCTACGAACCCCTGATGTCCAAGTTGTCAGAGGTAAGGACGTCGCGAATTGAGCGAGCGAGGGTCATGACTGAGCGGCTCGCAGAAGACTATCCGATTAGCTGGAGTGAGATTCTGCAGTTCGTCAAACCTGGGTCAACTATTGGCAGGCCGGCGCTTGCTGATGCTTTGGTGCGGGCTGGGGTCGTGCCTGATCGTTCTAGCGCATTTAGCTCGATATTGCATCGCAGTTCGAAGTACTACGTTTCCGAGAAGACTCTTTCGACCAAAGACGCAATTGCGCTCATAGGTGCGGCTGGGGGAGTTTCCATCATGGCGCATCCGCTCATTGACTTTCCAGCGGGGGCATCCCAAGCAGATCTTCCTCACGATCACTTCGAGGAGTTCATTGCTGGGGGGATTATGGGTTTTGAGGTTGACCATCGGGCTGTCCCGCAAGTTGCTAAGAACTGGCTTAGAGGCCTTGCCCTTCGGCACAACCTTATAGTCACTGGTTCCAGTGACTATCACGGGGTGGGTGGTAAAGAAAATCGCCTTGGCGAGAATCAAACCAGTCAGGAGATGCTGGACCGCATACTGGATAGGGCGAGCGGCTATCAGGCCTTCTTGTAGTTGCGGCGGCGCTCGCGAGTTCTAGCGGGTTTTGTCACCTGCTCAACCTTGTTGCTTGCCTGCGAACTCTCTTTCTTGGGTTCAGGCCTAGCCTTAGAAATTCGACCCTTTGTGCCCGGTGCGATACCTAGGTCGGTGAAAAGGTGAGCCGAGGAAGAGTAGGTCTCAACCGGTTCGGGGTTGCCAAGATCAAGCTCACGATTGATGTGAACCCAACGAGCCATGTCATCCCAGTCCACAAAAGTCACCGCGACTCCAAGTTTGCCGGCGCGTCCCGTGCGACCTACGCGGTGTAGGTAGGCCTTCTCATCCTCTGGCACGGAGTAGTTGATGACGTGAGTAACGTCATCAACATCGATTCCTCTGGCGGCCACCTCGGTTGCAACCAGAATTTCTTTTTTGCCAGATCGGAAGGCATCCATCGAGCGCTCTCTGGCTTCTTGACTCATGTCACCGTGCAACGCTGTTGCCTTGAATCCGCGATCCACCAACTCCTCGCTCAGCTTGGCGCTGGCGCGCTTGGTTTTGACAAAGATGACAGTTTTGCCGCGCCCCTCTGCTTGCAGAATTCGACCCACAACCTCGTCTTTATCCAGGGCGTGAGCGCGGTAGATGAACTGCTTGATATCTGCCTTGGTCTTACCCTCTTCGGGATCCTGAATTCGAATGTGGAGCGGCTTGTTCTGATATTTACGAGCCAGGTTCAAAATTGCAGCTGGCATAGTGGCCGAGAACAACATGGTCTGGCGATCTGCTGGGGTGTAAGCGAAGAGTTTCTCAACATCTGGCAAGAAGCCGAGGTCGAGCATCTCGTCTGCCTCATCCAGAACCATGAACTTGATTTTGGAGAGATCTAACATCTTCTGTTTCGAAAGGTCGATTAGTCGACCAGGCGTACCGACCACAACTTGGGCACCGCGCTTTAGCGCTGCTACCTGACCCTCGTAAGCCTTACCGCCGTAAATTGCGATTACCTCAGTAGGTCTATTGCTGGCGGCAATCTCTAGATCGGAAGCGACCTGGATAGCAAGCTCACGGGTTGGAACGACGACCAATGCCTGCACTCCCGCCTCTGGCTTGAGGCCAAGCGATTGCAGCAGCGGCAGTCCAAACCCAAGGGTCTTTCCGGTTCCAGTCTTGGCCTGTCCGATTACATCCTGTCCTGATAACGCAATCGGAATAGCTTGCTCCTGAATTGGGAATGGACTTGTGATTCCCCTGGAATTTAGGGCATCGCAAATGTCCTGATCGATGCCTAGTTGTTGAAAAGTCAAAAATCTCTCCGATGATTGTTTGAACCAGCTCCGAATGAGCGTTGGCTCAGCTATAAGCTTTTGGTGTGCTGGATTGGTTCCGAAGAATTCGTAAGGTTTCTCAGAAACTTACGCTTCCGTCTCGCGACGCCTCGATGGGCCGCAGTCAAGTCCAGCTCAACCCCTCAAAGCTTACCCCCTCGCCTGAGATTTATCTTGGGCAGCTGTCCTACCTCACTTTGAGAGCTAGCGAGATACTTGCTCAGGATGCAAACTTCGCCCCCTCCAAGGAGCTGTCCGCAAAGCAATCAAAACTCTCCAAGCTCTACAAAGAGCGGCATCAATCGCTCGCCCAGTTGCTCTCAACATTTGGTGGCGCTGTGGATCAAGAAGACCGTCATTCCAAACGCATAGACGACATGATCCGATACACCCAAGGTGTCGGTTGGCATGAATCCACCATCCGCTTTTATTTGCTTTGGGGAATCTTGGAGCAGTCCGCCAAGGCTGTGGCCAAGGGGCTACCTACAAGCATCCGTGCCAAGGCGCTGGCCTGTGTGGGTCCCGAATTGGAAGAGTTCTGTGAAAGCGCTCTGCTGGCTGAAATAAAGCGCAGGTCTGACCTGGCACCTGTTCTTGCCATGTACGGCAGGTCGGTTGTTGCCGACGCTTTGCTTGAAGTCAAAAACTCGGTTGATGTATCTAAGCTTGCCGACTCAGCTAGTGAAGACAAGGCGGCGGCCAGCTTCAGGGCCATCGAGCCGTTTGTATCAGAATTGATTGCGGCTCACACCGCAAGAATGGACCGCCTAGGCCTTACCGCTTAGGCGAATCCTCTCGAGTTCTCGAGTCTCTTCACTCTCGCGCTTCTGATCCAAATACTTGACTGCAAACCAGGTAGCGATTGGCATACCCAGCATCACAATGAACCAGATCCAAGCCTCTTCGTATCTGAAACCAAACCAGGTGAGGATTAGCCAAAGGGCGGAACCGCTAACGATGGCAACCGATAGCGGCACCAATTTGCCGTAGCGACCTGATGGCGCAATAACAAAAGGTGCAACCAGCGCCAGAATTCCTGCGTAAAGCGCAATAACCAATAGTTCCATTAGGCGATGAACCCCACTGCTCTAGCCTTTTCGGCTCCTACTTCTACAAAAGAAATTTGCGAGGTTGGAATCAAGATGGTCTTACCCTTCTCATCCTGCAGGCTAACCAGTGGCGACCCGGACTCGATCGCCTTCGAGATGATTGTCGTTACCTCAGATGCTGAGAGCTTTGACTCGAAACTGAGATCTCTGGCTGACTGGGTGATGCCGATGCGAACTTCCATGAATTCCTCCAGCCATAAGGTTACGACAAGAAAATGTCACCGCCTGCACATAGATTGTCAGGGTGCAAAAAATCGATCAACCAACACTTCGTGACCTCGCCGGTCTAAGTGATGGAGTCAGTTATTGCATCCTTGGTGCCCCAGCTTCCGGCAAGACGCAGACTCTGCTGCGTTTGGTGACTGAGTTTGAGGTTGGCTATTCGCCGGAGGAGATTCTGGTGCTGACCGCCTCCCGACGTCAGGCCTCCTTACTGAGGGATCAGCTTTCTCAGCAGTCCAATAAAGCCAGTTCACTCCCGAGGGCACAATCTGTAAGCGCATTCGCATTTCGCCTACTTGGCGAAAGTGGCCATAAACCAAAGCTGCTCAGTGGCGCGGCGCAGGAGCGCCTGCTTAGGTCAATCGTTTTAGAAAGAAGCTCCACCTTCAAAGAGCTGGGCTTTAATCCAAAGTCGATTCAGCTTGGTGCATTCATTCAGGAGCTTCGAGACTTGCTCCAGGTGGTGCTCGACTTTCGACTGAATCCCGGCGAACTCGAGAGCTTGCAGGGCAAGCATCCAAACCTCAAACTCGGAGCTTTGCTCGCGATCTTGTCTGATTACCAGGATGCTTTGAAGCAAGGCGATTGGCTTGACAGCAGCACGCTATTGACCAGGGCACTGGATCTCCAATCTGACCACAAAGTGATCTTGGTCGATGATGCCCAAGAGCTTTCTACGGCCGCCCTTGAACTTGTAGCGAAGCAAATAGCGAATAGGCCGGGGGTAATTTTTGGAGACCCAGACGCCGGCACCCAAGGTTTCCGCGCAGCAGAACCAGGAAGCTTTCTTCTTCTAGCCAAAGAGAGGGTTTACCTTTCACATAAGCCCGACACAGATGGACAGGTGACTGGGACCCTACAGAAAATCGCGACACGGATTCCAGTAGCGATGGCTGGGCCTCAACGCGAAGTATTGGCTCATGGCAGCGTTGCTAAGTCGATGTTATTTGAATCGACCTCGGCAGAGGCTGACCACCTAGCCACTTGGCTCAGAAAGCTTCGGCTTGAGCGGCAGGTCCCGTTCGCCGATATGGCGGTCGTGGTTCGAACTCAAGCCCAGATCGAACAGCTCTCGAAAGATCTTGCCCTCCGAGGGGTGCCCGTGAAGCACTCCGGTCCTGCGGAGTCGCTTGCGAAGAATCAGCTCAGTAGGGCGATTCTTGAGGTTGCTTCGCTTGCGTATGGCTCTCTAAGTCGGGAGCGGGTGGTTGGCATTTTGCAGTCAAGCTTATTCTCGTTGACTTCAATCCAAATACGCAGGCTCGATCGTCAACTTGTGCATCAGTTTGGAAAACGCATCGATGCGGCTTGGAGTGAGGCGCTCGAGCTAGGGGTTGATGCAGATGGGTTCGAGGTCAAGGCTTTGAACCGCCTGATTGATGCCATAAGGGAGATTAGAAATAACCCGCCAGCGACGGCGCATGAACTGGTATCGCGAATCTTCAAGCTAGCTCCAAAGTCTCTCGAAGCCCTCTCGAGGTCAAAGGCAAGCGTTGCGCAAGCTATCAATCGAGATTTAGATGCGGTGCTGAGACTTTTTGCCGCGGCCATTCGCTTTGACGATCAGGAAGGAGCGGGGATTTTTGAATTTGTCAGCGAGCAGCTAGATCAGCGCATCGCGGAGGACGCGATTTATGCCGAATCTGGCGTTGACTCAGTTGCGGTTATCACACCAAGCAACATTGCGGGGAAGCGGTATCGATACGTCGCCCTACCAAGACTCCAAGACGGCATCTGGCCAAATCTTAAGTTGCGTAGCTCACTACTTGGAGCCACCTCATTGCGTAGCTACCTAGCAGGCAGAACACAATCCCCGACCCAGGATGCTAGGGGAGAGCTCGCTGATGAACTTCGACTGTTCTACAAGGCAGTCGGTTCAGCTAGCGAAGGTGTTGTTCTAAGTGCCATGCAGGGCGAGGACGAGCAGCCCTCTCAGTTTTTCACTCTCATCGGTTCTGAGCCGCAGCTGAACCAGACTCCGATTGATTTCGACCTGAGGCGGTTCGTTGGGAGACTCCGATACGCGCTCGCACATGGCGACCAGACCGCCGCCCCACTGCTAGCCCTATTGGCTTTGGCCGATACACCAGGTGCTCATCCGCAAAACTGGCAGGGCCTGGTTTTAACCTCTACTGAGGACCCCATCTTTAAGTCCGATGAACAAGTTCTGCTCAGTGCCTCTTCGCTCGATGCCTTCGAGAGGTGTCCGCTGCATTGGTTCATACAGACCTTTGCTGTTGGCAAGCAGAGCTTCCAAGCATCAATCGGAACCCTGCTCCACAGGGCGCTAGAGCTAGCTGAAAATCCTGAAGATATTCAGACCTATGTCGAGTCAAATTGGCATGAACTGGAGTTTGAACTCGGCTGGCAGGAGCGGGCACAAAGACAGCGCGCTATGGAGCTCAGCGCAGTGCTAGCCCAGTACCTGCGCGAGGCAAACACAGCTCATGCTGTTGAGGAGGGGTTTGAGCTCGAGGTCGGTCGCCTACTAATTCGCGGGAAAATCGATCGAGTCGAGAACACCGAAGCTGGTCTGGTTATTGCCGATCTAAAAACCGGCAAAAGCATCCCAGATGCCGCAACCAGTATGCAGTTGGCGATTTATCAACTTGCGATGATGCGAAAAGTAGGGCCCGAGAATGTGGCGGGCGCAAAGTTGATTTCGATCGGAACCGGCAAGCTGAAGGTGGTTGAGCAGGAGAAGTTGCAACAAGATCAGCTAGCCCAACTAGATGAGGCCTTCCTCAGTTTTGAGTCGGCTACTACTTCCGGGGAGATCTTTGCGAGCTACACGACTCACTGTGACTCGGATCGAGATTGCTCATTGCTTATTAGAGAGCCGGTGAGCCATGGCTAAGTATTCTGCTCAGGACGTCTATTCCATCCTGGGACCCTACACTCTCACCCCAGAGCAGGTTGCTGCAGTAGAGTCCGCATCACTCTCCGAACCGACACTTGTTATCGCAGGGGCTGGCAGCGGTAAAACTGAGCTGATGTCAGTGCGAATCCTCTACCTGGTAGCCAATGAGTTTGCAAAGCCAGATGAGATTCTCGGACTTACCTTCACAAAGAAGGCAGCGTCTGAATTGTCAGCCAGGGTACTCAAGGCGTTGTATCTACTTCGCGAGAGCAAAATGTGGCCCGAAAGTTTAGGCACCGATTTCTTGCCACCAAAGATTGCTACCTATAACTCATTCGGCAATGAAGTGTTCAGGCAGTTTTCCATTGAAATCGGCCTAGAGCCCGACTCTCAGGTTCTTGGGGAAGCGACCGGAGTTGCCCTGGCTCGCGAGTTGCTCCGAAAGTTGAATCTCGACGAGCATCCGGAGCTAGCAGACTGGGACAAGACCGCCGGCTACCTAACTGAGAAACTTCTGAGCATGGTGCAGGAAATTACCGACAACCGGGTTTCCTCGGCGGATGTGCGCGATTACCTTTTGAAGTTTGAATCCCTCGTCAGCGCTCTGCCAAAGACTGAGGGCGGCTCTATGGAGCGGTACGCCTACACCCAGACTTTTCTCACGGAGGCGGCCACTAACGCCCTTCTGGCTGGTCTAGCCCAGAGGTTTGTTGATTTGAAGCGGGAGCGAAACCTGGTCGACTACGCGGATCAGGTTTCCCTAGCGCTCGATGCCGTGGATTCAGTGAACACGGAATTGGGCTTCAGGTTTGTGATGCTTGACGAGTATCAAGACACCTCAGCAATCCAGGTTCAGTTTCTCGCCCGCCTATTCCGCGGGAAACCAGTCATGGCGGTCGGGGATCCGAATCAGTCCATCTATGGATTCCGTGGTGCTAGTTCAGCAAATCTCACAAGTTTCTTTGAGGACTTCGGTCCCGGCGAGATCCTCACTCTGAGCACTTGCTGGCGATCGACCGAGCAGATTGTTGAGGCTGCAAATTTGATTGCGCGACCATTGACATCTGAAGGCCTGGCCAAGATTGAGTTGAGTGCTAGAAAATCTGGCAACTCGGTTCGCGCGCACTACCTGCAGGATATTGAGTCTGAGGCTGCGCTTGCAGCGGATTATTTTGCCTCGAAACTCGGTGACCAATCCGGGGCGCTGCTAATGCGCACCAAGTCTCAGATGGGGCTTTTTGTCGCCGCCTTGGAGAGCCGTGGGGTGATAACCGAGGTATCGGGCCTATCCGGATTAATTGAAATTCCCGAAGTCCTAGATCTGATTTCTGCACTGCGAGTGCTGGCATCCTCCGAAGCCTCTGTTGAGCTGATTCGACTGCTCACCGGACCCAAGTGGCGAATCGGCGTTCGGGATATTGCAAAGCTTGGTGAGTTCGCCAAGAAACTCACCCGCATTAGACCCGAGGCCGATTCAGCCAGCGAGGTAACCCTGGTGGAGGCATTAGATTCACTCCGATTTGAAGGAGCTGGAGCTAACTCCGAAATCAGTGAGGTTGGTTTGGTCAGGCTGCGACAAGCTGCACTGCTGTTTCACAACCTTAGGTCGACGCCCTCCCTGACAATCACCGAACTGGCCTGGCTTGTGATTCGTGAGCTCGAAATCGACATAGAACTTTACGCAAGATCCAGGGCTGGAAATCCACTCAGGCACGTCGAACAATTCATATCAAAACTTGGCGAGTATGAGGCGATCAGCAATCGCCCCAATCTTGCCGGTTTGATGCAGTGGCTTGACTACGCCTTAGAGCATGATTCGTTCGAGCTTCCCAAAGTTGGCTCTAAGCGCGGAGTGGTTCAGGTCATGAGCGTCCATGCGTCCAAGGGCCTGGAGTGGGATTTGGTGTGGGTGGCGCAGCTTACCCAGGGCGCTTTTCCTATCGAGGGCCGAGATTCCAAAGGCTGGCTGGCCGCGGGAAAGATTCCATTCAAACTTCGCGCGGATCGCGACTCGCTTCCGGTATTCGAATTTGAGAGCGCACAAAGCCAGAAACAACTCAATGAACTCTTCAACCAGTTCAAGGATGCCAACCGCCAACGCGCTCTCAGTGAGGAGCGCAGACTGGCTTATGTTGCATTCACCCGAGCGGCTAAAGAACTAACGCTGAGCGGCTCATATTTCAAAACAAATGCTCAGTCACCAAAACCCGCTTCCATCTTCCTCGAGGAGTTGAGTGCTGCAGGGTTGGTGGATCTTGATATTCCAGAACCGCTGGAGCAAAACCCCATGGATGCCAATGAGAAACTGATCGCATGGCCAGGCTACAACCCAGATGCCGGCCTCCAAGCCCAGGCAGACAGTGTTCTCAATGCTGGTTCATCCACTTCGATTACATCTAACGAACTTGCCTTGCTTTTTGAGGAACGAGACAGAGCTAGAACCCAGCTCACACCAAAGCTTCCGGCGCGATTGTCGGTCTCAAGACTGGTGAAGCTTTTGGCCGACCCCCAAGAGTTTTTTCAAGAGCTAGCTAGACCAATGCCACCCAGCTACTCGGAGTCGGCCGCACTTGGAACCGCATTCCACGCCTATTTGGAGTCATTCCTCGAGGAGGAGGAACTCCCTACGTTTCAGGCTGGCTATGCCGAACTTGTCCAGAACTTCGAAAAATCAAAATTCATGGGCCTGAAACCCATATTTGTTGAGCAGGCTATCGAGTTTTCTCTCGATGATTTGGTCGTGGTCTGCAAGCTGGATGCCGTCTTCAAATCTGGTGATCTATACGAGATTGTTGACTGGAAGTCTGGCGCGGTCCCAGACGATGGCATGTTGCAATCGAGAAAGATTCAGCTCGCTCTTTACCGGATTGCTCTATCGAAGTGGATGGGAGTTCCCATTGAACGCATTCGCGCGAGCTTTTTCTACGCGGCAGATGGAGTTGAAATTTCACCGGCTGATCTACCCAGCGAGCGAGCGCTCGTGGAGATGATCCAGCAAGCTAAAACAATTCGTCTGAGTTAGGTTCTTTTGAACCCTCTGGCTGAACATCTAGTGCCTGAGTCTGCTCTGATTCAGCCTCGAATTCTGCAAGGAACTCGATCTCAGCCTCTTCCACGAACTCGGGTTCAGAATCTTGTTCGGTTGGTTCCTCCGGCAAAACCACTTGCTGCACAGGGGTTGTAATCTCTGAAATCAATGCGGTCCCGGCTGCAATTCCAGCAAAGCTGGAGGCGCGCAAATCCCTGAGGGTTCCAGCCGTCAGCTGTTCCTTGAGATCCTCTATCAAGCCCTCGGCCTGTTTGATTGCCGACTCGTCGGCTTGCTCAAGGCAGTAAACCAGCCAGCTTCCTAGCTCAAGTTCGGAGTAGAGGGCTGCGCGCTGCATCAGGTTTTCATCGGCTGAAGGGCGGGCTGCTCTGTAGTGGAGCAGGGTGTCCTCAATTGTGGACTGCAGCCCTCCGCCAACTATCCAGGCGAGGTCCTCTGCGGGGTCGGCGACCTTGAGGTCAAAATCGGTCATTCCGACAACGCGCTGTCCGTCAAGCAGCACGGCCTCCTTGGAAATAGCTCCGTGGACAACCGTGGGGTGGAATCTAAAGAGCGAAACATCCTCTAGGGCTTGCTCCCAGCGGGAAAGTAGCTCGGCCGGAACTTTGCCAGTTGCTGCAATCTTGTCGAGCTCCGCTACCTTGCCGTGAAGCACGTCTGAAGCTGAATACTCAGGTAGGCCGGCTGATCTAACAATGCTCGGATCAAGCTGATGAATAGCAGCAATGGCATCAGCAAGTGTCTTGGAGAACCCGCCTGGAGCGAGCTTTGCCAGGTCAGGCTCATTGCCTGAGATGGTCGTAAAGATTGCCCCGCCTAGACCATTCTCGTCGCGCGTTGTACCAACTTCCTCGCGAACCTCAAATGGCAACTGCGTCTTGTTGCTAGCTAGAGCTCTTACCACTGCTCTCTCAAGAGCAAGTGATGCTTCAAATTGCGGCTTGGCCGGAATCTTGAAGATGAATCCGAAGCCCAAATCATCGTGAAGCTCAAGCTGCTCTACTCCGTTACGAGACTCGAGTTTCTTGTATGCACGGAAGTTTTTTCCAGGCGCAGCGTCTGCCGCCAGCGCAGCTAAAATCAAAGCAGGTCTACCCACTCGTTTAGGTTAGACATTTCCGGTCCAACTCCATCGGAACGCCA
>JACCDY010383494.1_pt1 | contig 11789 bp, 9 predicted proteins | sample 7446391 | NCBI WGS metagenome assembly JACCDY01 (sample SAMN15323451, study PRJNA562643) | freshwater metagenome | isolation source: river surface water | place: USA:Blue River Watershed | collected 2017-08-18
ATGTGTCTGCGCGGGACCTGATCCTCAACCGCCAGCGCGACATCGTGGCCGCCATGACCCGTTTCCTCAAGCGCGCCTACCCGCAGCGCCTGACGGCGGCCAACCAGACGGCCCTGACCATGATGCTGCTGGGCATGATCAACTGGACCTTCACCTGGCTGCGGCCAGGTGGGCCGATGAGCTACGCTGCATTCGCTCAGGAAGTCATTGCCATGCTCGAAAAAGGCATGGGGTGAATTTACCAATGCGTAATGCGTTTCGATTAGGTAAAATTCGACCATTGCCCCTGAACCGGAGAACACATGTCCAAAGCCTTTGCCAGCCAGGCCGACCTGACTGAAAAGAAAGTCACTTTTGAACAGCTCAGCAAGCATTGCTGGGCCTACACCGCCGAGGGCGACCCGAACTCGGGTGTCATCATCGGTGACGACTACATCCTGGTGAGCGACACCACGGCCACGCCCGCGATGGCGCAGGACCTGATCAAGAAGATCCGCACCGTCAGCGACAAGCCGATCAAGTACGTGTTGCTGACGCACTACCACGCGGTGCGGGTGTTGGGGGCCTATGCCTACGCCGCCGAAGGCGCGACCGAGATCATCGCCAGCCAGGGCACGCTCGAATTGATCCAGGAGCGTGGTGCGCAGGACATGAAGAGCGAAATGGAGCGCTTTCCGCGACTGTTTCGCGGTGCCGACACCGTGCCCGGCCTGACCTGGCCGACCATGGTGGTCGGTGGTGGCAACCCGACCAAGGGCGAAGTGCCTGGCAAGCTCAGCATCAACCTCGGCGGTGTGGTGGTCCAGATCTGGCATCCGGGCATGGGCCACACCAAGGGCGACACGATCGCCTGGGTGGAAGAAGAAAAGGTGCTCTACAGCGGCGATCTGGTCGAATACGAGGCTGGCGTCTATACCGGTGACGCCCAGCTCGAAGAGTGGCCCGCCACGCTTGAAGCCCTGCGGGCCCTGAAGCCCGAATTCATCGTGCCGGGCCGCGGCGAAGCCATGAAGGGCAATGCCAACGTCAACAAGGCGCTGGATTACACCAAGCGGTGGGTGGAAACGCTCTACCGATGTGGCCGTGAAGCCGTGGCTGCCGGCATGGATCTCAAGGCCGCCATGGCCCACACCCGCAAGGCGATGGACCCGATCTTCGGCCATGTGTTCATCTACGAGCACTGCCTGCCGTTTGATGTGACCCGCGCCTTCGACGAAGCCAGCGGCATCAAGCACCCGCGCATCTGGACGGCCGAGCGCGACATGGCGATGTGGAAGTCGCTCCAGGCGTGATCAAGGCTTGGCGGCCAACTCCCGCAGGTCGGTCTCGTAGGCCTTGAGCTTTCGCGCGGCGCGCTGGCGCTGCGCGGGGCTGGTGCTGTTGTGCAGCTCGGCCAGATGGCTGCAGGACTGCTCTACAAAGCTCTTGTAGATCTGTCGGTCACTTCCCTGCGGCGGTAACAGCCACTGCTGCCATGCGCCAAGCAAAATGGCCTGGGCCTGCTGCGGGCTCGTGTCGTTCTGCTGCAGGCGCTGCAGCGCGCTCAGCAAAGTCTGCTGGCGCCGCAGCCGCTCGCGCCGTCCCCATTCGGCGTTCCAGGCCGACTTTTGCAACTGTGACTGCAGCAGCCTGGTCTGCGCATCGCTCAGGCTGCCATAAAAATCGCTGTAGCGGGACACCGCCTTGTCCAGGCGCCGCTTGAGCCGGTCTTGCGCGCTGCCACCGAGCCATTCGTCTTCCCAGGCTTCGTTTTTGTTTTCCCAGTGCCGCATCAGATGGCGCAGTTGTCGCGGCTGCAGTTGCTGGGCAATGGGTGTGGCCAGGCGAATCGCCTGAAGCATCACCCTGTCCATGCCCTCATCGACCTGTGACCAGACATCGCAGACCTGCTGCGCATCGATGTCGCCGGCACTCATGGCCTGCAGTCTGCCGAGCAGTTCGACGTAAGTGCCCAGTTCCCTTTCGCGGTGCCAGCGCTGGAGCTGGGTGAGGGCATCGCGTACCTGCTCGGACTGGCCGCTGCTGAGCGACAACTGGCTGTCGAGCCACCAGTAGCCCAGACTGGGCGCCTGGTTGTAGCCGAACTTGATGGCGCTGCAGCCTTGCAAAGCGAGGCCCACCAGGAAGATCGTCAGCATTCTCAACATCCATGCACCCCTTGCATATCCATTGCCCAGCTTGTGCAATACCCATCGCGGATGTGCCCGACCTTGCCCATGCTGTCCTTGTCGTACTGCATGTTCAACTGAGGCAAATACCTTGCGCGTGGCAGCAATTCATACATCAGAAATGGCTTCATGTTGGTTCAGGATATTTGCCCATTGTGTCGCTTTCTGAGCTGGTGCCTGCGCAAGCTGGGATTCTCCAGTCGTGGCGATAATGCGAAATGGTTCCAACCTAACCACTGACAACACAAAGGATGAAGATGAATCAGAACAGTGCCGGCGCTTTGGATGTGGTGGTCATGGCAGCTGGCAAGGGCACGCGCATGAAGAGCCGTCGCCCCAAGGTGCTGCAGGATTTGGCCGGACAGCCGCTGGTGCAGCATGTGCTGGGCACGGCGGCGCAGTTGCATGCGCGTTCGGCTGTGGTCATCACCGGGCATGGCGCCGAAGAGGTGGAAACTGTCCTGAGTGCCCGCAAGCAGGGTCTGGTGCTGCGCTTTGTGCGGCAGGAGCCCCAGCTGGGCACCGGCCATGCCGTGCAGCAGGCTGTGCCCGTGCTGGCCGACGATGGCGTGGTGGTGGTGCTGTCGGGCGATGTGCCGTGGACGCAGGCAGATACCCTGCAGGCGCTGGTGTCTGAATGTGGCGGCGACAGGCTGGCCTTGCTGACGCTGGAGATGGACGATCCGACCGGTTATGGCCGCATCGTGCGCAGCCCCAGCGGCTCGGTGCATGCCATCGTCGAGCACAAGGATGCCAACGACGCGCAGCGCGCCATCCGCGAAATCTACAGCGGCATCATGGCCGTGCCGGCGCGCCTGCTCAAGGGCTGGCTGGCCAGGCTGGACAACCGCAACGCGCAAAATGAGTACTACCTGACCGACATCGTGAAGTTCGCCGTGGCCGACGGTGTGCAGGTGGTGGCCCACACCATCCGCGACGCGGTGCAGGTGGCGGGCGTCAACAGTCCGCTGCAGCTGGCCGAGCTGGAGCGTGCTTACCAGCGCCGCCATGCCGAAGCCCTGATGGCAGACGGGGTGCGCCTGAAAGACCCGTCCCGATTCGATCTGCGGGGCGAACTGTCCTGCGGGCAGGATGTCGAGGTCGACGTGAACTGCATTTTTGAGGGCCGTGTGGTCTTGGGCGATGGTGTGCGCATCGGCGCCAACTGCGTGCTGGCCAACTGCACCATCGCCGCTGGCGCGGTGATCCATCCTTTCACCCACATTGATGGCGAAAAGCTGGGTGTCACGGTCGGCGAAGGTGCGCTGATCGGTCCGTTTGCACGTCTGCGCCCCGGTGCGCAGCTGGGCGCCGAAGTGCACATCGGCAACTTTGTCGAGGTGAAAAATTCCACGATGGCCAAAGGCGCCAAAGCCAACCACCTGGCCTATCTGGGCGACGCCACCGTCGGCGAGCGGGTGAATTACGGCGCAGGCAGCATCACCGCCAACTACGACGGCGCCAACAAGCACCGCACCGTGATCGAGGCCGATGTGCACATCGGCAGTAACTGCGTGCTGGTGGCGCCGGTGACGATCGGCGCCGGTGGCACCGTGGGCGGCGGCTCGACCATCACCAAGAGCACCGAGCCGGGCGCCTTGAGCGTGGCGCGCGGCAAGCAAGTCAGTATTGCGAACTGGCAGCGGCCACAGAAGAAATGATGGATCGCTTCGCTGCGCTCGCCAAGATGACATGTTCGTCACTGCGAGCCAAGCGCGGCAGTCCAGTGCTCAACTCGGCAGCGCAATCTGCGTCCCGAATTTGGCGCGTTTGGTCGCAAAAAAAGCCTTCACATTGCGCACATTCGCATCCTGCGTGAACAGGTGCTGCGTCACGGCCAGGTAGGTCGGCATGTCGGGGGCATGCACCACCAGCATGAAGTCCGGCCCCGGCGAAACGCGCCAGCATTGCTGCACAGCTTCTTCGGCCACGGCGCGGGCCTCGAAGGTGTCCAGGTGTTCGGCACCTTGCCGGTCCAGTGTCACTTCCACGATGGCCTGCAGGCCGTGACCCAGCCTGTCGCGGCTGAGGATGGCCACCTGCCGTTCGATCCAGCCGCCTTCGGTCAGCCGTTTGACGCGCCGCAGGCAGGTGGGTGCCGAGACATGCACCCGTTCGGCCAGGGCGATGTTGCTCAGGCTGGCGTCGTGTTGCAGCGCATTCAGGAGCTGGAGATCAATCTCATCGAGTTCTGAAAATTCCATTTACGAATATTAAATGAAATAAAAAATCAAATTCAATGCGTAGTGAATGAAAAATTCAATTTATTTATTAAATTGATCTGAAATTTCTCTGCGGTCTGCCTACGATGGGGCATTGCATCGTTCAAGGATTCATCACCATGTGTGGCATCGTCGGCGCCGTCTCCCATCGCAACATCGTTCCCGTGCTCGTTCAGGGCCTGCAGCGGCTCGAGTACCGGGGGTATGACTCCTGTGGCGTGGCGGTGCATGCGGCCAGCCTGAATGGGCACACCGGCGGCCTGCAGCGGGCCCGCAGCACGGCCCGTGTGGCCGAGCTCATGGAGCAGGTCACGGCCGACCACATCGAAGGCGGCACCGGCATCGCCCACACCCGCTGGGCCACGCACGGAGCGCCTGCGGTGCACAACGCGCACCCACACTTCAGTCACGGCACGGGCGCAGCCGACGCCAGGCCCGGCAAGGTCGCGCTGGTGCACAACGGCATCATCGAAAACCACGAAGAGCTGCGCGCCGCCCTGCAGGCCAAGGGCTATGTGTTCCTGAGCCAGACCGACACCGAAGTCATCGCCCACCTGGTGGACAGCGTGTACGACGGTGACCTGTTCGAGGCGGTCAAGGCCGCAGTGCAGCAACTGCATGGGGCTTACGCCATTGCCGTGTTTCACAAGGACGAGCCGCACCGCGTGATCGGCGCGCGCGCCGGCTCGCCCCTCATTCTGGGTGTGGGCCAGGGCGAGACCTTCCTGGCCAGCGATGCCATGGCCTTGGCCGGCGTGACCGACCAGATCGTCTACCTCGAGGAAGGCGATGTGGTTGACATCCAGCTCGGCAAATACTGGATCGTCGGCCGTGACCACAAGCCCGCCGAGCGTCTCGTCAAAACCGTGCATGCCCACAGCGGCGCGGCAGAGCTTGGGCCATACCGCCACTACATGCAAAAGGAAATCTTCGAGCAGCCGCGCGCCATTGCCGACACGCTCGAAGGCGTCGAGGGCATCACGCCCGAGCTGTTTGGCGATGGTGCGTACTCCACCTTCAAGGCGATTGACAACGTGCTGATCCTGGCCTGCGGCACCAGCTACTACAGCGGCTGCGTGGCCAAGTACTGGATCGAGGCGATTGCCAAGGTGCCCTGCCAGGTCGAGATCGCCAGCGAATACCGCTACCGCGAATCGGTGCCCAACCCGAACACGCTGATCGTCACCATCACCCAAAGCGGCGAGACCGCCGACACCCTGGCCGCACTGCGCCACGCGCAGAGCCTGGGCATGACGCAGACGCTGACGATTTGCAACGTGTCGACCAGCGCTATGGTGCGCGAGTGCAAGCACGCCTATGTGACGCGTGCCGGCGCCGAAATCGGCGTGGCCTCCACCAAGGCCTTCACCACCCAGCTGGCCGGTCTGTTCTTGCTCACGCTGGCGCTGGCGCAGACCAAGGGCCGCCTGAGCGAGGCCGACGAGGCCATGCACATCAAGGACATGCGCCATCTGCCCGCTGCACTGCAGGCCGTGCTGGCACTGGAGCCGCAGATCATCAGCTGGTCCGAAGAGTTTGCCAGCAAGGAAAATGCGCTCTTTCTGGGACGGGGCACGCATTACCCCATCGCGCTTGAAGGCGCGCTCAAACTCAAGGAAATCACCTACATCCACGCCGAGGCCTATGCCGCAGGCGAGCTCAAGCACGGCCCGCTGGCGCTGGTGACCAGCGCCATGCCGGTGGTCACCGTGGCCCCAAACGACCAACTGCTCGAAAAGCTCAAAAGCAATATGCAGGAGGTTCGCGCCCGCGGTGGTGTGCTCTATGTGCTGGCCGACGGCGACACGAAGATCGAGAGCAGCGAAGGCGTGAACGTCATTCGCATGCCTGAACACTACGGCGTGCTCTCGCCCATCCTGCACGTGGTGCCGCTGCAGCTGCTGAGTTACCACACGGCGTGTGCACGTGGCACCGACGTCGACAAACCACGCAACCTCGCCAAGAGCGTGACTGTCGAATGACCGTATGACCTCATAGGGCTGCGCATCAAGCGCCCAGGCATTGCGCAATCTGCCTTGCTGCGCTGATGCGCTTGTGCGTTGCCACACACGGATCAGAAAAAGAAGCCCATCGCCAAGCTCACTTATCAGTGAGTCAGCGCGCCTCAAGAAAATTCAAATATCTACTTAAGCCGCAGCATCTGCTTGGTGCGGTGTGCCGAAAACCTTTTGTCAGCGTGGCGCAAGGGATTACCGCGTCCTCAGTAAAAGGTTTAAGCGTTTAGAAGTATTGGGCGTGGTCCATGGCCCACTTATGCTGAAAGCGTCGCTTTGATTGCATGAGGTGTATTCCATGAGTGCTCCCGCCATCAGCCTGGTTCTGGCCGATCCGCATCCTGTGATGCTCGATGGTCTGTCGGCCGATTTGCAGGCTTGCCCGGACCTGAAGGTCTGCGAGACGGTTCATGACGGCGATGCGGCCTGGCAGGCTGTGCTGCGCCACAGGCCCGACGTGCTGGTGCTCGACCTGAGCTTGCCACGTCGCAGTGGACTGGATCTGATCGCGGCCATGCAGGCGCAGGGACTGTCGACCCGGCCGGTGGTGTTCACTTCAGAGTCGGTCAAGGATGTGATGCGTGCACTCGATCTCGGCGTCCGGGGTCTGGTGGCCAAGCATCGTCCGCACGAGGCCTTGGAGCATTGCATCCGGCAGGTCCACGCAGGTGAGCCTTGTCTGGACCAGGATCTGACGATGAAGACGGTGTCGATGCTCATTGGTCGCCAGAAGGAGCGCCAGCAGGGCACGCAATTGCTGACGCCGCGCGAAGTGGATGTGGCGCGGATGGTCACGGAAGGCTGGCCCAATAAAAAGATCGCGAGCAAGCTGGCCATCAGCGAAGGCACGGCCAAGCTGCACCTGCATCACATCTACCAGAAACTCAATTGCCCGGGCCGCATGGCGCTGATGCTCTACATGCAGCAGCACGGCTATTGAGCTGTATTGATTCACTACCCAAGGATTCGCATGAACACCCCCACTGCAGAAAGCACGGCTCCACAGGCACAGGCCGTTGCCGATTTGTTTCAGTCGGCTGCACAGGAGTTGTTGCTGGCTTACCAGCGCAACAAGGAAGCCACACGACATCACGCCAGTGGCGCCTTCAGAGCGGCCCTGCACCATGCACGCATGTCGTGTGAGCATTCTGCTGCTGCACATGAATGTTTGATGCAAGCGCTCGAGAAGTCGCGTGAGTTGTCATCTCCTTTTCACCCTTTAAGCAACACGATCAACGGCCTCGCCGTTCGTCGAAACCATTGATATGGATCAAACAACGAGTTTTTTGTCCTGCAATGTGTTGGTGCACACAGACTTGACGCAAAGCACTGCCTAGACTTGCAACGCAAGCAGCCGTAGCGCCATGCTTTGGGGCATGTGTGATTGAAGAGGTGCCTACCGCAGGGATGTTTTGATGGAGAAGACCCATGTCGACACGTGTCCTGTTGTCTTGCAAACACAAAGTCATTTCGGACGGTATCGCTGCCGTATTGAAAACCCATGCGGATATCCACCTGGTGGGCATGGCCGACGATGACGCCCAGACCCAGGCCCTGTGCGAAAAGGCGCATCCCCAGGTGGTGGTGGTCGGGGTGGACCCCAGGCGTGCCGGCGATGTGGCCCTCACGCGCTGGATGGCTCAGCTCAACCCCCGCCCTGAGATTGTGGCTTTCTCCATTGAATGCGATCGGAGTGCCGTGTTGCAGATGATGCAGGCTGGCGCTACCAGCTTCGTGGCCACGCAAAGCAGCATGGACGAGTTGTTGCAGGCCATTCGCGCGGCTGCAGCCGGCCGCTCCTATCTGTGTCCATCTGCGGGTGCGGTCATGGTCGATGGCTTGCGTCGGGGCAGGATGGCCACAGCCGGTGCAGGGCAGCTTGGCGAACGGGAAGAACAGGTGCTGTGCCTGATCGCCGATGGCTACTCTTCCAAGGAAATCGCACGCGACCTGCGCATTGCGCCCAGCACAGTCGAGGTGCATCGGCGCAACATCATGCGCAAAGTAGGCTTACACAAGGTGGCTGATCTGACCCGTTACGCCATCCGCAACCAAATGGTTCGGGTCTGATGTCTTTCTGGGCGTGAGACATCCTGCTTTCCCGCTTCCGGTTCTTGTGCGTGGTCTGACGGATGTCTGCGGAACTTGATCTTTCAAGCTGGCGTCAATTCAACGGATCAGTCCTGCAGCCCGGGCCAGGCCTGGAAGGTCGTCAATCTGGATTTCACCGCGTCGAAGTGACACGATGCCTTCGTTTTGCAGCTCACCTGCTGCGAGGGTGACGCTGACCCGGCGGGTGCCCATCATGTCGGCGAGCGCCTGTTGGGTGATCTGCAGTGTTTGGCTGCCGGTCTTGTGTTGAAGCAGGTGCAACCAAAGTGCAAGCTGTACCCGGATATCGGCGAGCTGCATGCGTGCGCTCAACTGGGCGATTTCCAGGGTTTGACTCCACAGGAATTTGCAGATGGCGCTGGTGAGGTCGGGCATGCGGGAAAACAGTGCATGCAGTTGCCTCGGCTCGACTTGGAAGGCCTGGCCAGGCTTCAGAGCTCGGCTGACCCACTGTGGATGGGTGTTGGGCCACAGGTGAGAGCAGCCCGCCAGCCCCTCGCTGCCCACCAGTGACAAGGCCAGGCGATGCCCGGCCGGTTCCGGTTCGATCCAGAGGCTTGCCACCGCATCGAGCAGGAAGTAAACCGGTCCTTCCTGGCCTGGGAGAGGTTCGAGCAGCTGGCCTGCAGACAGTTCAACGACGGTACCGATCTCCTGAAGACGGAGAACACTGTCTGTCGTGAGCTGTTGCGCGATGCCGTTGGAAGATAGGTTCACACTGGGTACCTGCGGGCTGTGTGGCAAGCAGCCGATTCGGTAAAAGTAAGGAGCGGGCGATCGATGGATTTCAGAAAATCATTTGATTCGAAGTATATGCGCCGCGCCTGACGGAGCTGTTTGCAGATTTGTCAATAAATGTTCGTTAAAGAACATAAAATGAGAAAAACCGCACTGAAATCCTGGCATGAACTACGCATATCGGAACCCTGCCTTGCAGCGACTGAACGCCACGGCGACTGGTCTCCTGCTGTCCGATCGGAGCGAGGAGCATTACCAGGCAGGACAGATCTTGGCCATCGGTGCAGCATCATCGTCGCAGTTGTGGTTTCCCGAGAGTGGGGTGCTGGTGCTGGAACAGGATACCGGGGCAAGGCATGTCGAGGTCGCGTTGATTGGATGCACGACAGGCTTGTCCTTGCCCCAACAGGCAGACTTGCGCCTGCGCGCCCTGACCGAGGGGCGCGCACAGGTGCTGTCAGCACAGGTGGTCTTGTCGATATGGCCGGAAGTGTTTTTGCAGTGCCAGCAGGAGTTGATGCAGCAGATGGCCCGCTGGAGCTGGTGTGTGCAGCACCATTCTCTGCTCCAGGGCCTGGCCGACCGTTTGCTGTGGGCGCATTTGGCCGGGCTGCAAGACGTGCTTGCATGGTCGTTGCATGACTTGCCTGGTGGCCAGATGGCCTCACCCGCCCAGATGGACGGTGCTCTGCAGGCATTGGCAAACATTGGAGCCATCGACTTGCATGGGTCGCAGTTGCGGGTGCAAAACCCTCACCTGCTGGAGACGATGGCCTGCGGTTGCCATTCCAAAACGATCGCCCGGGGTGCAGGCAGTTCTGCGGCGACTGGCGACCCGTCAGTGAATGCCTGAGGCCTGGGTGTGTTCAAAGATGGAAGCCATGGCCAATGCCTCGGCGACCTTGATGCCATCCACCCCCGCAGACAGGATGCCCCCCGCATAGCTGGCGCCTTCGCCTGCCGGGTAGAGCCCTGGTGTGTTCAAGCTCTGGAAGTCTTCGCCGCGCGGGATGCGCAAGGGCGAGGAGGTGCGTGTTTCCACCGCCGTCATCAGCGCATCGGGCATGTCGTAACCCTTGATCTTGCGGCCGAACACCGGCAGGGCCTCGCGCATCGCCGTGATAGCGTATTCGGGCAGCACCTGCGTCAGGTCGGTGAGATGGATGCCCGGCTTGTACGACGGTTGTACGGTCCCGAGCGCCTGCGAGGGCTGCTGCGCGAGGAAATCACCCACGCGCTGGGCCGGAGCTTCGTAACTGCTGCCACCGACTTCAAAGGCGAGACTCTCGAGTTGGCGCTGCAGCACGATACCCGCCAGCGGATGCACCTGGCCGCGCGCCATGCACTGCTGGGCTTCGTCGGCCAAGGCGGCGCCATCGGCTTCGCCAAAAGCGGCGATCCATGCGGTGCGGTCGTGTTGGGGGAAGTCGCTCGGCTCGATGCCGACCACCATGCCCGCATTGGCATTGCGCTCGGCGCGTGAATACTGGCTCATGCCATTGGTGACCACGCGCCCTGGCTCGCTGGTGGCCGCCACCACCGTGCCGCCCGGGCACATGCAAAAGCTGTAGACCGCACGGCCGTTTTGCGCATGGTGCACCAGCTTGTAGTCGGCGGCGCCCAGCAGGGGGTGACCGGCGTGTTGGCCCCAGCGCGCACGGTCGATCACGCTTTGCGGGTGTTCGATGCGCACGCCGATTGAAAATGGCTTGGCGTCCATCTGCACGCCTTTGCGGTGCAGCATCAGGAAGGTGTCGCGCGAGCTGTGGCCCAAGGCCAGCACCACATGGCGTGCAGGCAGGCTGTAGGACTCGCCGCTGGCCTGGTCGAGGACCTGCAGGCCCTGCAGGTGGTGCGCAGCGTCGAGCTGCAGATCGGTCACGCGTTGCTCGAATCGGATCTCGCCCCCGAGTGCCACGATCTGCTCACGGATGCCCTCGACCACCTTGACCAGCTTGAAAGTGCCGATGTGCGGGTGCGCGGCAAACAGGATGTCGCTGGGCGCTCCAGCCTTGACAAATTCGTCCATGACCTTGCGGCCCAGATGCCGCGGGTCCTTGATCTGGCTGTAGAGCTTGCCGTCCGAAAACGTGCCCGCGCCGCCTTCGCCAAACTGCACATTGCTCTCGGGCTGCAGCACTTTCTTGCGCCACAGGCCCCAGGTGTCCTTGGTCCGCTGGCGCACTGTCTTGCCGCGTTCGAGCACGATAGGTCGAAACCCCATCTGCGCCAGGGTGAGTGCCGCCAACATGCCGCAGGGGCCAAAGCCCACCACCACCGGGCGTTCGCCTTCTTTGTCGCCAAAGCCTGGCGGCGCCTGGACAGGCGCACGCCAGACCATGTCGGGCGTGGGCTGGATGTGTGGGTGCTTGTCGAATTTTTGCAGCAGCGCAGCCTCGCCCTCGGGTGCCGTGAGTGTGAGGTCGACGATGAACACGGCCAGCAGTTCGGGCTTGCGCGCATCGAAGCTGCGCTTGAAGACGTGCAGCGTGGCGATGTCGCTCGCGGCCAGGCCCAGCGCTTTGGCGGCCAGC
>JACCDY010133122.1_pt1 | contig 11786 bp, 9 predicted proteins | sample 7446391 | NCBI WGS metagenome assembly JACCDY01 (sample SAMN15323451, study PRJNA562643) | freshwater metagenome | isolation source: river surface water | place: USA:Blue River Watershed | collected 2017-08-18
GCCCGCGTGCGGCACCACGGCCTCGACCTGGTGGCGCCGACGGAACGCTTCTCCGTCGTGCAGTTCGTCGCGATGGCGCGGGCGGCGATCGCCGACGCGCACGCGCGGGGCAAACGGATCCTGGTGACGGGCGGGAGCGGCTTCTACCTGGCCGCCTTCTTCGGACCGGTGTCGGACGACTTGCCCATCGGCGAGGCGGTGATCGAGACCGTGCGCACGCTTCAGGCGCGCGGGCCGGAGGCGGTGCTCGCCGAGCTGCGGGCGCTCGAAGGGGCCGCCCTGCCCGACTGGCTGGACGTCCACAACCCCATCCGGGTGGCGAAGGCCTTGGAACGCCGGCTGGCCAGCGGCCGCCCGCTCGCGGAGTTGCGCGAGGAGTTCCTCCAGCGCCGGGGGCCGTTCGCCGACCACCCCATCACTTGCGAGCTCCTGGAGCGGCCTGACCCCGAACTCAGGCACCGAATCGCGGCCCGCACCGCCGACATGCTCAACGGCGGCCTGATCGAGGAAGCGGAGCACCTGCTCAGCCTGAACCTCGACCCAGAACTAGCCTCCGCCCGGGCGGTCGGCTACCGGGCGACCATGGACTGGATCGGCGGGGGCAGGCAGGTCGCCCTCGAGGGACTGGCGGAGCGCATCAACCTGGACACCTGGGCCTTGGTCCGAAAACAGCGTAAGTGGTTCCGGCGGCTGGACTTGACCGTAAACTAGGGGATTTCACTAAGAAAACGGGTCCAACGACCCCAAGGGGCTCGAAAAATGCCCTTCTTTGCCTTTTTTCACGCCTCCTGCCTTGCCCTAAGTCGATTTATGCCCTTTTTTAGTGCTCCACCCTCACCCCACCTCCCCCATGCCCCTCAAAATCGGCCAGCCCCTCCCCGAAATCACGCTGAAGCAGAAGACCGAAGCCGGCCTCGTCGACGTCAACCTGCGTCGCAACGTCGGCAAGGGTAAGACCGTCATCCTCTTCGTCCCGCTCGCCTTCACCGGCGTCTGCACCGACGAACTCTGCAAGGTCACCGGCCTGCTCGACGAGTACAAGAAGCTGGGCGCCGACGTCATCGCCATCTCCGTCGACTCCCCCTTCGCCCAGGAAGCCTGGGTGAAGTCCGCCAGCATCGGCGTGACCCTCGCCTCCGACTTCAACCGCGTGGCGGTCAAGGCCTTCAAGGTTAAGGATACCCGCGTGATCCCCGAGAAGACCGGCCTCCTCAACGTGGCCAAGCGCTCCGTCTTCGTGGCCGACAAGAACGGCCTCGTCGTCCACTCCGAGGTCAAGCGCGACCCGAGCTCGATGCCGAACTTCGCCAAGATCAAGAAGGCCGTCGAAGCCTAAACCCCTAATACCCTCGTCTTCGAAGGCGGTCGGGCTTGCCCCGACCGCCTTCTTTGCTTTTGGCTAGCGGACCGCCCGGCTCCGCCGGACACCCACGCTTTAACCCACCCGACTCCATGGCCCACCACGACCCGTTCAAAGCCCTTCGCCCCTTCGCCGCCGGCGGCCGTGAAGGCCGGCTCTACTCCCTGCCCGCCCTCGAGCAGGCCGGGCTCGGCAAGATCTCCCGCCTGCCCGTCTCCGTGCGCCTCGTGCTGGAGTCCGTCCTCCGCAACTGCGACGGCGTCGCGGTGACCGAACAGGACGTCAGGACCCTCGCCCAGTGGAACGCCGCGAAGCCGGTCGACACCGAGATCCCCTTCGTCGTGGCGCGCATCGTGCTGCAGGACTTCACCGGCGTGCCGCTGCTCGTCGACCTCGCCGCCATGCGCGAAGCCGTCGCCAAGCTCGGCAAGGATAGCGCCGTCATCGAGCCGCTGGTCCCCGTCGACCTCGTCGTCGACCACTCCGTGCAGGTCGACCGCGCCGGCACCGCCAACGCCTTCCTCGAGAACCTCCGCCAGGAATTCGGCCGCAACACCGAGCGCTACGAATTCCTCAAGTGGGGCATGCAGGCCTTCAAGACCTTCGGCGTCGTCCCGCCCGCCATCGGCATCGTCCACCAGGTCAACTTGGAGTACCTCGCCAAGCTCGTCTTCGAGAAGGAAGGCGTCTTCTACCCCGACACCCTCGTCGGCACGGACTCCCACACGACCATGATCAACGGCATCGGCGTCGTCGGCTGGGGCGTGGGCGGCATCGAGGCCGAGGCCGGCATGCTCGGCCAGCCCGTCTACTTCCAGACCCCCGAGGTCATCGGCGTCAACCTCACCGGCCGCCTCCGCGAAGGCGTCACCGCCACCGACCTCACCCTCCGCCTCACCGAAATCCTCCGCAAGGCCAAGGTCGTCGGCAAGTTCGTCGAGTTCTACGGCGAAGGCACCGAGGCCCTCTCGCTCGCCGACCGCGCCACCATCGCCAACATGGCCCCGGAATACGGCGCCACCATGGGCTTCTTCCCGGTCGACGACAAGTCGCTCGACTACCTCCGCCAGACGGGCCGCGACGAGGGCCACGTCGCCCTCGTCCGCGAATACTACCGGGCCCAGGGCCTCTTCGGCATCCCGAAGGCCGGCAGCATCGACTACACCCAGACCATCGACCTCGACATCGGCACCGTCGTCCCCTGCGTCTCCGGCCCGAAGCGCCCGCAGGACCGCATCGACCTCCCGAAGATCAAGGACACCTTCAATACGCTCTTCACCGCGCCGAAGGACAAGAACGGCTTCGGCAAGGCCGCGGCCGACCGCGCCGCGTCCGCCCCCGTGGGCGCCACCGGCCGCACGCTCAAGCACGCCGACGTCGTGATCGCCGCGATCACCTCCTGCACGAACACCTCCAACCCCTCCGTCATGGTCGCCGCCGGCCTCGTCGCCAAGAAGGCCGTCGAGAAGGGCCTCAAGGTGAACCCGAACGTGAAGTGCTCGCTGGCCCCCGGCTCCCGCGTCGTCACCGACTACCTCAACGAGATCCAGCTGTCCGGCTACCTCGACCAGCTCGGCTTCAACCTCGTCGGCTACGGCTGCACGACCTGCATCGGCAACTCGGGCCCGCTCGACGCCGACATCGAAGGCGCGATCAAGGCCGGCGACCTCGTCACGGCCTCCGTGCTCTCGGGTAACCGCAACTTCGAGGCGCGCGTCCACGGCGCCGTCCGCTCCAACTTCCTGATGTCCCCGCCCCTCGTGGTCGCCTTCGCCCTCGCCGGCCGCGTCGACCTCGACCTCGACGCCGAGCCGCTCGGCGTGGGCAAGGACGGCAAGCCGGTCTTCCTCAAGGACATCTGGCCCACCCAGGCGGAGATCGCCGACCACGTCGCCCGCGGCCTCAAGCCCGCGATGTTCAAGTCGAAGTACGCCCCCGACTCCCTCGCCAACGCCACCGCCGAGTGGAAGGGCGTCCAGGGCGGCACGGGCGCGCGCTTCAGCTGGAAGGAATCCTCCACTTACATCCAGGAGCCGCCCTTCTTCAAGGGCTTCTCGATGACGCCCCCGCCGGTACCGTCCCTCGCCAAGCTGCGCCCGCTCGCGCTGCTCGGCGACTCCGTCACCACCGACCACATCTCGCCTGCGGGCTCGTTCGCCGAGTCCACCCCGGCCGGCAAGTTCCTGCTCGCCGCCGGCGTGACGAAGAAGGACTTCAACTCCTACGGCTCGCGCCGCGGCAACGACCGCATCATGACGCGTGGCACCTTCGCCAACACCCAGGTGAAGAACAGCATGGCCGACGGCAAGGAAGGCGGCTTCACCAAGGTCCAGCCCGACGGCAAGATCGAGGCCATCTACGACGCCTGCCAGACGTACGCGCAGCGCGGCGAGGGCATGATCGTCTTCGGCGGCGTCGACTACGGCATGGGCTCGTCCCGCGACTGGGCCGCGAAGGGCACCGCCCTCCTCGGCGTCAAGGCCGTGGTGGCGCAGTCCTTCGAGCGCATCCACCGCTCCAACCTCATCGGCATGGGCGTGCTGCCCCTCGAATTCACCGACGGCAAGAACGCCGCCTCCTACCAGCTCGACGGCACCGAGACCTTCGACCTCGAAGGCCTCGCCAGCCCGATCAAGCCGAAGACCGCGGTGACCCTCGTCATCCGTCGCGCCAACGGCCAGGTCGACAAGGCCCCGCTGGTGGCCCGCATCGACACGGCGATCGAGGGCGAGTACTACCGCCACGGCGGCATCCTGCCGTACGTGCTGCGCCAGATCCTCAAGAAGTAAGCGCCGCCCGGGCGACGCGACCAGGGGCGGTCCCGCGAGGGGCCGCCCCTTTTCCTTGCCCGCCTACCCCACCCACCCTAGGACTGGGGCATGGAAATCGGCATCGTCAACGGCCCCAACCTCGACCGGCTCGGCAAGCGCGAGCCGGAGGTCTACGGCCACGCCACCCTCGCCGACCTCGAGGCTTCGATCGCCGCGCACGCCAAGCAGGCCGGCGTGAAGACCCGCTTCTTCCAGTCCAACCACGAGGGCAAGCTGATCGACACGATCGCGAAGTGGGCCGACGAGGGCGTGAAGTTCCTGGTGATCAACCCGGGCGGCCATACCCACGTCAGCGTGGCCCTGCGCGACTGCCTCGCCGGCGCCGGCATGAAGGTCGTCGAGGTGCACATCTCCAACATCTACAAGCGCGAGGAATTCCGCCACAAGTCCGTGACCGCGTCCGCCTGCGAAGGCGTCATCACCGGCTTGGGCTTCCCCGGCTACCTCCTCGCGGTCGACTACCTCGTGGCCCAGCACAAGCCGGCCACCAAGGCCAAGCCGGCGAAGAAGAAGCCCGCGGCCAAGTCGAAGCGGAAGTAAGGTCGCGTCCGGCGATTGGCGGCTTCCCCTCGGCGGATTCGTCGCCATAAGGGAAGCATGCCCCGCCCCTTCGCCACCCTGCTGGCTTCGCTGGCTTTCCTGACGGTCGCCGCCGCCCCGCCGAACATCGTCGTCATCCTGGTCGACGACATGGGGTTCTCCGACCTTGGGTGCTACGGTTCCGAGATCCCCACGCCGAACCTCGACGCCTTGGCGAAGAACGGCCTGCGCTTCACGCAGTTCTACAACACGGGACGCTGCTGCCCGACGCGCGCATCGCTCCTGACCGGGCTCTACCCGCATCAGGCGGGCGTGGGCCACATGATGGAGAACAAGGGTCTCCCCGGCTACGAGGGCCGCCTCAACGGGCGCTGCGCCACCATCGCGGAATCCCTCAAGCCGGCGGGCTACTTCACGGCGATGACCGGCAAGTGGCACGTCGGGCAGGAACAGGGAGTGACGCCGGGTAACCGCGGCTTTGACCGCAGCCTGAATGCGGCGGCCGGTGGCTTCTACCAACCGGGCGCGACGCGCGCGAAGTTGTTCCTCGACGGTCAGCCCATCGCCAACGAGGACCCGCGCCTGCCCCCGGCCTGGTATTCCACCGACCTCTGGACCAGCTACGGCCTCAAGTTCATCGATGAGGCCCGCGCGGCCAAGAAGCCGTTCTTCCTCTACCTCGCCCACAATGCCCCGCACTTCCCGCTGCAGGCGCCGGCGGACGAGATCGCGAAGTTCCGCGGCAAGTACCTCGCCGGCTGGGGGCCGCTCCGGAACCAACGCCACGCGCGACAGCTCGAGATGGGGCTGGTGGATCCAGCCTGGCCGCTGGCGCCGCGACCCGAGGCGATCAAGGCCTGGACCTCGCTGACGGACGCCGAGAAGGACCGGTTCGACCACCTGATGGCGGTCTACGCGGCGACGGTCGCCCGCATGGATAAGGCCATCGGCGACCTGGTCGCGGGACTCAAGGAGCGCGGCGAGCTCGACAACACCTTGATCCTATTCCTCAGCGACAACGGCGGCAACGCCGAGGCGGGACCGGGTGGGCGCACCGACGGAGACCCGACGAAACCGAACTCGGATTGGTTCTGCGGCGAGAGCTGGGCCTTCCTCCAGAACACGCCGTTCCGCCGCTACAAGCACTTCAACCACGAGGGCGGCATCGCGACGCCGCTCATCGCCCACTGGCCGGCCGGCATCAAAGCGCGCGCCGAACTGCGCGCCCAACCCGGACACCTGGTCGACATCCTGCCGACCTGCCTGGAGGTCGCCGGGGCCACTCCGCTCAAGGAGCGCGTCGGCACCGCGGTCCTGCCACCCGAAGGCCGCAGCCTCGTCCCGGCCTTCGCAAACCAACCGCTCCAACGGGAAGCCCTCTATTGGGAACACGAGGGCAACGCCGCCATCCGCGTCGGCGACCTCAAGCTTGTCCGAGCCGGACGCAACGGGGCTTGGGAACTCTACGACCTGAAGAAAGACCGCACCGAACAACAAGACCTCGCCGGCGCCCAGCCCGACAAGGTCAAGGAACTCGCCGCCCAGTGGGAAGCCTGGGCGGTACGGGCCAACGTCAAACCCTACCCCGAAGCCGGCGGAAAGAAAAAGAAGGGGAAGTAGGAGTGGGGAGTGGGCCAATGCCACCTACTCACTACTCCCTAATTCCTGCTTCCTAAATCCTACTCCCCACTCCCGCTCTCCCGATACTCACTTCCTCCGGGATCGGTTTACCATCCACGAGGTAATCCGCCATGACCTCGGCGAGGGTCGGCGCCCATACGGTCCCCCTCGGGCCGAGGCCATTGAAGAGGTGGCAGCGCGGTTGCGCGGGGTGCGTCCCCAGGAAGGGCCGGTTGTCGGCGGTGCACGGCCGGACGCCGGCGAGGTGCCCGGTGACCTCCACGGTGACGGGTACTTGGAAGTAGCCCCGGAAGCGCCCGACGAACTTGTCCCGCTGGGCGGGGGTCGGGGTCTCATCCAGGCCGGTCCATTCCCAGTTCGTGCCGGCCCGCCAGCGGCCTTGGCCGAGCGGAAGGGCCCAACCCTCGCGATTGAGGATAAACGGGCTCTGCGGGGCATCGGAGGCCAAATCCAGGGCCTCCCCCTTGGCGGGCTGCCACGGCAAGTAGGTGAACGGCCCGCGCTGGGCGGATTTATAGCCATCGCAGTAGACGACCCCTTGGGCCTGGACCTGACGCCAAGCGACCCCCTCGGGTGTCACGCTCAGTTCCGCCGGGTCAAAGGCGGCCTCGATCAAAGCCCCCTCTGACTCCAACCACGCCCGGGTCTCGGCGAGCAGCTTCGGCAGGTCGACCCACGCCCCCTTCATCAGCGCCCCACCCTGCTCGTCGGTGAGCTCCGCCTGCAGCTCGCCGCGGCGCTCGGAGATGCGACGGATGAAGGGCTGGCAAGCCGGGTCAGCCGCGCGCTTGAGGCCGCGCTCCCGCTGCTCGGCGTCCACGAAGAGCCGGTAGACATCGACCGGATGGAAGACGCCGAGAGCGCCCAGGACCTCGCCGGCGCGCGCGAAGAGCCCGGGGTAGTCGGGCGTGAGCGTGAAGCGGCGGCCGGTCAGCGGCGTCATCAGGCCCGCGGCGACCTGGGAAGAGGCGGATTTCCAGCGGTCGTCGACCACGGCCACACGGCGCCCCTTCGCCCGCAGGGAACGGGCGAGGAGCGACCCGGCCAAGCCTTGGCCGACGATCAAAAAATCAACCTGCATCTCCTGAGGGAGACGCAGGTTGCGAGAAGGTCAAACGGACGGCGAGGGTTTATCAGAAACCGACGGCGTTTCGAGACCCTTGCTTGGAAATAACCTTCTCCTCTTCCCAGACCGCCAAACCGGTCTTAACCTCCGTGAGAGAGAGCTGAAATATGTAACTGGTCTGACGGGTTCTGCCGGCAGAAGCGCGATCCTCGAGGATTTTACCGGAAAGCGTATAGTCAGGAAGAAGAGGCTTGGCCGCCTCCCCGCCGAGGAAGGCCTGGGAACTCCGCGCCTGAGCAGCCGCCTGATCCTCGGCGCCTCCGAAACCCGCAGCCTTAGCCACACGGACCTTACCGCTGCGTGTCAGGGACACGGTAAGTTTTTTATTGAGCATATCCACGTCAAAAATGCTCGAGGTGTCATTGCGGACGCGGCCGACCATCATCACAGGGGTGCCACCGTCCCGACGTGCGCCCACGAAGGCGGGGGAATCATACAAGGACTGTAGCATGGAGTCTGCGGCATTGGCGAAGTCCTGAACGTTAATCTTGTCCAGGCTAACGATTCCTTGCCCGCTATTAGGATCGACGTAGGTGGCATTAGTCGCACATCCAGCTAGGAACAGAAGCGAGGGCAACAGGAGGAGGGATTTGTTTTGTTTCATCGGAGTTCGGAGAGGAGGATTCTGTAACGGGTGGCGCGAGGACTCGTCGAGACTGCGGAAAGCGTTGCGTGCTCGCCGGAATTGAGGGTGACGACGCGACTAATCTTGGCGGCACCCGGCACGGCTGCCCCAGAATCGTCGGTCCAGATGACCGAGTAATTGAAGGAGCTGCGGCGGCTTGAGATACAGCGGATGGTCAATGTGAACTTAAGGAAAGAGCCATCCTCCGTGCGTCCATTCACTAGCGAGACCGGCTCAAACGCCAGATTGAGCATCGGATTCGGGGAATCGTAAACAAAACCAGAGGCGTTCTGAGCGGGCGTAATTTCGTTGGATAAGTCCGGATTGGAGCAACCCAGCAGAAGGCTAAGCAGGGAGAGGAGGAGTGTTTTGGGCATTAGGAAAGGCTACTTATTGAGAATGATTTTACGAACAGAAAGAGGCCCTCCATCGGCCGGGGTTTTGCAAAGGACTAAGACAGCCTTGGCGGAGGGCAAAGCGACATCTACTGGCAGAAGAGCGGCCGGATCCGAAAGCCGGATGGAGGAGCCGCGCGGAGCGACGAGCCGGGCCATCGAGACCTCCTTGGGAAGGGATGTCCAATTGCGCAGGTCCGCCTGGGCGCTCAAAGTGGTGTAGGTATTGGAGACAATCATTGTCGCAAGGTAGAGCATGCCGGAACCGCTCGTATTCCTCCGACGATTATTCTCCTCCGCAGCCTTGTTGGCCATGTAAGCAGCCACGCCCTTGACTGTCGCCGAGGTGATAGCTCGGGTGCGGGCGACGGGCAGCTCGTCGTCGAACTCCCTACCGACTATCGAGTCGACATCGGCCAAGGTGTAAGTCGAGGTCTTAGCTCCGCCCGCCCATCCGATTTGAAGCCTAGAGCGATTGGAGACGGGGGAAATCGCGGGAAAGGCGACGGTAATTATCGGTGCATTCTGGTCAGCCAAGATCAGGGGGAAGGTGACCTTCTTCTCCGACCATTGGGGCGCACGACCAGACTCATGGACAACGTACACGAAAGTGGCACCGGGGCGGTCAGGGCGAGACGAGCCAGTCGCCGCCAGTTCCAGGTCCTCCTTGATGAAAGGGTTCTGGCTCGCCATCGCAATCGCACGCGAAAGAGAATTTCGCGCCTTCTCCAAGTCGGCGGCTCCTTCGGCTGAATGCAGGAAGAAAACACCATGAAGCCAGACGGAGAAGGGATTGAGGTAATCCTGGTAGGTGACCGCGACGGCCCGCGAGGAAGCGAGCGCGGCTCGGACCTCGGGATTATAGGAGGCTTGTTCCACGTCCGGACTGGACCGCGATGCCTCCGCCCTTTCGGCAAGGGCCAAATTGCTCTTAAGGGCAGCTATGCGACGCGCATCTTCTTGTCGGAAAAGAGCCCTATTCATGGCGACGCGGGCCTTCTCGACGTCTGAAACTTCCAGATAATTCAAAGTCTGATAAGTGGCCGCAAAGATGCGGTCTAGAGACCGCCCCCGGTAGGGGAGTTCGTAAGGGTTAGAAAAGGCAGAAAGGGCCTCCCCGCTCAAGGAGACCTCGGGGGATTCATCGTGGGCAGAGAACCGCCTTTCGACGGACTCAAAAGTTGCGATGCTCCCCTTGACATCGCCAGAAAGACGCTGCGCGCTGGCGAGCAACAACTCGAGGACCACGGCGTCCTGCGGGGTCGACTGGGCCACCAAGGCTCCGGCGGAGGCAGTAGCTGCCGTGTAGTCGCCGGAAGCGAACTCAGCCTGATACCTCTGAATGTTATTCGAGTAGCTGGAGATGCAACCAGTCAGGAATACGGCCGAGAAAGCCGCAAAGAGGGAGAGAGGAGATGCCATCATCGGAGTTACTTGGAGGCGGGAATCACTATCGGCGCGGGGAACTCCTTGGCGTCCACCTTAAGGTCGACGCGAAAGCCGCTTTTACTGAGTGAGTCAGCCTCGGCCTTGAGCCTGGAAACTTGGGCATCTGTGAGTTTGGACCCGGTCGACAGCCCCTGAATGAAACCAATCTGGGACTTCCACCGGTCCAGCCCATTCGCATCGGGACGAATGACGGGCTTCAGCGACAGTGTCCTATTGACACGCACACGCTGCTTCCATGGCTCGAAGCCGTTCCGCTGAAACTCGACTACATGAAGGCCTTCAGGCAGCGGAATCGGGTCAGAACCGCTCACGGTGCCGACGGCGATACCGTCGACCAGGACGGTGAATCCGGTAAGCTTAACCTGGAGGGGTTCATCGGTTCGGCGCACCACATAGTCGGCTCCGACCACTATGCCAGGGAACGTGAGTTCATCCGCGATGATGGCCAGGGGGACGCTTATATCGCTGATTTTCTTGGCCGAAACCTTAGTTAGGGACTGGGCAATCTCGACGCCAGCCTTGGCGGCCAAGACATCAGCCAAGGAAGAGGACTGTTCCACAGCGGGAATGACCTCATCCGAAAGCGAAAATTCCTTGGCTTCTCCGGAGGCGATCGCTGAATTGGCACCCGATACATCGATTAAACGCCATGAAACGGAGGCAGCCATTCGACGCTGACGCTGGCCGAATACCTCCGCGGTTACCGAGGAGAATGAACCGACGTTCACGTCCAAGAGGTAGTTGGAGCCACGGTTACGAACTTCGACGATCATTGCCGGCTCGCCGGCTTTCGCGTCTTCGATAGGCGAAAAAGACACCCCGGTAGATGAGGCCCGGGCGGTCAATTTGGGTCCAAGCAAGGCGCCGAACGAAAAAGCTTCGGGCGAGGACCCCCTAACCACGACGACACCCGAACGATCCTCGGCGGGACCCACGGGAGCCTTGGGCTCGGGAGCCGATACGTTGACCTGGACGGTGACGGTGGCCTGGGTCTTACCATCGGAGGCTGTGGATGTCTCGGTCTTGACGATCTGGGCCGAAGAGCAAAGGGCGGTACACAGGACGGCTAGTATCGCAAATGATTGGTTCATAGGCTAAGCATCCTAGTTGGGCGGCAATCTAAGCAACACAATAATTACTCAATAGCCCCGTCTGCGATGCCCAGGAAGCGGGCGCCGACGTATAGCCAGGTCGTGGTGACCACCGGGCAGGCGAGCATGGTGACGACGGCGTAACGCAGCGAGACCTGCACCTGCCCGCCGAACATCTCGACGATGAGGAAGGTGAACATGCCCGCGGGCATCGCGGCCTGCACGAGCATGACCTTGCGCAGAGAGGGATCGGTGATGACCGCGCCCGCGACGAGCAGCAGGCTGGCGGGCATGATGAGCCAGCGCACGGCCGCGATGCCGAGCGTGAGCCGCGGCTCGGCGAAGAGGCGGAAACCCCGCAAGGCCTCATGGAGGTAGATGCCCGTCAGGATGGTGCCGACGGGGATCGCGCATTCGCCGACGGCATGGCAGCAGCCCTGCACGAACTGCGTGGGGGCGGCCGCGCCAAGGCCGGTGAAGTTCAGCGTGAGCGCCAGGAAGAGCGCGACCGGCATCGGCTGGAGGAAGTTGCGCAGGCCCGACAGGCCGGGTTTACCGGACAGGACGGAGATGCCGACCGTCCAGACGGCGGCCTCGACACCGACATTGTGCACCAGGAGCACGCCCACGACGTCGCGATCGAAGAGGGCCGCGGTGATGGGGATGCCCAGGTAGCCGAAGTTGTTCGTGCCGGAGGCGAAGGCGAAGGTGCGGCGGCAGACGTCCCC
>JACCDY010907555.1_pt1 | contig 11786 bp, 10 predicted proteins | sample 7446391 | NCBI WGS metagenome assembly JACCDY01 (sample SAMN15323451, study PRJNA562643) | freshwater metagenome | isolation source: river surface water | place: USA:Blue River Watershed | collected 2017-08-18
TATCCAGAGGTGGTAGATCATGTGCTTTCAAGCCAGCAATAATCTCTTCATCTGAGCAACGTTCAATCTTCAATGTCTTATTCAAATACGCTTGAATGAATCGTGCTTTTGCTGTAAGCTGTAGCAATGCCGCCTCTAATTGTTTGACAAGTGCCACTTTACGTGCCACATAGCCTTCATATCGACGTTGGAAATAAACTTCTAATATATGTCCAATAGACTCATATTTAACAATCTTATTATCAGGCTCAAAACAATACATATTAGTAATTCGATGATCCTTCGTCAATTTAAATGTCTTCTCGAAATCTTCAGGTGAAGATTTCACTTCATTGTACCCATCAGCTGTGAAATGTAATTCAATTCTCACAACTCGATCGGTATTTTCTTCCAAATAATGGCGAAGACCAATTGCATCCGCCATACAGGATTGAGATGATCCGCCTGCACCACCTGTAGGGGCTGCAGTAAACATCGTCTCCAACATCTCCTTATAGTCTTGTGACCAAGTACCTACAGGGAGTTCAGTAATTGTAACAATATTACGATCATCATTTAATTCATAGGAACCATGAGTTCGCCATGTAACTTCATCGGGGCGTGTAATTGTTCCATTGAATCCGTAGAAGAATGGGTCCAAATGACGACCAGATAGAGTTTCAATCGATCCTCGGAGTCGTTGACGTAGCAAAGCGACAATTTGTTGAGGATCATATGATGGAATATTTGTTGAAAATCCAGTACCAATACCAATAGATCCATTAATAGCTATTAGTGGTACTATCGGAAGATAATAATTCGGTTCAATAGATTGACCATCATCTTCCATATAATTTAGAATGGCAGCATCCTCTTTTTTAAAGATAGTATCAACAATCCGTTCAAGACGAGTGAAGATATATCTGGGACTTGCTGCATCTTTACCTCCTTGTAACCGTGAGCCAAACTGACCATTAGGGCGAAGAAGATTAATATTATTTGAACCTACGAAGTTTTGTGCCATACCAATAATTGTACCATTTAGTGATGCTTCACCATGATGATACGCTGCATGTTCAGACACATAGCCTGCAAGTTGTGCGACCTTCACCTCTTGGTGTAGACCACGTTTAAGACAACCGAAAAGGACTTTCCGCTGACTTGGTTTGAGTCCATCCATAACAGAAGGCAGAGAACGAATATTATCTGCATTACTGAAATGAATGAGTTCATCATGAATAAAACGCTCAATAGGAACCCTTTTACTGGTATAATCTAATTGTTTTGTTGAATCATACTCCCTTAACCAGGTTTTACGATCATCAGCGCGTTTCTTATTGAAGGCAAGATCAATTGATTCATGTGAATGATCAGTCCACACATAGGCGGCGTCATTCATTTGTTCGAACCATTCTTTTGCCTCTTTGGCGGTTGAAGTACCCAACCCCTTATAGTATTTAATATGCCATCCTGATCCTGCTGTAGGACGCCAGGCTTCAAATGCAGCCTGTGAATAGAAAGCTTCAGTCCTGGAACCTTTGAACGCCTTTAGAATAGGTGTCAGCAAAGTACAGACGAAGCCGATCTTCAAAAGAGATGGCCATTCAGTATCAAATAGATTCATAAGTAGACCTTTAATATGAGATCCATCATGATCTTGATCTGTCATGATCAAAATACGACCATAACGAAGTGATTTCAAATCAGTATAGACTTTTCCGTGTTCAAGACCGAGAATACGCTTAATTGCGGTGAGTTCCTCGTTTTCATTGAATTTTTTAACGGAAATGTCTTTTACATTTAGTGGTTTTCCTTTCAAAGGAAAGACGCCATATCGTTCGCGACCAACGACTGTTAGGCCAGCAATAGCGGAGGATGCGGCTGAATCTCCCTCAGTTAGAATGAGTGTACATTCTGGGGACTTGGCAGTACCTGCGAATGTTGCATCAGTCAATTTAGGAATACCATGAAGCGTTGTACGCTTCTTCCCATCGGTTTTCTTGGCATCTTTTGCAGCCTTGGCTTCTAAGATACCTTGAGCCTCATCAAAGAGACCAAGTTTACCGAGATTTTCTACGAATTTTGGCGTTAGTGCTGGCTTAGAGCCAAATTTTGCCACAGGAGTCGTAAGATTTTCCTTTGTCTGACTATCGAAAGACGGATTCACAATTGTTGCATTCACGAAGAATACAACTGAGTCGCGGATCTGCCCAGGCTTCAAGTCAAGACGTTTCTTTTTCGCGATCTCACAGAAATCCGTGAGAACATCACGAACTACGAGATCTACATGTTTACCTCCTTTACGTGTATTAATACCATTGACAAAGGAGATATGGCGTTCCTCTAACTGTTCAGAAGTAGTACCTTGATAAAGCTGTGATGCCAGGACGGCACCAATTTCCCAACGTTCGCCAGCACGCTCATAAATATGACCTGCCATGCCTTCACGTAAGAAGAGCTTCATGAATTTTTCAAATGTATTTGTCGTAACTACAGATCCATTAAATGTCACTTTTGCACCAACAACGGCCGCAAGCTCAATTACACGTGTATGTAGTACAGCATACATATCATCCGATAAACCACCAGGGAATCGGCTCATGTCAGGAATCCATTCAATTGAAACTTCACCTTTAGCCGTGCCTTTAGATATAACGGGTTTACCAGCCTTAGACATATTATCAGTCCAGGTCTGTGTATATTTTTTACCTGATGCAATATCATTGGTTGTGACCGTAAATTTACGACTATAAATATTTGTTAACTTAGCACCATAACCATTTTTGCCACCAGTAGTCATCTCCTTTGTATCACCATCATCCTTATAGTTGGTTGAAGTGAGCAGATGACCAAAGATCAATTCAGGAATATAAACTTTTTCTGTTGGATGAATTTGTACAATAATACCATCACCATCATTAGTAACCTTAAGGGTTACGTCATCAGGTGTTCGGCGTTCAATTGTAATTACAATATTCTTCACTGGAGTACGCCCTTCTTCCAAAGAACGCACATAAGCATCACGAGCATTTACAATAATTTCATCAAAGGTTTTATACAAACCAGGATTCATTGCAATTGATCGATATTCCATATGTCCAGCTTCTGAATTAAAGACCCAACAACTCAACGTCGTAATATCTGTTGACCCAATATACGTATCAGGTAACTTCAAAATATGTTCACGTTGGCTGAGTTTCTTAAAATCATCTACAGAAGCCATTTTATCTAAAAGTTGTCTAAGGGTAGACCCTTGGCTCAATTTTAAGTACTATCGAAGTTAAAAATTGACAAAATATTACCCTTTCTTAACATATTAGGATTAATTAAAAATGAATAACATGCCTATGATACCAATGACTTATATGACACCCTATGGTCCTATGTGTACTATGGTACCTTTAAACATGTATCAGTATATGATAGCTCAACACCAAATTGTACCTACATCTGTACCTGTACCTGCATCTGTACCTGTACCTGCACCTGTATCTGTACCTGTACCTGTACCTGCACCTGTACCTGCACCTGTACCTGCACCTGCAATTACTACTAAACTTCCAGATTTTATTTTAACAAATGGTCAAATAAAAATTCGTATGGCAAAAGGACCACCGAGTTGTCTTGATGGTGAAAATTTTAAAGCACGTAAAATTAAATCCCCATAAATAAAAAAAATTGACAATTTTTATTTATTCTTAAGTATATTAGAGATCTACACATTTTCAAAGAAATGAGCTCATTGCTTAATACTGAGACTGATTTTAAGCTGATTCTGGAGCCAATTATTGGTTCTGAGCAGTCCACGACTACGCAAAGCAAGTCTATTACTCAGATGCCTCAGATGCCTCAGATGCCTCAGATGCCTATGATGATGCCTCAAATGATGCCTCAAATGATGCCTCAGATGATGCCTCAGATGACACCTGAGATGATGCAATATATGATGATGATGCGATCAATGTATCCGATGCCCATGGGTTTCATGATGCCACCGAGCATGATGATGCCCATGTCATCAAATACAAAGACTATGCCTGAGATGCAACCTGTTCTTACACCTAAGCTGTTGGAAACTGTTGCATCTGAAGCACCAAAGCCAGCACCTGTCCCAGTGGCAGAGGTAGCACCTGTCCCAGTGGCAGAGGTAGCACCTGTTCCTGTGGCAGAGACAAAGGAAAAGCCTACAATGGCTCTTCCTAAATTCATTCCTCCAAGCAAGCCTTCCCAAAAGACGAAGAAGCAGGAGGAAAATGTTTGGAAGACTCGTCAGCAACAGGTGAAGCCAAAGAAGGCTGAACCTGTTCCTGATGATACTCCAATTAATCCTGATGAGATTACTCTCATCAATCATAATCAATTCCCCAAGCATTATCCTACATGGATTAATCCTCGGACAATGAATGAATTCAAGTGGCTACAGGCCACTATTAAGAAATACAAGATTCCCTTCAAGTTGAAGGAGAAGAAGGGTGAGCTGCGTAACTGCTCACTCTCATCCGAATCATATCCTGATTTCATGTTCTGTGTGAATTATTATCACAAGGATACTGAGCAAATCAATAACATCATCTTCTATGATACTACCATTAAGTATGGTGAAGAGGGAAAGGGCCTCATTGTTCGTATGATTGAATTCTACGAGGGCGGCGGTGTTCGTCGCTATAGTATCTATGACCCAGAAACCAAGCACTATCATGTCTGCCTATACAATGTTACGGGCGACCAGTATATGTATATCGAGAAGACTAAGCTAAATAGTATGAAGGCTGAGGATGTAATCAAGAAACAGGATATGCGTTCTGATGCAATCGTTATCTAAATCAAGATTGGATCTAAACATTAATTAATAATTTTTAGTTATAATGGATCCAGAAATTTTTAATCATCATGGTGGTCTGAATCAACCATATCCAGTAATCCTTCCAGATAAAAAAAATTCAATTACTATAATCACAATTTTACAATCAATTGAGCAAATAATAAGCATTTTTAAATCAATTAATTGGTTTTATTGTGATGAACTAATTGTTTTAACACCAACAAATATAAATAATAATATTCTAACAATTCATCCAAAAATTAGTTTTATGCAAGTAAATCAATTATCTATTCAAACGATTAGTCAAATTGTACAATCAGAAATTAAAAGTCGATTTTTTTATATTTGTTTGAATTCCGAGATTCCAACACAAATATGGCATATGATGCGTACTCTACCTGAAATTATTGATACTGAAAATCCAGAAGCAAGAGATGATTATATCTTTATGAGTTCTGCACCCGATTTTTCTAAAGGTATTCGAATCATTGCATCAAGCCCACCCAATAGTCATCAATTTACTATACAAGAAATGACAATTAATACAACAGGTTCATATACTGAATTATGTAAATTAGCATGTAAATATGGAACAGATAAAAGTACGTATAATATCTTCACTCATCGTCATCCCTATACACCAGTATACAATATGTTTTTGGGACAATATCGATCAAAACCCATTAGAATTGCTGAAATTGGAGTATTAAATGGAGCTTCAATTAAAATGTGGCATGATTACTTTGGATCTGAGACTGAAATTCATGCATTTGATATCAGTCAAGAAACATTAGATTCAGTTTCAAATATTCCAAATATTCATACACATTTGTTAGATAGTGGTAATATCGAAGGATTAAATACTATTTTTAATTCATTAGGACAATTTGATATAATCATTGAAGATGCATCTCATAGACTTGAACATCAAGTTATTTGTGTACGTGAATGTGTTAAATTTCTTCGTCCTGGAGGTACTTTAGTTATTGAAGATATTTTTAGAGCCATCCCAGTAACACGTTTCCAAGATTCGATTAATACAATAACAGATATTAATATTGAAGCATTCATGATTAAACCAGAAGATGAATTACGTTTTTCTCCTAAATGGGAAAATGATAGACTTCTTATTATTCGTAGATTATAGATATGCCGCCGCCTCCTTCACATCAACAGATATATAATATTTTTCAACCCGGCCTTATTCGTGGATCAGAGAAGTTACCATTTGATCCAGAAAAAGCATATGCCTATGTTGAACATCCAAGTGAAGGTTGGCGTGTTTTCCTGAGATCATGTGCTTTTGTCTTTGCCGGCAATAAAATGCCAGAAAATAAGAGTAACTTTATTGTTGTTAAAAAAACTGGTGCACCGACTAATGGAAAATCATGGGAACCTCCTAAAGGTCAAATGGAAGGTAAAGATCTTGGTCCTAAAGGTCCCATCATTAGCTATTTACGTGAAAATGTTCGTCGTGAAATGGAAGAAGAGGCTGCAATTATTAATACTAAATCAATTAAATATACTGGTCTTGTCTACCAAAGTAGAGAACATGATTACCCTCCTAATTGGTTTTTTCAATATCACATATTCGAAGTGTTAATAAGTATTAATGAATTAAATAAAATGATGGAACATTTTAATTGGATAAAAGAACATCCAGTAGCTTTTGCAAAATTCAAACGTGATCGTCGGGAAAAAGATGCTATCGAATTATATAATCCAGATAGAACAAAATTATATGGTTCATGGAGTCCTGGTATTGTTGCTCTTTACCTGAAGAATCAATCTTTGTAAGGTACAGAGTCCGAGCCTGTATATAGCACAGACACAGGTCCAATTAATTAAAATTTGATTTATAAATGTTCATAATAAAATTATAAACATTTATAATGACTTCACGCGAACAAAGCTCAGAGAAGTCTCGCTTCAATATTAGCGCAAAGGAATTTAATCCAGATGATATCATTAATGATCATACAAATAGGCCACTACCCCATTATCGTGGGCCTGCGCCTGTACTGTATACAGGACCTGCGCCGCCACCACCCCATCATTGGGGTCCACCGCCGCCAGCACCCCATTATTGGGGTCCGCCGCCACCACCACCCCATTATTGGGGCCCGCCGCCACCGCCTCATTATTGGGGCCCACCGCCACCACCTCCCCATTTTAGAGGGACTGTGGTACATCCTCCACACTTAAAGGTAGAGGTATTAGAAGATGGCTCACATGATGCTGATGATTTAAAAATTGTACCAGTAGATCAAAATGAATCTACTGTCGCGAAGGCAATTAAGGAAGATGAAGAATTACCAGTAGTTCAAAAAGAATCTGCTGACAAAAAGGAGAAGTGTAAATGTATTAATTGTAGTAAATGTCTATATCGTTTTAATTATGATGTACCATCAAATTATAGTGCGGAAGAGAAACTATTATGGAAGAAAATTAGTCCACCAAAAGAACTTGAACGTATAAGTCCATATTTATGTGAAGGAGAACCAGCTGAAATGGCTCTTATTCGTGAAGCTATGATCAATCATAAATTTAAATTGAATAAATTTCAAATATCAGATGATGAATATTATATTACATCTGAGAAAACTAAAGAAACATCACCTGACATGATTAGTTTCCAACTACATTATCATAAATATCATATTATTCCCTATAAGTTTACTATTAATGGAGATAATATTATGCATAAGACATATGTATATGATCCAAAAACATATAAGATTATTTTAAAGATTCATATTACGACCCATTTGAAGGGTCCGAGAAAGATTTATAAGATGGCATATGATTATGATAACAAGAAGAAGACTTTAGAAGTGAGTGAGTATGATACTCATTGTATTATTCATAAAGAGGAAGTAACTGGTGAATGCTGGTTTGAAAATGATTTCAAATATCGTTGATCCGAGCCTCGCGATTCCCTCGACGCAGCCGAGCTACGCCTCGCGTTCGAGCTATCATCTTTGATGATAGCGCTAATGCTTGGCTCGGATCAATTTTGATCCGAGCCTCGCGTATATTTTTGCGTTTGCACGACTAATATCTAAAGCCCGGCAATTATAGTTCACATAATGAGTGCTATAACTACATCCACTAATCCAGTGAATGAGAACGGTAATCTTCTCGAACTGAAGACTGTTCAATCAGGAGCTTTTAGGACATTGATTGAAGCGCTAAAAGAGATTTTGACTGAAGCTAATCTTGAGTTTGATTCTACTGGTCTGAAAATCATTGCAGTTGATGAAAGTCACACAATCCTCGTCTATCTTCGTCTTCATGCAGACAGATTCGAACATTACCATTGCCCAGTTAAGCAAGTACTCGGTGTGAACATGATGTATCTTTTCAAGCTTATTAAGACACTTGAAAATACTGAGACACTTACTTTTTATCTTCCAGCGAAGAATCCGAATAAACTTGGAATCATGATGGAGAATGCTGAGAAGCAAACAACGAAGAACTATTTCCTAAAACTCTTCGATACTAATGTTGAAGATATTCAGATCCCAAATCTCACATTTACCAGCATTATTCATATGCCAAGTGCAGATCTTCAGAAGATTTGTCGCGATATGTCTTCTCTTGGTGAGAAGGTTGAGATTACTTCAAACTCAAGTGATCTAATCTTCAAGTGTCTCGGTGACTTCGCTGATCAGGAGACAATTATTCGCGAGAATCGTCTCATGCGTGTCCAAAGTTCAGCATCAAATGAAATTATTCAAGGAATCTTCCAACTCAAACATCTCTTCCTCTTCACTAAATGTACGAATCTCTGTCCCTCCATTGAAATATATCTTAAGAATGATGCCCCTCTAATTCTTCGATACACAGTGGCTAACCTCGGAGAGGTAAAACTTGTTCTTGCTCCCCTCAAGAATAGAGCATAATCTGATTATCATAAGAAAAAATAAAATAATAATATTCATGAAAAATTATTATTTTATTTGCGCATAAATGTCATTTAGTTATAACGCTTATTACAATTTGCTTCATAACGAACTTCATCTCCAGGATTGGGCCTATGGTAGAGCCGAATATCATCTGAATTGTTGAATAGCATAGAGTTATGATTCCAAATGTGAATAATATTTGCCTTCTTCTTAAATGAATTTTTATTTGAAATACGGACACCCTTAATAATATTATCAGGATCCTTTGCGAGTTGACCCAGCATCGCTGCGATAGCATAGGTATAATAAATTTTTACAGGATCATTCTCCTTTGGGCGTACAGTATCGCGCTGAATGCGAATAGTATATGTACCACCGTCTACGTTCTTTGGATCCTCCCAAATAGGAAGATATCCATCTTTCATGATATAGAAATATCCATCCAACAGGGTGTCATCTCCAATCTCATCCCACACTGCCCAAAATTCGGCAAATGTTTCAACAGTCTTTCCAATCTTAAACTTATCGATTGATGTAAAATCTTTCTCAATCTCAAAATGAGGGTGATAATAAATCTTCCACTTGCCAGTTGGAATTGGCATATCCGCAAACGGTTCTCCAAAGTCATTTGACTCTGAAGAACTCATAATTGGAATCGGTGTTGGTGCCGGCATATCACTACCTGCACCACCGCCACGTAGTGGTGTTTGCCCTTGGGCTTCGCCCAAATGTGAACCGCCAGTTCTAATAGGCCGACTTACAGGAGTCCATCCGTCGTCATCATCATCGTCATACTTCAAGTTACTCCACTTGTTCTTAGACATCTTCTTAAAATTTACTGTTATACTTTTAAGTATTGAGTAAATTTTTTTCAGTTTTTTATTACATTAATCTAAAGCTTCGAGATCTCGTTGATCAACTATTTCAATTGATGCATCAGATGAAGCCTTCGATTCTTCCTCATTACTGATAGTCTCTTTTACTTCAGCTTCAGCCTCTTCAGCAGCCTCCTCAGCAGCCTCCTCAGCAGCCTCCTCTGCAGCCTCCTCTGCAGCCTCCTCAGCAGCCTCCTCTTCAGCCTCCTCAGCAGCCTCCTCTTCAGCCTCCTCTGCAGCCTCCTCAGCAGCCTCCTCCTCATCATCTTCCTCTGCTTCAGAATCATACTCGGTTGCATATTTATACCATTCAAATGGTTCAACATATTGACGTAAATCAATGCTCAATGTATCAGCTGTCATAGAATCAATAACCATAAATCGTGTACCACTACGTAACTGTGTTGCAGGCCACCATTTAGATTCAAGAGACCATGCACTTAAAAGTTGTAGAGGATGAGGAAATTGTTCATCATGTGTATAGAAAGTTATATTTTCAAGCCAATCACTGAGTTCCCATTGCTCATATTGATCACGTCTACGAGCAATTAGATCCATGGCCAACACTGGTAGATGCTCCTTCTTGTTTTTCAATTCATCAACACAATAGGTAAATGTTTTATTGCGTGCATCATACAACCAAGCAGCATGACCTGGTGTACCACCATAATACAAATAGGGAATGGGAACAGGACTATGATCCATGAAAATGAAATATTTATCAAATCCAATTACATTATACCATATAGCATTAAGGAATGACCAAATACGCTCACCTGTCCAATTAAAAATTCCAAAAATACAACTAAATAAATTACAAATTGCAACAATCCAATTTACTGGAACATGTCTATATGCTGCTGCGTAGAATACCATCTTTAAAAACTCTATATTTCAAACGGGTCAATACTTTAGACTAACAGGGTTGTTCGCAAGGTTCAATCGGAGGGCAGCCGGGTGTAGGAGGACAAGGATCGGGACCAGGGCATGGTACTGGAGGTTTAGGACACTCAGGAACTTCGGGGATTTTGTTTTTATCAAATGTACCATTTCGAGCTAATTGTACTAAAATCAAGAAACCAACTATAGCAGCAAATGCAACCCATCCTGCAATATCACCAGCTCTTAAACAAGCATAATGAACAATTACAAGGACAACAAGAGCAAAGAAAAAGGTTAACATTGCATTATATGCATATCCTTTAAAAAGATGTGCTAAAAATGTCGCTGATAATACAACGCCAAGAACTAATGTAGGTAAACAAATCATCTCTAATTATTGAATGTAATTTTACGAGTGACCTCATTATATACTCCTACGAGAATTGGATTACCTTCTTCATCGGCTTCATAGACATTACATTCAGCATCCATGTAATAGTCCTTCCCTTTATAACGAAATTCAGTCAGCTCCTCTTCTTCTTCTTCTTCGGTAGCCTCCTCTTCTACTGCAGCCTCTTCTACTGCAGTCTCTTCTACTGCAGCCTCCTCTTCTAATGCAGCCTCTTCCTCTTCAGATACAGGGGAGGATGCTGGTGCAATGGTAGCTTCAATATTATTAACCTTTTCTTCAATCTTGTTAATAGCATTATTTAGACTTTCAGAAATAGATTTTACCTTAGTTGCAATATCAGGATCTACATGTACAACTTCCAGCTTTGATTGAACTGTAATGTTATTCTCTGTGGGAGACAGGGCGGATACAAGAACAGGAGAAGGAGTAGGCACTGTTTCAAGTTTCTTCAAACGCTCTTCAATAGCTTCAAGAGCAGCAAAGACTTTAGTTAGATCAACTACTGGTTGTGGTTGAACAGCACTGAGCTTTGATTCAAGTAGATCAAAACGTTTATTGACTTCAATCATAATATTACTTTCAATATTATCAGCTTTTATAGATTCAATGAATGAATCTTCCTGGATAGCCTTAGACTTAAGTTTGTCGGTTTCCTTATTAATAATATTGCTAATAGCAGCAAGCGCGGCAAGTGCATCTTTCATATTGGAGGCCATTGTGAATATCTATAATTAAATCTTCACCCTGTCCTTAAATCAATTTTTTGGAGCACTTATTCGGTATTGAATCGCCTAATTTGTAAGTTCATACAAGCGTCAAGGGTTGATTCCTTATCCTTCAAGGGTTTAGAACGTTTGAGTCGCAACCCTTCTTCAACTTTCTTAACACGCTCAGTATTGAGAGGAACA
>JACCDY010276936.1_pt1 | contig 11780 bp, 12 predicted proteins | sample 7446391 | NCBI WGS metagenome assembly JACCDY01 (sample SAMN15323451, study PRJNA562643) | freshwater metagenome | isolation source: river surface water | place: USA:Blue River Watershed | collected 2017-08-18
ACAACGCCAATCAAACTGAAGTACCACAGCAATCAGACACGCGCAGCGCTGGGCTGCGCATGGCACACACCTTGGTGGATGCCTTGTTAGCCACGGCCATCATCGTGGTCTGGCAGCGCTTGTATGGGGCAGAAGAAACAGGCTGGATGAGCGCCCTGCTGCGCGTGCTGGGCTTCTTGCCTGCGGTAGTGCACATGGCATGGGCGCAAGTGGCCTTGGCACAAGGCCACCAAACCAACAAGACCCCAAGCGCATGGACCAATCCATGGTGGCTGGGCTTAGGCGCATTCGCTTGCGTGATTGTGCTGGGCCTGTCTTGCGCCGTGGCGCTATACCAAGAGTGGCTAGATGCACGCTGGAGCGGCGTGTGGGCCTACATTGCGCCGCTGGTGCTGTGGCAAGGCAGTGCTTGCTTGTCAGCCGCGTTCAGCCACCGGCCTTTTCAAACATCATCAGCCACAACCTACTCGTGGGCTTGTATGGCGTTGGGGGTGTTGCAAGCTGCAGTGCTGTTAGCACCGATAGGTTGGGCCACACCCAACGCTGCTGAGCAGCACATGGCTGCGTTTGCATTTGTTAGCAGCTTGGGGCTGCTTGGCATCACTACTTGGATGGCCCGCTTGCGTTAAGGATTTATCGCTTCAATCGAATCATCAACTCAGCTTTGAGCTTGAACTGCGACAAATCGACGGACTCGATTGCCACATTATTTTGAGCAATGTCACCACGGTGCAACACTTGTTTATCAAAGTCTCTTTGCGTCACGCTCCACTTGCGCAAAAACTGTTTGCGACCATCATTCTTCTTGATTCGACCAGTTGAAACACACGCGAAGTGATACACCAAACTGCTGCCGACACCTAAGAAAATACGGCACCCTGCATGGTAGAGCTTCATTGTGAAATCATTGTCACTGCTCATACCTGGGGAGAACTCTGTGCTGTACCCACCCACCTCTTGCCACATCCATGTGGGCACCAACGTCGGAGGCCATGTTGAACCCAACCAATTGCTTCGCTTCAAACTATGGCACGTCGACAAAGCCAACGCCTCGTTCCATTGCTCTGCACTTTGGCCAAAGTCTGCCACCACCACGCATTTGTTCCCAGTTTCTCTTGGTTCCACCATCGTGGCTGAAAGCATGAAACGGTCTTGCCCAAAACGCTCCGCATGTTTCAACAACTCCACATCCCAATCGGGCAGCACCACCATGTCGTCATTCATGTAAACAAGGTATTTTTGTGTCGCCAGTGAAGCCACGCGGTTGACGGCAAAACAAATACCTATATTGTCTGGACTTGCCGTGTGCTCTAAGCCTTGTTCACGCACCCAAGCCAGCGAACCATCAGAGCCATCGTTTACATGGATCAATATTTGATGGCTGTACTTTGAGTTTTTACGCAAACTCTCCACCAAGAGCTTGATGTATGGGAGGTTGTTCCAAGTTGGAATAACGATTGAAAACATAAGGTGATCCTCCCTTTTTACAAGGGCAGCAAAATTAGAAACGTTACACAGCAATGGCCAATCCTACTGCGATAACTATTCTTATCGCGCCATCAGAGAAGCATCCATGCCGCCCTGCTAAGCCAGCCTCAACTCGATTAACCGCAGTCACGGTCTAACTGCATTGATTTTTTGGAATACGAAAACCAAGCAGGAATCGACAATACAAACAGTTAGCTGACAAGGCAAGTTTCGTGTCTTAGTCTGCTAAGCTTGCATACTAACGCGAAATCAAAGCACATCGCCTAGTTTTATTCAAACACGTCTGAATTCGAGAAAATTCATGAAAAATATTTTACTTTGGGGCTGGTCAGATGTCGATGCCGTCATGGCTGTTAAGAATTTAAACAATAATGAAATTAATATTGTGGAATGGATTGGCGACACGTCGAGTGCTCAAACCCCATTTCTCCAATTTTTATATAACCCTCCAAACCTAGGGCAGTTTTGTTTGGAGCGACATGACTACGAGCTTACCGATATTGAACAAATTAAATTCCTCCATATGTTTTATCGTGAGTCGCGATCATGTGGCATCAATTTCTATGAACAAATTAACATTGCCAAACAGTATTTTAGATATTTCTTATGGCTACTCAGCGAAAAAGGTGTAAATCACGTCATATTTTCTGTCCCCCCTATTATCGGTTATGACTATTTATGCTATTTGGCTGCCAAACGCCTAAAAATCAAAACCACCATGTGCTACCAATCACTTTTTCCAGATCGTTTCTTCTATTTTAACGATTTAGAAAATTTCGGAGACTTTAGCAACATGGAGGATGACCATTCCATTCAAGAAGTTCCAACTATTGACTGGGGATTCAGAAAAAATCTTTTTTACATGAAGGAAGGCGTCATACGATTACCCCCCAATCATCTATCTCGTTTTATCAGACAATCCTTTAGGCATGGTCTGCGAAAAAGCTCAAAGCCTGTACGCTACTCTGGCGTTATTGAAAACTATTTACAAGCCAAAGATTTTCGAAATTATTATTCTATTTTTGCAAAAAATTCTTCAGATTTAGATCTTTCAGAACCCTATGTTTACTTTCCTTTGCATCTTCAGCCCGAATTAACCACCACAGGTTTTGGTGGAAAATATTCAGATCAGTTAGATGCCATTGAGAGAATATCCGACATGATCCCTCATGGATGGCGAGTTTTGGTAAAAGAAAACCCAAAACAAGATTATCAACAACGTGGGGCTGAATTTTTCCGTCGACTTTCAACAATAAAAAATGCAACTTATATCGCCAAAGAGGTTGACACTTATTACCTAATGGCACACAGCCAATTTGTCGCGACCATCACCGGAACTGCAGGATGGGAATCTATTACAGGCGGAAAGCCTTGCCTAGTATTCGGACTTGCATGGTACGCCCAAATTCCAGGCGTAATCAAATATACACCCACCATTACGGTCGATGAAATTTTAAAAACAAACATTGATCAGCAAGATCAAAAAAGTGCTTTCGAAAAGATGTACAGAAAAACTCGTCAAGGATTAGTAGACACTGGGTACCACCGAATACTCAACGACTACTCGATCGAAAATAACTCTATAAAGCTAAAGAATTTTCTTGAAGAGGTTATTTTGAAAAGTTAAGCGCCACATATCACGATCGGTAACTACCTCCTTTTGCAGGAATCCGAGAATTAGAGGCGTTAGGCGACCATAACCAATCACATCGTACCGTCCTATTGGATCGTGCAACTCAAGCGAGTCATGCAGGAGGTTGCGAATTTATCGGTGACTATTCACTTTTGCTCATCCACCAATCCAGTATGCTGAGATAAGGAATAAAGTCGCCCCACAATTGAGGATATGGCTGGGGTATGAATTTTTGGTATTCGATGTGGATGCCTGATCTACTGAAATCCTCCTCAATCAGGTAATCACGCCCCAACGCACCAGAAAGATAATGCCCCGCAGAAAAATGTTGGCACAGATCGAGCACCAGATTGGATTTGGCACTGTCGATTGACAACTCGCTTGAGCGTACTATCCGTGTATTGATAGCCAACTCGTCGAGCCAGAACTGAAGTTGGTGAAAACAGAACTCCGCCAGATTTGATTCGGGCAGGCGTAGCAAGGCTTCGATCTTTGAAAATTGTTCTTCAAAGCGGGGAGCTTTGCGGTAATTCATCTCAATAGATCTGAGATGCTTAGCACGCCATGGCTGGGCATCATCGATCTCCGTGCTGCGTAATGATCCGCTGGTATGCCCCTTCGTCTTGACTGGGATCGTTAACCATAACGGCCCCTGCGGGGTTTTAATCTGGTTGCGATTGATGAAGCTGTTCTTCTCAAACTGCACTGTGTCGAGATAGACGAACACATCCGCGCGCGCGATTTTGTCGAAATAGCCGAGCCAGGGAAGGTAGGCTGGTTGATGAGCGCTCAATATCATGCCGTCTCCCTGGCAATGCGAGCGATCCTCGCCACATCATCCCCCCTCAAGCAAGGATAAATTGGCAATGAGACGGTAGTGTTGGACAAGACTCTGGCAACAGGATAATTGGCGGGGGCATCCAACAGCTCGAACTCCTCTATTGGTACGATGGCTCCTATCCCCTCTGCCGCTAGCGCAGCAATCACGCGGCGTGGATCGTCACATCGCATCACGGCACGGTAACGCACTGGCTGCACACCCAGCGTTCTGTCATCGAGAAGATCCAATCCTGCCTGCCGATAGACAGAAAACCATTCTTCACGTCGTTCGATCAATGTCGGCAATCGTGCCAACTGCGCTCTGCCAACGGCGGCTTGCAGATCGGTCATCTGGAAGTTGAAACGGAGTCGCGCATCATCGCGACAATCGAATTCGCGGAAATCGCGGAGCTTTTCGATCAACGCCCTGTCGCGACTGATCACCGCACCGCCCTGCCCACCACTGGTGATCATTTTGGTTGCGTAGAACGAACATATCCCTAGTTCACCACGCAACCCAATATGCACACCGCCTATCTTCGCCCCCAGAGACTGGGCGAGATCTTCGATGACTTTATAGCTGCGCACTTCTGGCAAGGCGACAGGGATGCCAAACACAGATGGGGCGATCAAGATATCGATTTCCGATCTCGACGCTTTTGCAATGTCCACATTAGGCATGTCTTTGGCACAGTCGAGAAACACGTTATTTCCGCCAATCAGGCCCACCGCATTGCGCAATGCCGCACAAGAATACACTGGTATGCCGACTTTCTTTCCGTGCCCATCCAGCGCCCACAGAGCCAGATACAAAGCTGACGAACCGCTGGAGACTAAAAGCGCGTGGCCGTCGGGAAGACCAAAGAATCTGCACAATTCGTTCTCAAAAGCCTCGACCTCTGGTCCTTGGGCCACCCAACCGGAATCGAGCACCCTTGCAGCAGCCAGTTGCTCCGCCATCCCGAGCGAGGGTTGGTTATGAAAAATCACGTCCACCATCGATCCTGTCCAGGTAATAACCAGGCTTGACTACAGCTGGATTGCCCACCACCAGAGAGTAAGGAGGGACATTCAATGCGCCAACAATAGTACCCGCAGCTACGACCGAGTGATGGCCAATGCGCGCGCCGCCTTTGATGACCGAATGGGAGCCGATAAATACGTGCTCTTCAATCAAGATGTCGTTGCGCTCGACTTCCGTCGACAGACCGATGCATTTCTTATGCGAGTCGGCACAGTTGATCGTGACAAAGGAGGCTATATCGCAATGCTTGCCAATGCTGACGCGCGCGCCTTTGGCATTCACCTCGGAAAGACCGCCTATGTAGACGTCTTCGCCGATATCTGGCTCCCCCACGATCCACACCAAGGGGTGAAAGCGGTTAGATGGAAAGTTCGTCAGTCTCGAGAACCATTGCTGCAGTTCCTCTTTGTCTGGTTGACCATTCATGCCTTCATATCCCCCAGAGAGAGTCGTTCGCCTTTTTTGATGTCACGGGTCGCGGTCAATCCCATCACGTTGCGGATCATGTCGGGAGAAAGTCCGCCGCCCGGACGTCTTAAGCCAGTATTCGTACTGTCCAGCTTCTCGCCTAGCGCAATGTCACGCAATGCAACCACACTTCTGCGAGCAACCAATCGCATCTCTTGCTCGGCATGGGTTGGTCTAACCAATGGACTGCCCAACAAAACATCCGCAGTCCGAATGTGAGCTATCCATTCGGCAAGTCCCTCTGGATCTTCCGAGAACCAGTGATCTGGTCCTGGCAGCTTCTTGTCCAGCGTGAAATGTTTCTCGAATACCCTCGCTCCCCGAGCAACCGCGAGCGAAGCGGCCAGCGCGCCCTGCGTATGGTCCGAGAAACCGACCATCAATCCAGGGAAGGCTTGTTGCAGCGTGGTGAGCTTGGCGATGTTCACATCCTTGGGCGGCGTGGGATACTGAGAAGTGCACAACATCAACGCCACCGGATAACCATCGAACCAGCTTGCCGCCTCAAGTGCCTGATGCACTTCGGCGAGATCACTCATGCCGCAGGACAGAATCAAGGGCAATCGGGTCTCGATATATCTGCGAATAAGCGGCAGGTTGGTAAAGTCATCCGATCCGATCTTGAGTGCGGGTACGCCAATTTTGAGCAACAGATCCAGATCACTTGGATTCTGCGGTGTCGAGAAGAAGGTAATACCGACAGACGCGCAATACGCCTTGATCTCGCTCCAACTATCCAGCGGGAACTCATAGCGGCGAAACATCTCGAGCATGGATTCGGTGATCTGCTTGCCTTGTGATTGGTAGGTAAAGGTCTGCTCAGGATCGCCACAAAACTCTTCCGCCTTGAAGGTCTGGAACTTAACTGCATCTGCCCCTGCCTCTTTGGCCGCATCGATCATGCGCTTAGCGATGGCCAAATCACCGTTGTGATTGATACCGACCTCGGCGATGCAATAAGGCGGGGTATCGTTGCCGATGACACGGCCATCTATTTGAAAAGGGTTAGTTTGATTTCTCACGGCATGTACTCCAGCCAATTAATTGTTCATGAAAAGGGCATCGACCACCCGCTTCGCACCTGCCGCATCGACGATGCGCATCGCCTTGTCTGACATATAGGCAAGTCGCTTGCCATCCAGCGCGCACAATGCGTCTGCATAATCAATCGGCTCTAATTGATGAAACCAGCCTAGATTGCGTACGACTTCCGTACCATCTAGCGCCTGTGCAATCGCCGCCTGATTGTCGGCGAGGATCGTGACCAGGGCTGGAACGCCCAGCGCACATCGCTCCCAATTACTCGAGCCGCCAGCGCCGACAACCAGATCTGCGTTGGCGATCAGGGACGGCATGTAATCCACCTGACAGTGATAAGTCCAATGCAACTCGTCGCACTTTTTCTTTATCGTGGCATTGTGCGGATTCGAGCTGCCCACAACCACGTCCACCTGCTTTGCTTTTCCGAATAGCGCTACACCCCTCATCGCCTTCAAAGTCTCACCTTGATCGTCACCCGCCGTAAAGAACACGAGTATGTTGTCCAAACTCGACCTGCGTCGGATCTGCCCTCGCAACTCGCTGAACTCTTTGCGCAATAACGCATAGTCTGGGCCAATCAGCGTCTTGCACTCTGGAGGAATCAAACCAGCATATCTTTGCAGCCCATCCTCGGAATAATTTTGATCGAGCAAAACGTCGCAATCGTGGCTGCGTCCAGTATGGTCATCAATGACCATAAGTCGGCCGACAAATGGCTTCAACCGTAGCTCCCAGTTGACATCAAATCCGTAATGGTCAACCACCAACCAATCTGGCATGTTCTTACCCAGCGCGAGTATCGTTTGCTCGGCATCCCTCTGTGAAACATCATCGGCAGGAGGGTCACCTTCCACAGCTTGCGGAAGCACCGTAACGACAAATCCTTTGCTCTGCAGCCAGGCATTCAAGTTTCCGACGTGGTCTCTGCAAATAAAGCGTACTTCGACTCCACGCTCACGCATTGCCTCCGCAAGAGTCAGACAACGCATAAGGTGACCTGACCCCATCTGCACAGAAGCATCGACACGAAACACGACTTTCATGCAAGCTGTCGTCCCAATACAAAAGCCTCAGCAGCATCCACCCCTATTGAGGCGCCTCGCCATCTGGCCAAACACTCAACACCTCTGCGGGAACGGGGATGCGGCCAATCTCTCAGTTCAACTGAGTAGGCTTCGAGCGCCGCCATTTTTCTGTCCATCGTAGCCGTGATATCAACGAACCAATTAGGCGCGAACGCGGGGGCATTCCCAGGCAGTTGCCATTCCGTACTAGACGGCACCTCGAAACTAAGAATCGTTTTAACAGGATGGCCACTCTGCGGACGACAAGCAATGACCACCGCTTCCAACGTACGGCGATGATCGATATTGACGTCCCCAGCATGGTGGGTCAAAACAGTAGCTGGGCGATGTTCAAAGATGAAGTGCTCAACTGTTTTGGTGATATCCAACAAGGCAACCGTATCCATACGGTTATCTGGAAAATCGCCGAACGACACCGACCTCACCCCGAGAATGTTGCACGCTTTTTTTGCAGCAGCACGACGGGACTCAAGCTCTGCCGACCGAACCGGCGAATCACCGTCGCGCGAGAAAACGCCGTCAGCAAGGAACACGACATGGACTGCGGTTCCGTCATTTACCAGCTTGGCGATGGTGCCTCCGCAACCGAGAACCTCATCATCTGGATGCGCAGCCACAATCAGTACTGAGTCATTCATTGGCTTCACCCCGAAAAAATAGAGCCTCGTGCATGAGCTCGGCACGCTGCCAGTCGTCAGGCGTATCGATATCCTGCACCCGCCAGCGCGGAATCACCACTGGTGTCGAATGCCGATCAAATATCCGCACGGCATCCAACCACGCAGCTGGTCGCCCCCAATAAAACTGTCCCGCATCGTGTAAAGCGACAGGCAAATCTTGCGAACGCGTATTGAAATGTTCGGGAAAAAACATCTCTATGCCGCCCTCGTCTGCCGACCTGAATGCGCGAAATATTGGGGCAGCAAAATCAGTCACAGCAAAAGCGTAAGCCCAATCGCCCGAAGACAATGCATCCCATCCACGCTTCAAATCTACAACTTGCACGAATGGAGCCGTGGCATAAAGGCAACACATAGCCTCTACATTCCACCCTTGGTCCAGCGCCCATTGCGTCGCATGAGCGATCACCTCGGTCGTTCCAGCGTAGTCATTGGATAGCAATTCTGGACGCATGAAAGGAACTTCCGCACCCCACTTCTTAGCCACTTCGGCAATCTCGGCATCATCAGTCGAAACGATGACTTGATCGAACAAGCCTGAAGAAAGCGCGACCTCAATAGACCAAGCGATCATCGGCTTACCGTGGAAGGGCTTAATATTCTTGCGAGGAATGCGTTTGCTACCTCCGCGTGCGGGAATGACTGCAAATTTCATACAGAAAGAGAAGCTCGAAGGGCCAATAAAACCTGATCCTGCTGCAATTCGCTCATCGTCTGGAACATTGGCAAACTGATCGCCTCGGCGTAATAGCGTTCAGCCTCTGGATAGTTTTCCACCTTGAAACCCATCTGCTCATAGTAAGGCTGCTTGTAAATCGGAATGTAGTGCAAGTTCACGCCAACACCTTGCTCACGTAAACAGTCAAAAACTTGCCGATGATTTTTCTTGATCAAGTCGAGCTTCAATCGAATGACATAGAGGTGCAGTCCAGAGTAGCTGTCTGGATGCTGCCAAGGTCTGATTACGGGAAGATCAGCAAGAAGTGAGTCGTAACGTTCTGCCAAAACATGTCGACGTGCTACGTACTCGTCCAATCGCCCCATCTGACTGATACCGAGTGCCGCTTGCAATTCAGTCATTCGGTAGTTGTAGCCGAGATCGATCTGCTGGTAGTACCAAGGGCCGTCAGGAACATGCGTCATCTGCGACGCATCGCGGGTAATGCCGTGGCTGCGTAACAGCGATAACTTGCAAGCAAGCTTCGGATCATTGGTGAGCACCATGCCACCTTCCGCCGTCGTAATGATCTTGACTGGATGAAAGCTGAACACTGTGACATCACTGTAACGACAGTTGCCGATGAACTCGCCTTTGTATTTACCACCAATGGCGTGCGACGCGTCTTCAATGATTTTGAAGTCATATTTCTTGCCCAGCGCATGAATGGCCGCCATGTCGCAAGGCTGGCCACAGAGATGCACGGCCACCAGCACTTTAGGCAACTGGCCCGCTTGCTCGGCGCGAACCAGTTTGGCCTCCAACGCCTTAGGGCATAGGTTGTAGGTACGTGGATCAATATCCACAAAGTCTACTTGTGCACCGCAATATAGGCCGCAGTTAGCAGAGGCCACAAAAGTCACGGGCGTAGTCCAAAGCCAATCACCTTGACCTAGCCCCAAGGCCAGGCACGCCATGTGCAAAGCAGAGGTGGCACTATTAACAGCGAGCGCGTGTTTGGCTCCAACGTGATGAGCCACGGTTTGCTCAAACAGCGGGACCTGGGGGCCTTGCGTTAAAAAGTCCGACTGCAGTACCGCCACCACCGCTTCGATGTCAGCTTGTGTGACGTCCTGGCGACCATAGGGAATCATCAAATGCTCCCAATCTTTTCGCGATTGCTATCAATCCAAGTCTGCAGTTGGAAGTCGGTCATCCACTCAGGATTGTTGTCACTGGCGTAAACAAAGCCTTCGAGCACCTTCTTACCGTCTTTGATGCGCTCTGGGCTGCTAGCCCACTCATTGATGGTGGGCAGGATTTTGAAATGCTCGGGATATTCGTAGGTGTAATAAGCATCTTCGGCGCCAATCATTTGCTCGTGCAACTTCTCACCAGGTCGAATACCCACTACTTCTTGCTTGCATTCGGGTGCGACAACGCGGGCCAGGTCGGTCACCTTCATGGACGGGATTTTCTTGACGTAAATCTCGCCACCCACCATGTCTTCAAACGCATGCCAGACCAACTCGACGCCTTGCTCCAAAGAAATCATGAAACGAGTCATGCGATCGTCGGTAATGGGCAGCACGCCTTTGTCGCGGATTGATAAAAAGAAGGGAATAACCGAGCCACGCGAGCCCATCACGTTGCCATAACGCACCACGGAAAACTTGGTGCCGTGCTCTCCCGAGTAAGCGTTGCCCGCCACAAAAAGCTTATCCGAGGTTAGCTTGGTAGCACCATACAGATTGATAGGGCTGCTGGCTTTGTCTGTTGACAAAGCCACAACACCTTTAACGCCTTTGTCGATACAAGCGTCAATCAGGTTCATGGCGCCATTGACGTTGGTCTTGATGCACTCAAAGGGGTTGTATTCTGCAGTGGGCACGATCTTGGTGGCGGCAGCGTGCACCACGTAATCCACGCCATCCAAGGCACGGTAAAGACGCTCTTTATCACGCACATCTCCAATAAAGAAACGCACACGACTGTCGCCTTGGAATCTTTTGGCCATGTCCCATTGCTTCATCTCGTCGCGCGAAAAGATGATGATTTTTTTGGGGTTGTATTTGGCAAGCGTCATGGGAACAAATGTGTTGCCAAATGAACCCGTACCGCCAGTAATAAGAATATTTGAATTAGTCAGCATAATTTTCTTTTGTGAATTTATGAATCTTTACCAAAAAACTTTTTCTCATATCTTTAAATAGTGGTGAATTCTTGCCCATGCTTATCTTTTGCAGAAAGCAATGCCTCGCCATCCGTGGCATCGATTGGCCACGCAATCTTTAAAGTTGGATCATTCCATAGCAAACTTCGTTCAAACTCTGGGTGATAGTAGTCAGTGGTTTTATACAAAAACTCGGCACTCTCGCTAGTCACCAAAAAGCCATGCGCTAAACCCGCTGGAATCCACAATTGTTTTTTATTCTCAGCCGAAAGCTCTAAGCCAAACCACTGACCAAACGTGGGTGAGTCTTGACGAATATCCACTGCCACATCAAACACCGCGCCTTGCGCAACTCGCACCAGCTTGCCTTGTGCGTGCTGCGTTTGGTAGTGCAAGCCGCGCAACACACCCTTGGTCGATTTGCTGTGGTTATCTTGCACAAAGGTTTCCTTCAAGCCTGTCGCCTGCTCAAAGTCGCGCGCATTAAAACTTTCAAAGAAGAAGCCTCGGGCATCCCCAAACTCTTTGGGTTCTAAAACTAAAACGCCCGCGAGGGGCGTTTGTGTGACTTGATAGGACATAGGCTTACTTTAACAAACCCAACAGGTATTGGCCGTAGCCGTTTTTAGCCAACGGCGCTGCCAGCTTTTGAAGGGCGGCTGCATCAATCCATTTTTGGCTGTACGCAATTTCTTCAGGGCAGGCCACCAT
>JACCDY011448230.1_pt1 | contig 11780 bp, 8 predicted proteins | sample 7446391 | NCBI WGS metagenome assembly JACCDY01 (sample SAMN15323451, study PRJNA562643) | freshwater metagenome | isolation source: river surface water | place: USA:Blue River Watershed | collected 2017-08-18
GAAGTGAACGCTCTACCTCAACGGTAAAGTCCACGTGTCCAGGGGTGTCAATAATGTTGATCTGGTTCTTGTCCCAGAAGCAAGTGGTAGCAGCTGAAGTAATGGTGATACCGCGCTCTTGCTCTTGCTCCATCCAGTCCATGGTGGCAGCACCATCGTGTACTTCACCGATCTTGTGAGTGATACCGGTGTAGAACAAAATGCGCTCAGTGGTAGTTGTCTTACCAGCGTCAATGTGCGCCATGATGCCGATGTTGCGAACCTTATTTAGGTCGGTAAGCACGTCTTGTGCCACGATATCCTCCGGGATTTTTAGATCAGTTTGATGATGTTGCTATTGGTACAAATGAAAACATCCGCCCGATGAACGCCCAGTAAAAACTGAGCGAGGATCGAGCGGATGTTGGCTCCTACCAACGGTAGTGAGCGAATGCCTTGTTTGACTCTGCCATCTTGTGGGTGTCTTCGCGACGCTTTACTGCTGCGCCTAGACCGTTTGATGCGTCAAGAATTTCGTTCATTAGACGCTCGGTCATGGTCTTCTCGCGACGAGCCTTTGCGTAGCTAACCAACCAACGCATAGCCAAAGTGTTGGCACGGTGTGCCTTTACTTCAACTGGAACCTGGTAGGTAGAACCACCAACGCGACGTGAACGAACCTCAACGGTTGGACGTACGTTGTCTAGAGCCTTCTTTAGAAGTACAACTGCCTCTGCACCTGACTTCTGGTGTGCACCATCAAGTGCACCGTAAACGATTGACTCTGCGATTGACTTCTTGCCATCAAGCAGAATCTTGTTTACAAGTTGTGAAACAACTGGTGAGCCGTAAACCGGGTCGGCAACGACTGGACGCTTGGTAACTGGACCTTTACGTGGCATTTAAATTACTTACCCTTCTTTGCACCGTATTGGCTACGAGCCTGCTTACGGTTCTTAACTGCCTGGGTGTCTAGAGCACCGCGAACGATCTTGTAACGAACACCTGGTAGGTCCTTAACACGGCCACCACGAACAAGCACCATTGAGTGCTCCTGAAGGTTGTGACCCTCACCCGGGATGTAGGCGGTAACTTCGATACCGTTTGAAAGCTTGACACGAGCAACCTTGCGAAGCGCTGAGTTTGGCTTCTTTGGTGTGGTTGTGTAAACACGAGTACACACTCCGCGGCGCTGCGGGCTCTGCTTTAGAGCCGGGGTCTTTGACTTCGAGACCTTTGGCGAGCGACCCTTGCGGACCAACTGCTGAATTGTTGGCACTACTTCTCCTTGTTTAATCCGCCGCTACTCGCAACGAATGTTCTTTCGTTTTTTGAAAAACACACTTTTGCACCCCGATGGAGCTTCAAAAGTTTGGCCCATATTTGAAAACCTGGCTAAAACCAGCTGTTTTGGGCGGAGCGCGTAATTACCACGCGCTCCCCCAACACTAGCCGAATATAACCGTCTGGGTCAAATGGATTTTAGGCTTAGACCTCGTCCGAGTAAGACTCGATTGAGGTAAAGCTCAAATCCGCTGGGCTGAACTCATCTGAGAAGTCCGAAGACTGCACAGGCTCAGACCAGATACGGTTTGGGTACTTCTCAGCCTTGGCCTCTTCAGTGGCCTCAACTGTGATGTTTCGGTAAACACCCAGACCGGTACCGGCTGGGATCAACTTACCGATGATGACGTTCTCCTTTAGGCCAACTAGAGGGTCTTCGCGACGATCTAGAGCAGCCTGAGTTAGAACACGGGTTGTTTCCTGGAACGATGCAGCCGATAGCCATGACTGAGCTGCCAATGAAGCACGGGTCATACCCATTACTTCCTGACGAGCTGAAGCCGGCTTCTTGCCCTCTGCCACAGCCTTGCGGTTGACAGCGGTAAAGCGGTTGCGGTCGATGATTTCACCTGGAAGCATCTCTGTGTCACCTGAATCAATAACGGTAACCTTGCCCAGCATCTGACGAACAATAACCTCAAGGTGCTTGTCGTGCAGTGGAACACCCTGTGAGCCATAGATGGCCTGAACACCACGGATGATCTCGGCGGCTGCTTCACGAGCACCCTTAACCATTAGAACTTCGTGTGGGATCGGGGTTCCGTCAACTAGGTAGTCTCCGGCCTTAACTTCTTCACCCTTTTCAACCAACAGGTCATCTGGGTTAGAAACGGAGGTGATTGGTGTGTAAGGGCTCAACTTCTTGAAGGTCTTAGAGGTTGTGCGGCTGAATGAGTACTGGTTAGCCAGGTCTTCAGCAGCCTTCTCTGCAGCTTCACCGTTCGGACGAACGTAGATGTCGAACTTCTTGGCGCCACCTGAGGTTGGTACCTCAACGATGTCAACGGTTCCAGGCCAGAATGCCATAACGGCAACCTTGCCCTGCTGACGCCAACCAACACGAGCTTCTAGCAAGTCGGTTACACCGTTTAGACCCTGGGTGATGTCGTATGAAATCAGACGCTCAACACGAACCTTCTGACCACCGATTGACTTAAGGATTGTCTGCTTCTTCGCAGAAGACGCAGCACCACCGGTGTGGAAAGTACGCATGGTTAGCTGAGTACCTGGCTCACCAATTGACTGAGCAGCGATAATACCGATCGCTTCACCTAGGTCAACTGAATCACCGGTTGCAAGTGAGGTTCCGTAGCAAAGTGCACAAACACCCTGCAGTGACTCACAAGTAAGTACTGAGCGAACGCCAACGGTGTCAACGTTTGCAGCCTTGAATGCATCAACAAGCTTCTGGTCAACAGTTGTGCCAGCCTTTGCGATTACATCAGAACCAACCTTGACGTCTGACTGCAGTGCACGGTGAAGAACTGACAATTCAATTGTCTGCTCATCCCAGTTTCCATCGATGTCCTTTAGAGACTTCTCTAGACCCTTGTTAGTGCCACAGTCTGGTTCGCGAACGATAACGTCCTGAGCCACGTCAACTAGACGACGAGTTAGGTAACCCGCGGCAGCAGTCTTCATAGCGGTATCGGCGTTACCCTTACGAGCACCGGTTGCGTTAATGAAGTACTCGTTAGCGGTTAGACCAACTAGGTAGTTTCCCTTTACAGGCATCGGTGCGAAGTCACCAGATGAGGTAGCCACAGGGCCACGCATACCGATGATCGAACGAATCTGTAGCCAGTTACCACGAGCACCAGAAGTTACCATCTTGTAGATGGCGTTGTCTGCAGGGATTGACTCCTGAAGTAGGTTCTGGATTTCGTTGGTGCGCTTGAACCACAAAGCTCCAAGTTCGTCACGACGCTCAAGGTCTGACTTCAGACCGTTGTCGAACGCTTCCTGAATCTTGGTGTGTTCTTTTTCACCATCGATGATCATCTTTGAACGAGCCTTGTCGAACGCACCTGATGAGTCAAAGTTGGCATCTGCAATTGACATCGATACACCCGAGCGAGTTGCCCAGTGGAAACCGGCATCCTTGATGCGGTCTAGTGACTGTGCAACCTCAACGCGTGAGAACTTCTCGACTAGCTCGGCAACAATCTTTCCGATTTCCTTCTTGCCAACCTGACCCTCGTAGTACTCGTAGTCAGCTGGAAGTGCCTGGTTGAACAAAGCGCGACCAAGGGTGGTCTCGTAAATCTTTGTTTCGCCGGCGTTGGTTAGACGGATGCGAGCCTTAGCCTGCAGGTCAAGTGCCTTTGCGTCGTAAGCCATGATGGCCTCAGAGATTGAACCGTAAAGGTTGCCTTCTCCGACTGCACCCTCAACAAGAGTGGTCATGTGGTACAGACCAATGATCATGTCCTGGGTTGGAACAGCAACTGGACGGCCATCAGATGGCTTCAAGATGTTGTTCGATGCAAGCATCAAGATACGAGCTTCGGCCTGAGCTTCTACAGATAGAGGTAGGTGGACAGCCATCTGGTCACCGTCGAAGTCCGCGTTGAACGCAGCACAAACAAGTGGGTGCAGCTGGATTGCCTTACCTTCTACTAGAAGAGGCTCGAAAGCCTGGATACCCAATCGGTGTAGGGTCGGCGCACGGTTCAAAAGAACTGGACGCTCGCGGATTACTTCTTCAAGTACTCCCCAAACCTGTGGGCGGGCACGCTCAACCATGCGCTTCGCGCTCTTGATGTTCTGAGCAAGGCCCAGGTCAACAAGACGCTTCATTACGAACGGCTTGAAAAGCTCAAGCGCCATGATCTTTGGCAGACCACACTGGTGCAACTGCAACTGTGGACCAACAACGATTACCGAACGACCTGAGTAGTCAACGCGCTTACCAAGAAGGTTCTGACGGAAACGACCCTGCTTACCCTTTAGAAGGTCAGACAGTGACTTCAGTGCACGGTTACCGGTTCCGGTAACTGCGCGGCCACGGCGACCGTTGTCGAACAGTGCGTCAACAGCTTCCTGAAGCATGCGCTTTTCGTTGTTAAGAATTGTCTTTGGAACTGCACCAAGATCGATGAAGCGCTTTAGACGGTTGTTGCGGTTGATCACACGACGGTATAGGTCGTTTAGGTCAGAGGTCGCAAAGCGGCCACCATCAAGCTGAACCATCGGACGAATCTCCGGTGGAAGAACTGGCAGCACGTCTAGAACCATTGAGGTCGGCGGTGTGTTTGAGCCAATGAATGACTGCACAACCTTTAGACGCTTAATGGCCTGGGTCTGCTTGGTTCCCTTGGTGGTTGCAATTGCCTCGCGAAGTTCCGCAGCAGCTGCATCCAGATCAAATTCTGCAAGCACGCGCTGAACTGCTTCTGCACCGATAGCGGTATCGAAGTATTCACCGAATGAGTAGTCGAAGTGATCGAAGATTACGTCGTTCTGGATAAGGTCGCCTGGCTTTAGAGTCAGGAACAAACGCCAAGCCAACTGCTCTTTCTGCAGGTTCGCTGGGCGCTCGATGCGAGCGTATTCCTTGACGATCTTGTCTGTCTTCTTCTTGAACTCAGAAAGAAGAGCCTTGATCTGCTTCTCTTCTGCAGGAGTGCGAACTACCGGTGAGTTTTCTTCATCGGCAGCTTCTTCTGCAGCGGCAGTTGCCTTCTTGCCCCAGAAACCCTCAGGGTTCTTTTCTTCGGCAAGAATTAGCTGCTCAATTGTCTTGGCGAACTGTGCGTCAACCCAAACAGGTGCTTCCCATAGTTTAATTGCAGGCTCAAGAGCTAGACCCAAAGCGGTTAGCTGGTCGTACTCGGCCTGTGCAACAGAAAGCATCTCTTCGTGACGTGAGTTCCAAAGAGTCTGCATGCGGTGAATGTAGTCATCCTTGATCAGAGCAGCATCAAGTGTGCGGTCCTCTGAGTGGATACCCATTACGCGGTAGGCAGCAAAGTAAATGATCTTCTCAAGGTCCTTTGGTGCCATGGCTAGCAAGTAGCCAAGACGTGAAGGAACACCCTTGAAGTACCAGATGTGAGTAACCGGTGCAGCGAGTTCAATGTGACCCATGCGCTCACGACGAACTGAAGACTTGGTTACCTCAACACCACAGCGCTCACAAACGATGCCCTTGAAACGTACGCGCTTGTACTTTCCACATGAACATTCCCAGTCCTTGGTAGGGCCGAAAATCTTTTCACAGAAAAGACCGTCCTTCTCAGGCTTTAGGGTGCGGTAGTTGATGGTCTCAGGCTTCTTTACTTCACCGTTTGACCATGAGCGGATGTCGTCTGAGGTGGCTAGACCAACTCGAAGAGCGTCGAAGTTTTCTACTTCCATTTTTCTTTCCTAAATCTCGTGGTATCGGTTAGAAACCGGTGTACTCGGTGTCGACTGATGAGTTCTCGTTGCGTGAAAGGTTGATGCCGAGTTCTTCCGCTGCGCGGTCTGACTCAAAGTCATCTTCCTTTAGAGATACAACCTGGCCAGCTGCGTTGAGAACCTCAACGTTTAGAGCCAATGACTGCATTTCTTTCGCAAGAACGCGGAACGACTCTGGAATACCAGGAGCCTGAATGTTCTCGCCCTTTACGATTGCCTCGTAAGTCTTCACACGACCAGTGATGTCGTCAGACTTGATGGTTAGAAGCTCCTGCAATGTGTGCGCTGCACCATATGCCTGAAGCGCCCATACTTCCATTTCACCAAAGCGCTGTCCACCGAACTGCGCCTTACCACCTAGTGGCTGCTGAGTGATCATTGAGTAAGGACCAGTTGAACGTGCGTGGATCTTGTCGTCTACCAAGTGGTGCAACTTCAAGATGTACATGTAACCAACTGAGATTGGCGCTGGGAACGGCTCACCTGAGCGACCGTCGAATAGACGAGTCTTACCGGTTCCGTCAATCAGACGCTTGCCATCGCGGTTTGGAAGAGTTGAGTTTAGAAGCCCAACAATTTCATCCTTTGATGCACCGTCGAAGATTGGGGTTGCAACCTTGGTGCCCGGAGCAGCTGAACGCATTTCTGCGACCATTGCGTCGGCCCACTTTGCAACGCCTTCTACGTTCCAACCCTGCTTTGAAATCCAACCTAGGTGGGTCTCAAGAATCTGACCAAAGTTCATACGGCCAGGAATACCAAGTGGGTTTAGAACAACGTCAACCGGTGTTCCGTCTTCCATGAATGGCATGTCTTCAACAGGAAGGATCTTAGAAATAACACCCTTGTTACCGTGACGACCAGCAAGCTTGTCACCCTCGGTAATCTTGCGCTTCTGTGCGATGTGAACTACCACGCGCTGGTTTACACCGGCACCTAGTTCGTCATCGCCAGCTTCAATGTCAAATACGCGAACACCGATAACAGTTCCCTGCTCACCGTGTGGCACCTTCAATGAGGTGTCGCGAACTTCGCGTGACTTCTCGTTGAAGATCGCGCGTAGCAAACGCTCTTCGGCTGAAAGCTCTGTCTCACCCTTAGGTGTTACCTTTCCAACCAAGATGTCGCCAGGGCGAACCTCTGCACCAATGCGAATGATGCCGCGCTCGTCAAGCTGAGCCAATGCTTCTTGCGAAACGTTTGGTAGGTCAGAAGTAATTTCTTCCTTACCTAGCTTGGTGTCGCGAGCATCAACTTCGTACTCCTCGATGTGGATAGAAGAAAGAGTGTCTTCCTTAACCAGGTTCTGGCTCAGGATGATCGCGTCTGCGAAGTTGTGACCTTCCCATGGCATGAATGCAACTAGCAAGTTCTTACCTAGAGCTAGTTCACCCATGTCGGTTGAAGGACCATCGGCAAGAACTTCGCCGGCTTCTACACGCTGACCAGCTTCAACAATGATTCGCTGGTTGATTGCAGTTCCCTGGTTTGAACGGTCGAACTTACGAAGTACGTAAGTCTTGGTTCCACCCTTGTCCTGCTGAACGGTGATTGTGTCTGCATCAACTTCTGCAATCACACCGGCAGTTTCGTTAATCACAACTGCACCAGAGTCGATTGCAGCAACGCGCTCCATACCGGTTCCAACAAATGGTGAGTCAGAACGTAGTAGTGGAACAGCCTGACGCTGCATGTTCGCACCCATCAACGCACGAGACGAGTCGTCGTGCTCAAGGAACGGAATCAATGATGTTGAAACAGATGCAAGCTGACGAGGTGAGATGTCTAGGTAGTCAACGTCTTCTGCGTCTACTTCAACAACGTCACCCTGGAAGCGAGCGAACACCTTCTTGTTTGCAAATGTCTTGTCTGGGTTTAGCGGAGTCTCGGCAGCACCGATAGCCTTGCCCTGCTCTGCAGCTGCATCAAGGTACTCAATGGTCTTTGAAACTTTTCCATTGACGACCTTTGCGTATGGAGTCTCAATGAAACCAAATGCGTTGATACGTGCGTAAGCAGTAAGCGAACCGATAAGACCAATGTTCGGACCTTCAGGAGTCTCAACTGGACACATACGTCCGTAGTGAGATGGGTGAACGTCACGAACCTCCATTTGGGCACGCTCACGAGCGATACCACCGGGACCAAGCGCTGATAGACGACGCTTGTGGGCCAGGCCAGCAAGTGGGTTGTTCTGGTCCATGAACTGTGACAGCTGAGAAGCACCGAAGAACTCTTTGATTGCTGACACAACTGGACGCAGGTTGATCAGGGTCTGCGGGGTGATGGCTTCAATGTCCTGAGTAGACATACGCTCGCGAACAACGCGCTCCATACGGCTAAGACCAATGCGAACCTGGTTCTGAATTAGCTCACCAACTGAACGAATACGACGGTTTGAGAAGTCATCGATGTCGTCAGATGAAACGGCAATCTTTACAGACTTGCCACCCATCTTGATTGGGAACTCTAGGCGAGCACCGGTTGAGATGGCTGAGGCGTTAGCGATCTGCTGATCGAAAAGAAGTAGGTACTTCAAAGTCGCTACAACATCTTCAACGGTCAGAGTGTTCTGCGCTGCGTCAACCGATAGACCTAGCTTGCGGTTTAGCTTGTGACGACCAACCTTTGCCAAGTTGTAGCGCTTTGACTCAAAGTAAGTTGACTTCAACCATGCTTCTGAAACTTCAGCACCGGCTGCTTCGCCACGTACCTTGCGGTATAGCTCGCGAAGCGCGTCTTCTTTGGTAAGGATTGGGTTAGCGAAAACCTTTGACTTGTCGTAGGCAAGAGTGTTCTCGATTAGATCAACGTCGTAAGTCCAGTTAGGTGCTCCCGCCTTAACTGCTGACTCAAGATCCTTGAACTCTTCGCGAATCTGCTCTTCTGAAAGACCTAGTGCCTTTAGGAAGATGGTTGCAGAAACCTTAGTCTTGCGGTCTACCTGCACCTGAATGATTGGCTGACCAAAACGAGCGATTGGCTTGCGGTCATCGCGCACCCACTCGGTTAGGAACTCTAGGTAAGAACCGCGAGACGGAATGATCTGCGCCTTGTTGTTACGAACGTCCAAGTTACCTGTGGTGTTTGTTGAAACAGAGAAGTACACACCAGGTGAACGAACAAGCTGTGAAACAACCACGCGCTCTGTTCCGTTAATAACGAAGGTGCCCTTTTCAGTCATGACTGGGAAGTCACCCATGAAAACTGTCTGTGACTTAATTTCACCGGTTAGGTAGTTGGTGAACTCAGCCTTGATATACAGCGGCTGGGTGTATGACTTGCCCTTGGTCTTGCACTCGTCAGGAGTGTAAGAAGGGTCGTAAAGTTCTGGGTTTCCAAAAGTAAGACCCATCTTCGCGTCCTGCGAAGAGTTAGAGGCGTCTTCGATCGGAGAGATCTCTTCAAAGATTTCTTCCAGACCGGTCTTAGCCTTTGGTCCTTCTTTTTCACGCCATGCAGGGTTACCTACGAGCCAGTCAAAGCTCTCAGTCTGCAGACTTAGTAGATCGGGTAGTTCGATCGGCTCTGGTGATTTTGCAAAACTAAGACGCTTTGCAAGACGATCGTTCTTCTGGGTTTTTGCGTTCTTCGCAGCCAATGTTCCTCCAAGGAATCTTTTATTAATCAATCGCGAATTGATAAATAGGTTTGGGTGAAAAATCGCAACCTAAAACCGTTGACGCCAAAATATGCGGTCAAGCGCGCAGCCAAAATATGCATGCGGGGTGTTTGGGAGCAAAGAATCAGTCTATAACCGTTATCGAACGGTTGTAAACAAATTTGTGGAAAATCCTGCGGGATTTGGGCTTAAGTGCTACAACCCGATACTTGAAGGTTTTTTGGGGCCTCGGACGCTTTTTCGGCGCTCAGAAGCTATGGTGGCCTCAGAAAAAGAACAGCATCTTGGCGCGAAGGGTTTTATCGAATTTCTTGATGTCCCCTCCGGCGAGCGCCAAATCGCGAGCGTCCAGCAACATTGCGGTGCTGCCATCGTCAAATTTGGCTAAAACACAGGGCTCTTTGCCGGTTGTCGAGGCGGTGAGCTCAAAATCCACCCCATAATCGGCCTTATATGCGGCGCTAAGGGCCCTAAATTGGGCTTTTTTGCGTGAAATTCGCTTCAAATCACAGGCGATTGCTCCACTTAGGCCTTTTTTGGCCAGGTGAACCCCGATAAGGGCCACCGGATTAGGGGATCCCTGGTATTGCGGCTGATATGCCTCCATAAAACGACCCCTTCCCTAACAGGCCACTAGGGCGTCGTTGATTTCGTCAGCCAGGGCTTGGGCGTTATCGGTGCTGATAACCAGGCGCTTATAGCGCTGACTGGCCGAGGTTGCCAGGGTGAGGGTGATGGCGGGTTGGTTTGAGCGCCAGAGGGCAAAGGTCCAGCCGCCATCATTTTTTGAAACGCCGCCGGATTTTGAGTTCGCGCGCCAGTAGTGCCCGTAAATCAGCAGGCCCGGCACCGCGGTGCCGATGCGCAGGCCAAAGGTTTTCCAGACATCTTTATCGGCAACTTCGGCACCTCTAATTAGGGCTGCCGGGATCTTGAAGTCACCGTGCAGGCCGAAGATTTTCTCGCCACGGGTCAGCTTGATCAGCATGTGGGTTTTGGTGAGTTCGATCTGGGCCATCAGGCACCTTTCGGCATTAGCGTCGCGAGCATTCCACGAAATGGCGGTGACGGTGGGATTTGAACCCACGGTGGGCTTTCACCCACACAACTTTTCGAGAGTTGCACCTTCGGCCGCTCGGACACGTCACCGTCAAATAGGCTACTACACGGAGTATCCGCCAGATCCGGCGCCAATAAAGGGGAATTTTGAGTACTGAAGGTTCAATGCGCGCAATTATCGCGGCACTGCTGGCAAATATCGGAATCGCAATCACCAAATTCATTGCCGCGGCTTTTTCTGGTTCGGCATCGATGTTTGCCGAGGGAATTCACTCGGTGGCCGACTCGGGTAATCAGATTCTGCTGATCATTGGTGGCAAGCGGGCCAAGCGGGCCGCAACGGCTGCGCACCCTTTTGGTTATGGACGCTCACGCTACATTTACGCGTTTATGGTCTCCATTGTTTTGTTTAGCGTTGGTGGATTGTTCTCAATCATGGAGGGCCTGAACAAACTTCAACACCCGCACGAACTTGAGATGGTTTGGTTGCCGCTGGTGGTTTTGGGCGCGGCAATCATCATGGAGTCGTTCTCTCTTCGCACCGCGGTTAAGGAATCAAATCACGTGCGCGGCAACAAGAGCTGGATTCAATTTGTACGCCACGCTAAGAGCCCTGAGCTGCCGGTTATTTTGCTTGAGGACTTGGCCGCTCTAATTGGTTTGGTGTTGGCCTTTGGTGGTGTTGGTCTAACTGTCGTGACCCACAATCCAATCTGGGATGCAATTGGAACTTTGGCAATTGGTGGATTGCTGGTGCTGGTTGCCATCGTGCTTGGTCTTGAAACATCAAGTCTTTTGGTTGGTGAGGGCGCTACCGCCGAAGACACCGGCAAGATTCGCAAGGCACTTGAGGGAACTCCGGGAGTGCAGTCTGTGATTCACATGAAGACTCTTTACCTTGGGCCAGAAGAACTTATGGTTGGCGCAAAAATTGGTGTAGCTTCAAGTGCCACCGGGCAATTTATTGCGCAGGTAATTAACGAGGCAGAGGGAAACATGCGCAGCGCGGTTCCTGCGGCCAGAGTTATTTATCTTGAACCCGACGTGCTGCGAAAAAACTCTTAAGCTGCGCAGAAGCTTCAACTTCTTTAACTCCGGCAATAACTTCAACCGGGTTGCCTAGGCGGGCGTCACGCAGCAAATCGTAAAGTGAGCCACTGGCGCCAACGCGTTCGTCCCAGGCACCAAAGACAACGCGTGGAATTCTTGCGGCCACGATTGCCCCGGCACACATCACGCAGGGTTCAAGAGTTACCACTAGCGTGCAGCCATCTAGGCGCCAGTCATCGATTGCCGCGGTTGCCTCGCGAATGGCAATGATCTCGGCGTGGCCGGTTGGATCTTTGGTTGCTTCGCGATTGTTATGTGCGCGACC
>JACCDY010143985.1_pt1 | contig 11775 bp, 9 predicted proteins | sample 7446391 | NCBI WGS metagenome assembly JACCDY01 (sample SAMN15323451, study PRJNA562643) | freshwater metagenome | isolation source: river surface water | place: USA:Blue River Watershed | collected 2017-08-18
CGTTTTTGTAATTTCAACAAAAAAATTAAAACTTGGCTCTGAAGATTGTATAAAAGATGGCTCTATCAAATTTGATTGTATATTGAAACTTTCTTCTATCGTTTTGATAGAAGTTGAAGATATACTTCGAGTTATACTTCCACTCGAGCTTTGGGATGGACTATTGCTTACTGTGGTAGTAGCTGAAGAACTGATAGAAGATGATTGTGTAGCTGTCGCCGTACCACTAATAGTTGGACCGGGGCTTAAAGACGGTGTAATTGTTACAGATTCTGATGGAGTTACTGTAGCGGTTACAGAAGAACTGATAGAAGGAGTTAATGTCACACTGGTAGAAGAACTAATAGAGGGGGTGATTGTAACAGATTCTGATGGAGTTACTGTAGCGGTTACAGAAGAACTGACAGAAGGTGATAGTGATACTGTAGAGCTCACTGTATTTGATGGAGTTACTGTCACACTTGCTGAAGAACTGATAGAAGGTGATAGCGAAGTCGTGCTACTCACACTAATAGTTGTTGAGGGGCTTAAAGACACTGACACACTGTTACTAACTGTTGCTGTTGTTGTAGAACTAATAGAGGGTGTCAATGATGGCGATAGTGATACTGTGGTACTTCCACTAATAGTCACTGAAGAACTAATAGAGGATGATGGTGATACTGTTTTTGTTCTACTGATAGTATTTGTAGGACTATTAGAAGATGTATGTGTTGAAGAAGATGAAGGAGAAGAGGAAGATGAAGAAGAAGGTGAAGGTGAAACCTCAAATGAAGGTTCCTCTTCAGGTACTTCAAACGAAGGTTCTTCAGAAATTTCAATGTAATATACATGGTCATATGTACCTGTAGGAGATATAGATGGCGATGAAGATGGTGATGAAGACAGTGATGCAGAAGATGTTTTTGTTGGAGACACTGTTAATGTTGGCGATGGTGTTGGAACTAATCCATAAATCTTCAAACCATATGTTACTTGGTCACAATCACAACCATTAGATGGGTCATGAATATATTCTATTGTTGATAATGTATCTACATTAAATGTATTAGATGAAGCTATCTGTCCAGTTGGATTTGAATTATAATATTTCAAGACTCCATCAACAAATAATTTCAGAATTACTCCATCACCACATGCGCGTGCATGATTAATATTATAAATAATTTTATAATAAGGATATAATCCTCCAGCGCGATTATTCGTCCATACTAGTGATGGTTGGCAGTATCCATAACCGGCTGTGCTACAGGCTGTACCAGCATTTGGATGAGAATAAGATGAAGATAATCTACACCAACTACCAGCATATATAAATCCATTATAACTACTATAACTGTACTCGGTTGATTTGTATAAAATACGCGACCCTGTTCGACTAAAATAATATCCATATGTCCAACCATTATATCCTTGTTGGTTTCTGAAATCAACTGCAGAATCAGCAATCAATGTGAAGACAGGACTATTAGTAGGTGTCAGTGTTGGCGAGGTGCTCGTCGTCATTGTAATTGTAGCTGAGGGGCTTAAAGAAGTGGTCCCACTCACAGTAACTGTGCGGCTAGGAGTATTTGAGCCACTTGATGTTGTAGTTGGTGTTCTAGACATACTTGGTGTTACCGATGGTGTTGGTGATGGGGGTATTCCAAAAAATATTTGAGCAACTACACCAGTACCAACAATAGAATAATCTGTTACCCATCGAACATACATATAAGGACCAGTAGAGCGTATTTGATTAGGCACTGTTGCCCCTGAATGTCGCAGTAATAATGGACTAGCGGTTGTTCGTCCATCATATACCTCAAAAAAATCACAACATGGCTCACTATTGAAACTTGTTATTGTCAAATGTACAGATAAATCTGCTGGTGCTGTTATTATATAAAAACAATCCATATTGTCAATATAATTAACACCAGGTGCATTTGTTCGTACTTCAACAGCATTTCTAATAGTTGAACTGGAATCGACCATGCAATTATAACTTAATGCCTGATAGTAAGGTGTCTTAGTGGGTGATAAACTTGAGCTCGGAGTTTTTGTTTCTGAACCAGTAACAGACGCAGTTGGTGTCATGGAACGCATTGTCATTGTAGTTGATGAAGTCGCCGTTAAAGAAGGCGAACGTGTTAAAGATAGAGTTGGAAAAATAGAACTACTAATTGAACTACTTAAGGTTGGTGTCGCCGAAGGCGACGGACTAACTGTTATGGATATGGTATATGACCCAGATGGTGTTGATGTAAGAGTTCTTGAAGGTGAACTTGAAAAAGATGGACTCAAACTTCGTGTTTTTGAAGATGAAGGTGATACTGTTCGCGTTGCCGTTGGAGTCCGTGAACTAGTAGATGATTTAGTTGATGACCTAGAAACTGACGGCGAAAGTGAAGATGAACGTGAAACTGAAGGTGTTCGCGAAGGTGAACGTGAAAACGAAGGAGATGATGTCTTTGTAACAGTTTGTGATGCTGAAAGCGTTGTAGTCGAAGTAGGTGAACCTGAAGTTGTTGATGTTGATGACATCGTCTGAGTCTGTGATGGACTCTGCGATGGACTTGGGCTTGGACTTGGTATATACGCACAACATGCAGGATATTGCATTGTACATGCCCGGTCATCTAATGCACCATTTACCACAGCCACACAGTCTTCAGAATTAAATCTATTATTTGGCTGCGTTGGAGCCCAGTATTTTTCTCCAAATAGACGGATAAATGTTGGGTCAGTGCCATCACTAAAAGTCCAACAACAATCACGATTTGTAGTTGCCTCTTCACTTAAATCTTGTAGTCCCGTCCAAAATGTAGTTGTTGCCTGTCCAGCACATTTACCTGTGATTACAATATCAGATTCTGTCTCATCAATAAATGATACAAGTCGTGCATCTGGTCTTAATGCAACACATTCATCCTCTGCGTATCCCCAGTCCTCTGGTACATATTGTGTTAGTCTATAACATCGTCCTCCAGCACCAGTCCAACCATCAGGACATACCTGGGATAAGACTTTTAGTGGATGATATATCAAAATAAATATTAGCAGTAATGTACTCATAATATCTGTTTTTTCATATATATTGTATTAGACCGCTTAAAGGTTAACTCCACAAAAGGTCTGCTAGCTTACAATCCAGCCCCGAATCCGCCTACATTTAATGGTGCAAGATAAGGTCTCACTGTAGATGATGGAACATCCTCAGCTCTGCACTTCACCACGGCCGGGGGACACTCCTGACGAGGGCATGGTGCACATGGAGGGCACTGTGTAGGTGCAGGGCATTTAACCTCGGGACAACGTGCTCTAGGGCATGGAGGACACTCACCAGATGGCTTCTTGCACTTACTGCAATCAAGGATAATTGGACCCTGCTTAGGTATTGACGACTTCAAGACATACTTGCTCAAATCAGGAACTGGAGGACATTCAGTCTTTAACATGTAATTTGTCATATCAGGACATTGAGGGCAAGGGGGGATGGATGACTTTAATACATACTTACTCAAATCTGGCTCTCTGCATGGTGGACATGTAGGGCGTGATTTAGAACCACATGAACAAGGGCAAGGCTTGTTACAGTTACCACAATAAGGAAGCTGCCCAGCATTCTGGAAACCTTCTACACCCATTAATTTTTTCAATGTTAAACCAACAACTAGACCCGCTAAAAAGGTCACGATTAAGTGTAGCAATCTCATTCTGTTATATTATTTTCTTATATTGCGGCTTCTCCTGCAGCTGAATTCCACCCGGGCCAATTCAAGGGAGGGCATCCACACGCCTCAGCTGTACCAGTATAGTAATGTGTTTGTAAACGATTACAAATAGTGCGAGCATATCCACGCCAACTAAATGTCGGGCTCACTGTTGTACCCTCAGGCATACATCCGAAGTCTGCTGGATTTAGACCAGCCTTACGAGCATTCTCACAAATCTCCTTGGCTCTTGTCTTCCAGTCAAAGCCGGAAGCGGCAGTCGGTTTTCTAAAACCATCTCGTGGGTCGTATGCATATGGGTCTGTCACTGGACGACCATCATTAATTGGTGCAACATCAGCAGAATCCGATGCTGATGATAATTCATAATTATTAGGGAAACCTGGATTTGATGTACCCAACATTGATTGTGAGGCAATTGTTGAATCTTGACCAGTAGCTAAGGGGCCAAAGAATGCAGCATATGTATTTCCACCACCACCTGCACGAGCTTCATTATCTGATGTGTATTTCACCTTAGCACCTAGCTTCAATTCAACACTTGTACCCCTTAAGAAATCTCCTAAGTATTTATCCGCTAACCCCCTTATTAATGCTTGTGACTCAGCATCATTTTCCATTCCAGGTGGTAACATATTTAATATCTCAGGGGGTAAACTATTAGTACTAATACCAGGAAGACGCTGATTTGTATCACCAATTACATTAAATACTTGAGCTAGTTCATCCTTGAAAATAGGAATCTCAATCTCTAATAATGTATTGTTCTCAACCTTTGTAATTATTTCAGATAAATCAGCTATCATATTATTTATACCACTTACACGAGCATTTATTGTAGGGTCCAATGAACCTCCACCTGATAGTCGCGCTACCTCAGCCTGCATACGAGTACGAGCTGACTTCAAATCAGCTAATGTCGCACGCTCACCTGTCTGTAACAGATTTGGCTCTGAAGATGTATCATTACCCTGGATTGGTTTATTATAATTGAAACGCCTGTATTTGTCTTTCAAATACATTAAATTACCAACAATATCCTCATATTGTTTACGATTCAAAGTTGGAGGAATACCTGGGTTACGACTTAAAGCAGCTAATTCAGAATTAATACGCTCACTATCAGTTTTCAATGAAGAGAATGGTAATTGGATTGTAGGGTCAGATGCACTATTCAAATATGAATAAGCATCGCGCATAAATAGAACAATGTTGGATTGTAAATCCTGTAAATCTTTTAGAGTTACAGGAATATTATCAGGGTCCTGATACATTGATGGTGCTGTATTAGCAACTGTATTTTGACCTGCTGCAGGAAGAGCGCCGGATGCCTGATTAGATGGCTCATTACCTAGAAAACGACTAGCCTTCTCACCATAAGTACTCATATCCGCGGCAGTGCTTCTTACATCTTCAGAATAATGTGTACTTTCTACTGGTTTTTCTTTTCCACCAACCTCAACTGCCTCTTCATCAATAATACTCTTCCCTCTCGCTTTTAACATTTCATCGTAGGAATTATAAGTTGCAAATCCCTCTTTACTAATAGTCCATGCATATATAGCACCTATTGCGACTAAAACAATTAGGAGAAAAGGTAACGACTTCATATCTAATTTTACTAGTATTTTACATATATTTATTCATTCTACATCAAATTACAGTTCCAGCATGGAATTGAATCTTTTCTAATATATTCATTGGGGTTGAAGGGACGACCATCATCCATTATTGGCTCACTATCATGACATTGAGAAGGAATTGGTTGACAACGAGGAGCACTAGGGAATACGAGCTGTTGCTGCAAACCCTTATTATAGTCTTGTCCCTGTGCTAAACCAGGGCTTGTATTACGTACAGCGGTTGAACCAGAAGCAGTTTCAATAACTGATGCAGATGGTCTATCCAAATTATCTAATGATGCAGAAGCAGTAGCAGGTGCTTCAGAGCCAGATTTTGTTGGCGACCCCTTCTTCTCTGGCAATGGCTCACTACCCGCCACCTGCTCTAATAGTTTTTGTAATGCTATTTTATCTTTATCTGTTGCCGGAGTTGAAGACCCACTAATAGTCTTATTAGCCTGAGTTGGGAATTTCTTCGATTTCCAACTATTATAGGCTGTATCCAATTTCTCCACTAATGCTCTTTCTTCTGGTTTAGCCTGTATTTTACCTGAATTAATAAATATTTCCATTAAACTATTAAAGAAATCGTCAAACTCCACACTAAATTCCACACCAGGATTTTCAGTCTTTGTTGTACCATTCTTCAATACTTTTATAATAGTTTGATTTGTTCTCATTGTATTATATAGACTTTCAACTAGTGGCTCTAATGGATTAAGCATAAGTGATAACATAATTGGTTGGATATCAACCAAAAACTTCTCATCTTCTTTAGTTGCTATATCAAGAAGTAGTAAAGATATTTTTTGTTTATCGGTTAATATCAGTTGAGTATTATCTAAATAACCTTCGCGAGCTCCACCACCATAACGATTAAATAAAACTAACCCTAAATGTAAAATAAATAAAGCTACTATTGCTGTTAATAGCATTTTAATGATTGGGCTGTCAAACATTGTCTTACTATTATTAATATGCAAAATTGATAATGTATTTTAGCATAAAAACTTTTAGGAAGAAGATAAGATAGATAGATAAAATGCAAATGTTATCACGGCGTTATGCTGAAGATGGACTAGTAGAGGCTGGTATTGATGAAGCCGGGCGTGGTTCTTTTTGGGGAAGTTTATTTGCAGCTGCAGTTGTTTGGCCAGATGAAGCTTCATGGACAGATGAAATTAAAACTTTGGTTCCGCAAATAAAGGATAGTAAGAAGATTTCCCCTAAAAAACGTGAAAAGATTGCCCAGGAAATAAAACGATTGGCTTCAGATTGGGCAGTTGGGACTGTTACAGCAAAAGAGATTGATGAAAATGGAATTCAATGGGCTAATCAACAGGCCTTCCATCGCGCAATTAATAGTCTGCGACGTGTTAAACCACAAAGAGCTCTTATCGATGGAATTCTTCCGATAGAACGGGCAGATATGACTGTTAATACAATTATTGATGGTGATGCACAGTATATTTCAATTGCAGCAGCATCCATTATAGCTAAGGTTGAACATGATGCATGGCTAATCGGTTGTTGTGCTACCGACACAACTCTTAATGAACATTATGACCTGATGTCCTGTAAAGGTTACGGAACAGCTCGTCATAGAGCGGGTATTCTTGAACATGGGCTTCATCCCGAACATCGTCGCAGGTTTATTCGAACAACTCTTCATCCCGAAGGCCTCGCCAATCCTCGCCGCCATCTCATCACTGATGATGAGGAAAACTGTCTCATTCGTCTATAATAAAAATTACATTAGACATTTAATTATGCTATTCATAATTTAAAATTAATATATTTACATGTAATTTTTTACATAGAATTTATTATAATACTACTAAACTAAAAAAGGAGAACTACAAATTCATAATTTACTTACGAGAGTTCTTACGGGAGTTCTTACGAGAATTCTTACGGGAATTCTTACGGGAGTTCTTACGAGAGTTCTTACGAGAGTTCTTGCGAGAGTTCTTACGAGTCATGTTACCACGGGCCATTTGTATATCTGTATGTTAGATTTTGTATTCACCACTACCGGTCTCTGATAAATATGAATCCAACAAAGCTAAATCAATTGCACGCTGTTCAATTTCCGTCGGACCAGTATAAAAATGCCCCTGACCACCCTCTATCCCTAATAGTTTCGGTTTACCCGCAGCCGGAATAGGACCGCGGGCTTTAAGTATCCATTTAACAGGTTCATATGCATAGACCTGTGTATCGTTCAAACCAGTGCGACATAATATCATTAATGCCGGTAGACCATTAGCAGGGACATTCGTCACTGGTGAATGCCGTACCCAAAATGCTAAATCTGCTAACCTATGTAACGGGTCTCCAAACTCATCATATTCCAATTCTGTTAATGGTAATGTGGGATTTGTTGTAGTTTGTAATACATCCAAATAAGGAACTTCACAATAAATTCCTCCAAACAGATTACCAGATGGATTTCTATTTGCTAAAACACCTACCTGGATTCCACCAGCACTACGCCCATATATAATAGTATTTGCTGCAGGGACTTTTAGACGGTGCCCGAGTCCTCTGATACAAGCCTCCGCGTCCTCAAATGACCTATAACGGTTTTCCCTACGACCTGCCTCCGCCCAATCCCAGCCATTATCACCACCACCACGCACATAGGCAAATCCTATTGCCCATCCAGACTCAATTAATGGTCCCCACTTCTTCATTATTGAACCAATCATTGTAGGTGAACCATATGCTCCATATATCACTACTATTAAACCCCTTGTCGGCTTCCTCTTCTTCCTCACAAAACTAGCATATACCTTTGTACCATCTGCGGATTTAACAGAAATTCTATCAAATTCATTGTTATCAGCTCCATTATACATTGATGTCAATGCACGCTCTTCTCCACTGTCTGTTAAATTTAATAAATATGGAGCAGCCGATGGACTTTCAATCAAAACTGTTAGGGGTGCATAGATATCGTCTGTTGATAATCGATATATATCAGGAGTTATTATTCCACCTCCTACTCTCAATATTTCAACTGGTGTTTTTCTCCATTCATCTACTCCCTTCCTTGTACGCAAACAATAAGAAACTCCATTTTTATATGTCAACATGATTCGTGTTTGGCTATCATAAAATGTTGGCTCACCATATATCTCGAATAATTGTGGTGCTATTTGAATACGATAGGGAGCAATTCTATATTCCCAATTTCCAGTCGCAGTTAGTACAAAACGTGCTATTCCTAAATAATCATAATTAATTGGTATATGCCAAATAGCATCTTCGTCAATTTGTCTTATTTTTTTATTTTCATTTAAATAATATAAAAAACTATAACCATTATTATCTGCCTTCAAGAAAAATCCATTTTTTACTTTTATAATTGATAAATTATATCTATGGTCTTTCATCTCAAACTCAACACGCTCATCCCTACCAGTATCTTTATTACACGAACACAGCTGATTATACCATAGCCTTTTCTTTGGACGTAAATAATACACACGGTCATCCAAGACTACACATGTTGGACCAACACCACTTTTAGACCATATTTCATGTCTTCCAATTGAACTACATGTCAATTTATAATTAGCAGAGCCATCTCCAATATCATTAATTGTATACACTTTTAAATCAACTAATGAATCGACTATGCTTCGGTCTATATCAATGTCTTCTGCTATATGCATCTGTCGCGGACCATCATGATATGCCCAGCGTATTGAACCTCCTTGACCATTAAAACTAATATTTATTGCCCGCTTTGGTTCAAATTGTCTACTCTTCTTGTACCATAAACTAAACCAACCATAACTACTAACTGCTTTTTTGGCCTTTTGTAATGATTCTTTAAAAGCCGGAATACGAACTTTTACATTAGGATTAGATATAGCTGCTGAAAAATTATCATTTTCTTGTTTTATAATTTTCTTCCATTCTGGTCCCTTCATAGTCTCCAATGAAGATAATTCATCTCTCCATACAACATATCCTACATCTCTTGTTTCTGATACCCTTTCAGTACCTATCATCACCTAAACATTGTGCATATTAGACTCTTAGACCAAATGTCACTTAAATTTCGGACAGTAAATTTCATTTTTTCAAAAACAAACAATTATGGATTAGAGAAGGACTGTCGTTTGCTCGAATCATATTTCCATAAATGTCAGTTCAAATGTCAGCGCCTTGACCCTCATGAACCACCAAAGACAGCTGATATTAATGTTCATTTAGAAATTCCAGTTTATGCTAATATTCCATGGGCCCCTGTAAATATTCTGCTCGTAAATCCTGAATACTTCCCTAAATGTTTTGACGGCTATGCAAGCTCGTTTGATGCTCTTATTGTCCGTGATACTCCAACACATAATCTATATATTAATGAATTATGTATTACTAATAAGGAAAGATTTTTGAGAATGCCATTCTCAACACCCACTAATTTCGCCGATATTAAGATGCCAATGACTACTGATGCAAAATGGTTATGGGTTATTGGTGGCTCTAAACATAAGATTGCAGCGGCGAAGGTGCTGCTGGCGGCAATGGAAGATAGTGACCAACCTGTAAAGATTATTACTTCCGCAAAAGATGAGCTGAGACCTTATTTGAAGGCAAATACACAGTTTGCCGATAAAGAATATGATAATGAACAGTTAGCCCGTGAGCAAAAGACAACTGCTGGACATATTGTTGTTTCACAGGCAGAGGGGTTTTCCCATGCTAATGCTGAGGCCTACGCTGCTGGAGCTTATCGTCTTGGAACACAATTACCAACAATTATTGAATCTTCATTTATTGGTGATAATATGATGAGTTATATTGGAAACTTCTGTGAACCTGACGAGTCTAATAGATATTTTAAAGTATCATTGGATATACCAAGAGAACAAGTAAGAAGTGAATGGTTGAAGGCCCAACAGGAACTAAGTGAAATTACTGCTGATTATCGTAAGTGTGTCGCTACTCGTGCAGCAGATGACCGTAAGACGAGTGAGATGATTTGGACTCAGGCAATTAAAGAATGGAAGGCGCTTGCTGAAAGTAGAGCTCCGAAGATTCGCCATGTTCCTCCTGTCATTGAAGCTAGTAGTTGCCCAATGATTTCGATTGTAACACCAACTTATAATCGTCGTCAATTAATTGATATTTGTTTCCATAATCTTCTTTGGTCAGATTATCCAATTGAAAAAATAGAATGGGTAGTCGTTGAAGACAGTGATGATGATTTGAAAGCTTCGTCTGATAAAATCTATCAATTTGCAGAGAAAGCGAAAGGATTACAATTAAAATATATCCCCCTTAAAGGTAAACGTACAGTAGGTGAAAAACGTAATATTGGATGTGATGCTGCTTCACATGATATAATAGTATTTATGGATGATGATGACCATTATCCACCTACTTCCCTGCGTCGCCGCGTGTCTTGGTTGACAAAACCGTTAGATGGTAAGGCTGGCGCAGGAGCTGTAGGGACTACTATGATTGCTATGTATGATTTACGACGTGGAACTAGTGCTGTAAATGTTCCTCCTTGGGCATTACCATTAGGGGCACGTGTGTCAGAGGCAACTCTTGCTTTTAGAAAATCTTTCTGGCAACAGAGACCATTCAAGGATGTTGGAGTCGCCGAAGGCGAAGATTGGCTTGAAGGTCGCGAATCTGAGTTTCTGGAAATTCCTCCACAACAAATTATTGTTGCATTTAGCCATGGCTCTAATAGTTGCTCTAGAAGGATACCTGAAGACGCTCCTGTATCATGCTTCTGGAACTTCGGTATTGAATACCTCAAGTTCATTCATGGACTAGTAGGGGTGAATATTGAAGTTAATGAACGGAAGAAATAATTATTTCTTTTTGGATTTGCTTGGGCTTTTTGGTCTTTTTTCCATTAGTTTTTTAGCACGTTCATTAAGTGCACTTATTGCCTTCGTTTTTGCACCTTCTACATCTAATGACCGACTTCCCTCTAGTTTCTTCAAACCAGATGAAAGTCCTGGAATTTTACTTATTAATTTTGTTTTAGCTTCTTCAAGACCCCTTACTAAATCTTCTGATTTTGGTACCTGAGGTCCTTTTGATTCTTCCACCTCCTCTACAGGTTCTGGTTCTGGTGTAGGCTCTGGTGCAGCTACAGGAGCAGGAGCTGCTACAGGAACAGAAGCAGGAGCAGGTACAGGTGCAGCTACAGGAACAGGAACAGGAACAGGTACAGGAGCAGGAGCTGCTACAGGTACAGGAGCAGGAGCTGCTACAGGTACAGGAGCAGGTACAGGAGCAGGAACAGGAGCAGGAGCAGGTTCGGGTTCAGATGTTTTCTTAAGTAATTCAGCAGCTGGTCCAATACCAGAAGCTAAATCACTTTTCGCCTGTTCAACCAATGAAGAAACAGATTCTTCAGCAACTCCTATCATTGAAGCTGCCTTTTCTAATGCTAATGGTCC
>JACCDY011042293.1_pt1 | contig 11774 bp, 10 predicted proteins | sample 7446391 | NCBI WGS metagenome assembly JACCDY01 (sample SAMN15323451, study PRJNA562643) | freshwater metagenome | isolation source: river surface water | place: USA:Blue River Watershed | collected 2017-08-18
AAGCAAACTTGCCCCCATGATCATGCGCACCCGCCTGCTGCCCCTGCTGATCGCCTCCGCGCTGCTGTGCCCCGCACTGGGTGCGGCCGCCGGTGACGTCGTCAGCAACCTGCCGACCGAGCCGAAGAAGCGGCTCGAGGCGCTGCAGCATGCGCTGGTGGGCGCGGCCATGGAAGGCAATACCCGCGTGCGCAATTCGGCCTGGGTCGACAGCAACGGCCGCCTGCACGAGAACACCCGCATCACCTCGGACATGAAGCTGCGCAACGTGCGCGTGCTCAATTACCTGACGGTCGAAGACGGTGTCTCGGCTGCGATCGTCGCCGAAGGCCGGGGCGTGACGCCGGACGAAGAAGTCTGCCGTGCCAACCTGCAGCGCTACCGTCGCGAGGCGACGCTGGATGCGTTCTCGCGCATGCCGGCCAATGGCATGGATGAACGCGACTGGCAGCTGTTCATCAGCCAGGCGCGCTCGCGCTTCGTCGCCCGCGCGCATGCCGGTCGCAAGTGGCTGCTGTCGGCCTCGACCCCGGTGCCGGCCTCCCACTACGAGCGCCAGCTGCTGGGCCATGTGCCGGACACGACGCCGTACCAGATCGTCCTTGACGTGCTGCCCGCGGGCGCCCTCGGCATCGAGCCGGTGCGACCGCGCGCCAGCCGCGACCAGCAGGCCGCGCAGGCGATCAAGGCCGCCAAAGACTATGTGCTGGACGAGCCGGCGCGGCGCGAACCGGTGCCGTTCGTCGTGCGCCTGTCGGTCTATGAGCGCGTGAACCAGCGCCTGCTGTGGCAGGACGCGGTGCCGCTGTTCTTCCCCGAGCGCGCCGTCAAGCACACCTCGCAGGCGCTGCCGGTCGGCTTGCTGACCGAGCTCGACCAGGTGATCGGGCGCTGGCAGCAGCGCCTCGACAATGATTTCTCCTGCCGCCCGCAAAGCTTCAATGTGCTGCAGGAAGCCGGCAAAGGCTGGGTGATCAATGGCGGACAGGCCGCAGGCCTGGCGGCCGGCGACCAGCTGCTGCTGATGAACCGCGAACAGCTGCCCGCCCGTATCCTCGAACCCGACAGCGGCGAACACCTCGCGCTGGTCGAGGTGGTGAGCGTCGGCAAAGGCCGCGCGGTGGTGAAGAAGCTCGCTGGCCCGGCCAATGCCGGACAAGCCGGTGACTGGGTCGCCACCCCCTTCTGACAAGAATTCCGTTTAAAGAATCATTCGTGGAGAGCACCATGAAACTCGCGCAACGCCAGCTGCTGATCGCCTGCCTCGCCCTGATGTGCGGCGGTAACGCCCTGGCCAATGATCCACCCAAGGATCCGCCCAAGGCCGACGCCAAGAAAGACGAGGCCGGCAAGGACGCCAAGGCCGACGCTGCGGCCGAGCCCTCGCTGCCATCGAAGCCCTATCCGGCCAACGCCAGCCCGAAGGCGTTCGCGCCCAAGGCCGAGCCGAAGAAGGATGTGGCGGCGGCCGAGAAGGCGGCCGAGAAGCCGGCTGAAAAGCCGGCCGACAAGGCAGCTGACAAGGCCGCCGACAAGCCGGCCGACAAGGCCGTTGCCAAGGCTGCCGACAAGCCTGCTGCGAAAGGGGCCGACAAGGGCGCCGACAAGCATGGTGACAAGCACGCCGACAAGCATGGCGACGACAAGGCCGCCGCTGCCGACAAGCATGAGCCGGCCCACGACAAGCCGGCGATGAAAAAGAAAAAGCTGGCGAAAGCACCGGTCAAGCCGGTGGTCGACCCGGTGCTGGCCCAGGTGGCCCGCGAGACCCTGCAGGGCAATGCGGCCGCCGGCGGCTACAAGGTCCAGCAGGGCGACAACCTCGACCGCGTGATCCGGAAGACGATGCCGAATTCGCCGTTCTCGATGGACGTCATGCGCGAGGCCTTTGGCCGTGCCAACCCGCAGCTGCTCTCGAGCATCAAAGACCTCAAGCTCAAGCCAGGCTCGACGCTGAACCTGCCGAATGCGGCGGTGATGCGCTCGGTCGTGCTCGGCGATCCGGCGCCGCAGGTCGAGATGATGCGCGTGAAAAACGCCGGCGAACTGTATGCCAAGGCGCCGGTGGTGAACCCGACCATCGCGCCGACGGCCAGCGAGCCTAACCTGGTGCTGGCCGTGCCGCGCCAGGCCGTCAGCGTGGCCGCCAGCATCACCCCGGCACCGGAAGTGTCGCCGGAAGAAAAGAAGAAGTGGGTGCGCTTCCCGTAAGGGAGTGCGGCCCATGACTTCGGCCCGGCGCACGGCATGACGCCGCTGCTGCAAGGGATAGAACAGGCGGCCCTGCCGGGCCGCCTGAATCCGTTTTATCTCGACGGCCGGCCGCTGCCGCTGGAGCAGGCGATCGCCCGCCAGCTGGGCCTGCGGGATGGCCAGATCATCCAGGGCACGATCGCATTGCGCGGCGAGGCCCTCAAACTCCTGTTGAATGGCAAGCTGCTCGACCTGCCGCCCGGCCTGCGCTTCAGTCCGGGTGAGCAAGTCTGGCTGCGCGCCATCCGCGGCGGCGGCGGCTGGTCGCTCAAGCCGCTGCCGGCCGACGCGGCCCGGGCCGCTGCCCTGTCGCCGGCCGCCGCTGAGGCAGCGGCCACGGCCACGGCCGAAGCGCCCGGGCTGTCACGCCTGCTGGCGCTGTCGCTGCGCCCGCCGATGTCGCCCACGCTGCTGCAGCTGTTCCAGCCGGGGGTGATGGATGCGCTGCTGCGCTCCGGCGGCGATGCCGGCCTGGCCTCGCTGTTCCAGGGCATGCAATTGTCGATGCGCGGGCTGACGCCGGCGGCCTTGCAGGGCGCCGCGCTGTCGTCCGGTTTCTGGCTGGAGTCCTTGCTGGGGCGCGGCCAGCCGGCCGGCGCGCTGGATGGCAAGGGCCTGCTGCGGCGCCTGATCCGAGCCCTGTCCGACAAGGAGCCGGCCGCCGCGACCCAACTGCACCGTGCGCTGGACGATATCGAATCGGCCCAGGTCGATTCGCTGGCCGCCCAGGCGCGCGGCGAGCTCTCGTTCGCGATGGTGCTGCCGTTTCGCGATGCCAATCCGGTCGAGATCAAGTTTTTCCGCCCGCCGCGCCGTCCCGGCCAGCAGGCGCCGCCGTTCTCGGTCGACATCCATACCCACAACGATGTGCTGGGCGAGATCTGGCTCAAGACCTCGATCGCGCAAGCCGCGCATGTGGACCTGATGATGTGGGCCGTCAAGGACAGCGTGGTGCGGCTGGCCCGCCGGCATGCCGATGCGCTGGGCCAGCGCCTGGCCGTCGCCGGGCTGACGATGGATTCCTTCCGCATCATCCATGCGGCGCGGCCCGAGCTGCCCGAGGCCTGGTCGGCCACGCCGGGTGCGATGCTGGATGTGTCCGCATGAAACCGGGGCGCGCCGCAGTGGCGCTCGAATATGGCCGGCGCGATGCGCCGGTCGTCAGCGCAAAAGGGCGCGACGAGCTGGCCGATGCCATCATCGCCGAGGCGCAGCGGCAGGGCATTCATATCGCCCAGGACAGGGAACTGGTGGCCGCCTTGTCGCGGCTGGACCTGGAGCAGGAGATACCGCGTGACTTGTACACGGCCGTGGCCGTGGTGCTGTCATGGGCTTATTGGTTGCGCGGCATGCAGCCGGGCGATGAAAAAAATCAGACTTCTTCGTAGCCGCGGCCGCCGCGCATGCGCGAGACCCGACCGAGACGGTCATAGACCTCGACGGAGGCGGTCGGATCCGAGCCGCGCAGCGTCTGCAGCGTGCCGCGGATGGCGTCGAGCTTGCGGTTGATCAGCACTTCGTTGCGGCGGTGCAGGTCGCGGCATGCCGCGATCAGCTGCTTGAAGCTGTCCCACTCGGGGTGATCGAGACGGTTCTCGGGGGTGCCGACGCCGGTCAGCAGGTTGAGGTGATGGAAGATGGTCAGCTTCTCATCCTGCAGGCCCTCGAAGCGGTCGAGATCCTGCACGCGCAGCGCCTCGAACTCTTTGTCGAGGATGTCATGCAGCAGCTGCCCGTACTCCAGCGCAGACACCAGCTCAGGGCTGGCGGCCGGGGGAGGTACGAGCTCGGGACGGTGCGCGAGCGGCAATTGCATGATTTGAGGCGCCCGGATCAGCGGATCGGTATCAGCCGATCAGCCTTTCCATGACCGCAAAGCTCTCGGCGATGCGGCGCGAATTCATCGGGTAGCTGCCATCCTGGATGGCCTGCTTGATGGACTCGACCTTGGCGCGGTCAAAGGCCGGCTCGGCCATCGCGCGTTGGGCCACCTCGGACAGCACCAGCTGGTCGTCCTTGGGGGCAGCCGCTCCCGGCGCCTTGGCTGGCTCAGCCGCACCGTCGGTCGGACGCTCCAGTGCGCGACGCTTGGTCTTCTCGAGGCTCGCCTTGTCCAGCGAAGGACTGCCGCTGAAGATGCTCGAAATAGGGTTGCTCATGTTTTTCTCTCACTTTCGGCCAACATTGGCCTGGTCGGGAATCCTTCTCCCGTCACAACGAGTATCGGACGCAGCATCGCAGACTTTAGCGTTCGACACAAAAAAAATAGTCATTCTCAATTTGGCATCAGTGCCGGCCGGGCCGGTCAGCCGCCGCGTGCCTGCCCCTTGCCCGTCACCGTGCCCGACAGGCTGCGGCCCGATTCCGTGTTGCGCAGCCGGATCTGCTCGCCGAGGCGGCCATCTTGCAGCGCCTCGGCCTTGACCGAGATCTGGAAAGTCGCGGGCGAGCCCACGGTCAGGATCACGCTGTCGCCGCGCCGCACCAGCATCGGCTGGCGCAAGTCGGCGATCCGCAGCGGCTCGCCGGCACGCACCGTGCGCACCAGCTCTTGCCCTTCGAGGCCGGACAGCTCCAGATAATGGGTCTTGCTGATTTTTTCGGCATCCATCTTCTCCAGCTTGAGCTGCTCCGGCTGTAAAACTTGTCCAGCCTGTAAATTGGTCGCCGCCACCACCACCTGGCGCGGGCCCTCGGCGGGCGCCGGTCCCGGGTTTGCCGGTTTGGCAAGGCCCGCGGCCGGCAGGGCCTGCGCAGGTGTCGTAAAGCCGACTTTCACGAACAGTTGCCAATTCGGCTTCACACAGCGCACGCGCACGCTCTCGCGGTTCACGAACGGATAATCAAACAGGAAGCCGTCGGCGCAGGGCTGGACCGCTACCCGCGCATCCAGCGGCACCAGCACCACCTGGCTGGCGGCCACGCCATTTTTCGCCGCGACCCAGTCCACCAGCGCCCCCTGCATCGCCTCCCGCGGCGTGGCCGACTGCGCGCAGGCACAGGCGGCGAGCAGCAGCGCCCCTGCGAACTCGCGCATCGTCATCCACTTCAGCCTTGCCTGCCACGGAAGCATTGTCTTCATGAGGTTCTTGTCATTGATTGCTGACGGTTTTACCAACTGGAACGAGCCTTGCTAATCCTTGTTCATCGGGGAAGCCTGCTGTTGGACTTCCGACAGTCTCCCCACTAGTGCAAAAACAGTACCAGCCCTGCCAGAGCGCACCGCAGGGCAGCCCGACAAGGACCCGACGATGGAAATTCGCCCGCATCTCACCGACCAGGCCGCCGCCAGCAGCCAGGAGCAGGGCCGCGCGCGCGAGCGTAGCCTCTCCGGTGCCAGCTTCAAGCAGGCGCTGGCCGGGCTCAAGTCCGACATGCAGATGGTGACGGTGCAGCGCGGCGACACGCTGATGGGGCTGGCGCGCCGTCAGCTGGGCGAGGTGGCCGGGCAGTTCAGCAGCTCCCAGATACTGGAAATGGCGCGCACGGTCGCGCGCGAGAATGGCATCGACGACGCCAACCGGATCAAGGCCGGGCAGGCCATCAATATGGCACCGATGACGACGATGGCCGCGCTCAAGCTGCGCCAGACGGCGGTCGCTGCGGTGCAATTGAACCTCGACGGCGCCAATACCTCGACCCCGGTGCTCGACAAGACGCTGGCGCGCGCCGTCAGCAAAGGTTATGTGAGCGGCGCCGAGCAGGCCGCGGTCAAGGACAAGATCCTGGCGCTGGCCACCCGCCACCAGTTCGCACCCGATGATTTCGCGCGCATGACGCTGATGGAATCCGACGGCATGAACCCGAAGGCCACCAATGGCAGCTGCCACGGCATCATCCAGTTCTGCTCCGGCGGCAACCGGGGCGCGGCCAGTGCCGGCTATGGCAAGAACCCGAAAGAGATATTGAACCTGTCCGTGCTCGATCAGCTGGACCTGGTCGATCGCTACTTCACCGACACCCGCCTGAAAGACTACGGTCCGGCGGCGCTCGACGACCTGTACCTGACGGTGCTGACGCCGGCCGCCCGCAATGTCACGCGCACCAATGTGCCGCTGAATATCCCCGGCAAGCAGGCCACCTTGTTATATGAGGGCAGGGATCCGGGCGGCGTCATCACCCGCAATTCCCTGATGGCCGGCCTGAAGTCGAATGCGCGCGATCGCCTGAGCGATTTCAGCGGCAGCCTGGCCAGCGTCGAGTTGCCGTCCCAGCGCGACAGCGAACGCTGATCCGGCGGCCGGCGGCAATTCCTTGCCGCCTTGCTGCGCCGCGCGGGCGGCAAAGGCTTGCCGCATCCTCCCCGCGCATCCACGTATTCCCGTCAAAAAACATTCTGGCACGACCCTTGCAAAGGTCGGTACGACAGCTGAAAACTTTAGCGGCCTGTCGACAAACCGGCGACCGCAAGGAGAGAGCAAATGGATGTTTTGAACAACGCATTAGGGATACACGAGAAGGCACTGCGCGTGCGCAGCCAGCGCATGGAAGTCCTGGCGCGCAACATCGCCAACGACGACACGCCGCACTTCAAGGCGCGCGACATCGACTTCAAGGCCGTGATGGCGAAGTTCGAGCCGCAAGACCTGATGGCCAACACGCATGGCACCCACTTCGGTTTTGCCGACGATACGTCCGACGACAACGGCATGCGCTATCGCACGCCGTTCAACGCGTCGATGGACGGCAACACGGTCGAACTGACGGTCGAGCAGGCCAAGTACGGTAAGGCCGCCGGTGATTACCAGGCCACCCTGTCGTTCCTCGAGAACCGGGTCAACAGCATCCGCAAAGCATTGAAGGGGGAGTAATCGATCATGGCCATGTCCATCGATAACATTTTCGGCATCGGCGGCACTGCGCTGCACGCGCAGATGATCCGCATGAACACCACCGCGTCCAACCTCGCGAACGCCGGCACCACCGCGTCCACCGAGGAGCTCGCCTATCGCGGCAAGCGCACGGTGTTCAAGTCCATCATGGACGAAGAGATGGCCCATGCCGGCGCGCCCTATGTGGGCGGGGTGAAGGTCGACAAGATCGTCGACGACACCAAGCCCATCCCCAAGGTCTATGACCCGAACAACCCGCTGGCCGACAAGGAAGGCTTTGTCTACCAGGCGAACGTGAACGAAGTGACGGAAATGGTCGACCTGATGGCCGCGTCCCGCTCTTACCAGAACAACGTCGAAGTCGTGAATACCGCGCGCGAGCTGATGATGCGCACGCTCGACATCATCAAGGCCTGAGGACTGAACCATTATGGCAACCGTATCCAGCACTGACAGCAGCCTGCCGTCGAACATCCTGACGTCGGCCCAGTACAAGAAGCAGCAAGAAGAAGCGGCCATGAACGGCACCAGCGACACGATGGGCCAGACCGCCTTCCTGACGCTGTTCACCACGCAGCTGAAGAACCAGAACCCGCTGGACCCGATGCAGAACGAGGCCTTCGTCGCCCAGCTGGCGCAGTTCTCGCAGCTGGAAGCGACGACCAAGATGTCGGGCAACATCGACACCCTGGTCAAGTCGCTGTCGAGCTCGCAGATCTCGAACGCCTCCAGCATGATCGGCAAGACCGTCGCCATCGCCGATGGCAAGGCCATCAAGAATGGCGCCCCGGTCGAAGGCAACGTCACCCTGAGCAAGGATGTCGACGGCATCACCCTGAAGGTGTTCGACGCCAAGGGCAATGTGGTCCGCACCGGCCAGATCGGCGCCCAGACGGCCGGCGATTACCCGTTCACCTGGGATGGCCTGGACGACGCCGGCAATGCCAGCGCCGACGGTGTCTATCGCGTCGAAGCGACGGTCACCCGTTTTGGCGTGGCCAGCAAGGCCGCGGTCCAGACCATGGCCATGGTGCGCAGCGTCACGACCGATGCCAGCACCGGCGACATGAAGCTGGAGCTCGATGACGGCACCAAGGTCAGCATGTCCGAAGTTCAGCGCATCGGCAACTGAGCCAACCGAACACAAGCAAGCGAATACCTGTAGCCCTGTAAAGAACAAAGCCCACAAGCAATCCAGGAGAAGCACACATGTCTTTCTATACCTCGTTGACCGGTCTGAATGCAGCCACTGCACAGCTGTCCGTGACCAGTAACAACATCGCCAACGTGGGCACCACGGGCTTCAAGCGTTCGCGCGCCGACTTCGGCGACATCTTCGCGACCTCGCCGCTGCAAAAAGCGTCTTCCGTCATCGGCCAGGGCGTCGCGCTCAAGCAGGTGAGCCAGGAATTCAGTCAGGGCAATATTCAATTCTCGGCGAACTCGCTCGATATCGCGATCACCGGCGACGGCTTCTTCCCGCTGAAATCGGCCGACGGCTTGCAGGACATCTACACCCGCAACGGCACGTTCATGCTGAACGACGCCTACAACGTGGTGAACTCGGCCGGCCAGGCACTGATCGCAGCGGCGGTCGACTCCTCCGGCAAGGCGGACCTCGAGAACCTGTCGAAGCTGCTGATCCCGCGCAAGACCACCGGCGACGCCGTCGGTACCTCGGAAGTGCAGCTGGGCCTGAACCTGCCGGCCGATGCGAAAGTGCCGACCCTGCCGTTCGACCGCAACGACGACACCACCTACAACAAGACCACCGCCGTGACCGTGTATGACGCCGGCGGCAACGGCTACCTGGCCACCGTTTACTACCGCAAGACCCAGGTCGCCACGCCGGAAGATCCGTCCAACAAATGGCAGACCTATGTCTACATCGGCGACACCAAGCTGCAGGAGCTGCTGATCCAGTCGAGCGACAAGGATGGCGAGAAGCAGTACGTGAACAAGTACGGCGAAGTGCGCTCGGAAAGCGACATTCCGCCGCAGGACATCGCGCGTGGCGTGACCAAGCTGTTCAACCTGGATGACCTGAAGAACCCGATCTCCTCGTCCCCGGCCACCGTCAAGAGCGGCAACCTGTCGCCGACCCTGACCGGCGAATGGAAGGCCGGCATCGAATTCCCGGCCAAGGTCGACGCCCTGGTGGCCGACAACCCGACCCAGGGCGCGACCTTCCGCGCACCGGTCAATGCCGCCGGTTACACCTTCGCCACCCGCGCCAAGCAGGTGGCCACTGACGAGACCCGGATCACGACCAAGGTGCAGTACACGCCCGACGCCGGCACCAGCGATTTCGCGCTGACCATCGGCTCGACCGCCGGCACCCCGGCCACCTATACCGGCGCCACGCTGGACGACCTGGTGGCCGACATCAATGCCGGCACCGAGTACCAGGCCACCGTGGCCAGCGGCAAGCTGACCGTGGAAGTCAAGGGCGCCACCGCCGACATCACCGGCACGCCGCAGCTGCAGTCCGACGCCAGCGCCGATCCGGTGCCGTTCGACCCGACCCTGACCGAAAGCATTCTTGACGCCAGCTTCGAGCCCGCCACCGATGCCAAGAGCTACATGCTCAAAGTCGGCAACGAGACCTATACCGGCGACACGCTGACCGACATCGCCAATGCCGTCAATGCGGGCAGCAAGTACGTGGCCTCGCTGAATGCTGGCGTCTTGAAGATCGAACTGACCGGCGCCAATGGCGACCCGACCGAGATCGATGCCGATTACAAGTTCACCGCCATCGAGGCCGAGCCGCTGACCGCCGGCAGCCTCGAAGAGCTGGCCGAACTGATCAACGCCGAAGAAGCGCTCGAGTACACGGCCAGCCTGAACGCCCAGGGCGACCTGGTGGTGCTGCCGAAAGACAGCGCCGTGGCCGTCGATGGCAAGATCTCGTTGCCGGAATTCTCGATGACCGCGTCCTTCAACGGCGTCGGCAGCTACCTGCAGCCGGAGTCGCAGTCGAAATCGGCGATCACGTTCTCGGTGCCTTACCTGTCGGGCAACCTGACGCTGGACCTCGACGGCACCCAGTATCCGAGCACGCCGGCCGAGTCCATCGATGACCTGGCCACGGCCATCAACACCGAAGTGCCGCAGAAATACGTGGCCACGCTGAGCCAGCAGGCCGACGGCAGCAAGACCCTGAAAGTCACGATCGCCAACCCGACCACCAGCACGCTGAAGATCCCGCCGAACACCTCGCTGACGGCGCGCGCGATGGGCGTGGACGACAATCCGGAAGGGATCGTGTTCGACCTGAAGGTCGACGGCTCCACCGACCCGGTCACGATCGACCTGAGCTATCTGTCCAAGCTGGCCGGCACCAAGAAATTCACCGGCATCGAGATCGCGCGCGAGATCAGCAACACGATCAACAAGGCCTATGGCGACGAGAAATACTTCGATTTCTCCAGCTTCAAGGCCGCCGATACCGACAGCACCGCCCCGATCTTCCGCCTGAAGGTCGGCGACCAGGAAAAGACCATTTCGCTGTCCGAAAACCGGGACGGCATCGGCGACCTGTCCAAGGTCAAGCTGGAAGATGCGATCAAGGCGCTGCAGGCCCAGGTCGACCGCGAAACCGATTATCCGGCCGCCGTCACCGTCGGCTACGACCCGGTGCGCCAGAGCTTCACCTTCAAGGCGGCCGACGACGCCACCGTCAACATTCGTTCGGCCACCACCGCCCGTAATGAACTGTTCGGCCTGTCCAACGTCGAGACCGCCATCGATGCCAGCACCGGCACCTGGGGCGCCGCCGTGCTGCCCAATGGCGCCAGCATCCTGAACGAATCCGAGCGCCGCTACGGCATCGAAGTGAAGTTCGACGAAGCCAACAACATCTTCACCATCAGCTCCGGCACCACCGGCGACACCTCGAGCATCGAGATCTCGCGCTCCTCGGCGATGGCCAATGCCCTGTTCGGCTTCCAGCGCTATGAAGAGCCGGCCGTGGTCGACACCTCGTCCACGCCGCTGCGCGGCATCACCTCGGAGCCGGCAGTCCTGGCCGGCAATGCGATCGGTATCAACCTCGACAACAAGTTCCGTGTCGATGCATCGAACAACCAGTTCGTCGTCACTGTCGACAACGTGACCGGCCTGATCACGATGCCCGAAAAAGCCGACTACACGATGGAAGAGTTCCGTGTCGAGCTGGAGCGCCGCATCAACTCGATGGCCGACAACTACGGTCGTACCGTCTCCGGCGTCAAGGTCGAGATCGACACCGTCGCCGGCACCAACAACAAGACCTTCAAGTTCACCTCCGGCACCACGGGCGACAACTCCTTCCTGAAGGTGTCGGCCAACTCGATCTGGGGCCTGAACGAACTGCCGTCGGCGCGTGACACCACCAGCAAGTGGATCGAGCCGCCACAGGCCAAGAACGGCGACTGCTTCCCGCTGTATGTGGACCGCGACGGCCTCGAGACCTCGTACCCGGGCACCTTCTCCGAAGACGAGACCCGCGACCTCTGGTCGCCGATCTTCCTCGACAAGGGCGAACTGACCATCGACACCGCCGGCAACCTGTACTCGCCGCTGGATGCCATCGCGTTCAAGTCGACCACCATCGGTGCGTCCGGTGCGACGCTGCAGTTCTCGATCGACTATGCATCGTCGACCCAGTACTCGTCGCCGTTCTCGGTGTTGAAGCAAGACCAGAAC
>JACCDY010161232.1_pt1 | contig 11773 bp, 12 predicted proteins | sample 7446391 | NCBI WGS metagenome assembly JACCDY01 (sample SAMN15323451, study PRJNA562643) | freshwater metagenome | isolation source: river surface water | place: USA:Blue River Watershed | collected 2017-08-18
GCGCTAATTGCTGGCTTCACAATGACGTCACGGGAAAACACGCCATCTGATAGATCGGATTCTGACTCAATAAAAACCGTTTCCATTACCGCGATGTCGGCGCTCATCAATTCGCGCAAGTAGCGCTTGTCTAGGTTCCATTCAACAATTGGCAACGTGTTCAGCAAACGTGTTTGCTTTGCCACCACTTTCAACCACGCGCTGAACTCAGCAATACGTTCGTGGTAGTCCCACGGACTGCGCAACACTGCAATGGAATAGTCACTCCAGTGCACCTGTGGGTCGTCCCAGTTCACAATGTTCCACTTCACCCCAGATGCGTCAAGGGCACGACTCAAGATCCCAAGATCTTTATCGTGCCCTCGCGCTGATTCTGTGGTGACGAGCGCAATCATGATTGGCGATGTGCTCGTGAAGGTCTACTTGATTTAGTAGTCCTCCATGCCTCCGCCTGGCATTGCTGGCGCAGCATCTGCTGGCTTGTCGGCAATGACAGCTTCAGTGGTGAGGAACAATGCAGCAATCGAGCCTGCGTTCTGCAATGCAGAGCGAGTTACCTTTGCTGCGTCAATAACACCGAGTTTCACGAGGTCTTCGTATTCGCCGGTTGCAGCATTGAGGCCTTCGTTGCCCTTCATGTTGCGAACTTTTTCTACGACTACTCCACCTTCCATGCCGGCGTTTTCAGCAATTTGCTTCAACGGGCCTTCAAGTGACTTGGCAACCATGCGCGCACCCGTTGCTTCGTCGCCTTTCAGCGTTTCTGCAAGCGCAAACACTGCTGCTTGTGAACGAAGCAGTGCAACGCCGCCGCCAGGAACGACACCTTCTTCAATGGCTGCCTTAGTGGTGCTTACTGCGTCTTCAATGCGGTGCTTCTTTTCTTTCAATTCAACTTCGGTTGCTGCTCCAACTTTCAACACAGCAACACCACCGGAAAGTTTCGCCAAACGCTCTTGCAACTTCTCGCGGTCGTAATCGCTATCGGTGTTGTCGATCTCGGCTTTAATTTGCGAAATGCGACCCTTAATGTCGCCATCTGTGCCTGCGCCTTCGATGATGGTGGTTTCGTCTTTGGTGACCACAATCTTCTTTGCGCGACCCAAGAGGTCGAGGGTGGTGTTTTCAAGCTTCAAGCCAACTTCTTCGCTAATTACTTGGCCGCCGGTGAGAATGGCGATGTCTTGCAACATTGCTTTGCGACGATCGCCAAAGCCTGGTGCCTTCACTGCAACGCTCTTGAATGTTCCGCGAATCTTGTTGACAACCAGTGTTGCCAACGCTTCGCCTTCAATGTCTTCAGCAACAATCACCAACTGCTTGCCAGTCTGCATCACTTTTTCAAGCACAGGAACCAAGTCCCGAACGTTGGCTACTTTGCCGGCGTACAACAAGATAAAACCATCGTCCACAATTGCTTCCATGCGGTCGGTGTCGGTGACGAAATACGGTGAGATGTAACCCTTGTCAAAACGCATTCCCTCAACGAGGTCCATTTCCATGCCAAAGGTTTGGCTTTCTTCAACGGTGATTACACCGTCTTTGCCCACCTTGTCGATGGCTTCTGAAATCATCTGACCGATTTCTTCATCGGCTGAGGAAATTGATGCAACTTGTGCGATTTGCGACTTTGAATCAACTTCTTTCGACAATTCGCGAATGCTGGCAACTGCTGCTGCAACGCCTGCTTCAATTCCGCGCTTCAAGCTCATTGGGTTTGCACCCGCTGCAACGTTGCGCAATCCTTCGCGCACCATTGTCCATGCAAGAACCGTTGCTGTTGTGGTTCCGTCACCGGCAACATCGTCGGTCTTCTTGGCAACTTCCTTCACTAACTCGGCGCCAATGCGCTCGTATGGATCTTCGAGGTCAATTTCCTTGGCGATAGATACACCGTCATTGGTGATGGTTGGTGCGCCCCACTTTTTGTCGAGCACCACGTTGCGGCCTTTTGGCCCCAAGGTGACGCGAACGGCGTCTGCCAACTTGTTCATGCCGGCCTCTAGGCCGCGGCGTGCTTCCTCGTCGAATGCGATCATTTTGGACATAATGAACCTCCGTGTTGTTGCCTAAAACAGCGTTAGCACTCTACTGCTGAGACTGCTAATTGCGACAAGACGTGCTCAGCGGATCTTGCGCAACACCACGTCTGTGCGAGTTTCGGTGGCACCCTCGCGCTGCAGCCAACGCAACAGCGAGTCCAGCCCAGCTGTGCCGTCACAGGCCACAGCAAGCGTGATATCGGACTCTCCGGTTACGTGAGCGGCCCACAGGACGTCGTCGCGCTTCATGACCGCATCATCAAACCCTTGAGTGTGTGGCATGCGGGCATCGATCACGGCCTCGAGCGTGCGGCCCAAAGCCGCCTGGTTCACTTCGGCTTTGAATCCGCGAATGACGCCAGCCCTCGTCATTCGTCGGACTCGTTCGGCAACAGCATTGGCCGACAAATGCACGCGGTCTCCTAGCATTTGCCAAGAGATTCGTCCGTCAGTTTGTAAAATACTGAGGATTTGCTTGTCAATCTTGTCTAGTACCACTGTTTCCGTTGCCATACTGCCAATTATGCCAGTAAATCGGCGGTTTCGTCAGTCATTTTGCCGCCAAAATTAAGGCATGCATAACGAAGCAACCTGGACCTGGATCCTGCTGGGATTCGAATTTGTCGGCATTACCGGCATGTGGTTGGTTGGCGCCCGCAAATGGTGGGGTTGGGGCATGGTGTTGTGCGGTTCAGCACCGTGGCTGGTCTACGCAATTGTGTTCAACAAGCCAGGCTTCATCGCCATGAGCTGCATCTGGATTACGACTCATAGCCGCAACATGATTGTGTGGCGTAAGAACGCTCAGCAACCGCCTGCAACAGCAGGAATGATGGACACAGTTTCGCCTGCTGGCACTTTGGTGTTCAGCCCATCGAGGTAACGAACATCGTCGTCAGACACGAATACGTTTACGAACTTGTGCAGGTTGCCTGCATCGTCGAACAAGCGGTCTGAAAAACCTGGGTGAATGGCATTCAGCGCTGCGAGTACTTCTGCAAGCGTGTTGCCTTCAACTGAAACGGTTGATGCGCCACCAGAGAGTGGACGAAGTGTGGTGGGAATGCGAATAGTTACGGCCATGAAATAAACCCTACCGCCCAGGTCGGGAATTCGTTACACCGTTCTCCATGAAACGTATTCCGCAAGCGTGATTAATTCGTCTCGCACCGACTGGGTAAATGGCACGTGCCCTACAGCCGTAATAGCTTCATCAGTCAAGCGGGTGATGACAGCTTCTAATTCATCAAGAGCGCCTGTTTCACGAATCACTTCTTGCACTCGAGCAATTTGCTCTGGCGATAAATCTTGATTGCCAACCAATTGCAGTTCTTTCAATTGCGCAGCGTTTGCACGTGCAGTGGCAATAGCCATCAGTGGAGTTGGTTTTCCTTCACGTAGGTCGTCGCCCACTGGTTTGCCCGTGATTGCAGTATCGCCGAACGCACCAAGCACGTCGTCGCGCATTTGAAACGCATCTCCAAGTGGCAAGCCATATGTGGAAAGCACGGGAATCAAATCGTCGCGAGTTGGTGCAGCTAGCAATGCACCTAAATGCAAGGGGCGCTCAATTGTGTACTTGCCGCTCTTATACCTGCAAATGCGTTCTGCCTTTTCGCGACGACGTTCGTTCATTGCCGAACCCAACATGTCGAGATACTGCCCAAAGTTCAATTCGATTCGCAGCTCATTCCAAATAGTCCACGCTTGCGGTGATGCATTGCGCATCAACTGGTCGGAGTACACATACGCCAAGTCGCCCACCAAGATGGCAACGCCGTCACCAAACCTGCGTGACTCGCCTGCCAACTTCTCAACACCATGACGTGCTTCAAACTTTGCATTCGTTGTTGGTTCACCGCGGCGGGTGAGTGATCCATCCATTACATCGTCATGGAACAATGCAAACGCATGTAACAGTTCAAGTGCAGCACCTGCATCAATAACTAATTCATCGGTTGGGTCTCCACCTGCGCCAACAAAGCCCCAGAAGCAAAAAGCAGGACGTAACCGTTTGCCACCAGCAAGAACCAGGCGTGCAATTTCGTCAATTGGTGGAACAAGGTCTGCATCCACCTTTGCCCATCGTTCACGCTCGACGGCCAGCAGTGCCTCCAAGCGCTTATCTACGCGAGAAGCAACATCGAGGAGTGATTGGGGCGCGGCGTGCACGGGTTTCAGGTTACGGGGTGAGATACGCGATATTTAGTCGGCATCAATTTGCGCAACGACTTCTTCGATGCGAAGTTTTGCTTTACCAATACGGTCGCGGCACAGCTCAATGAGTTCTGAAGCGCGCTTCACGTGTTCGGCAAGTACGTCTACGTCAACATCATTGCTTTCCAACTCATCCAAAATGGATTCCAGTTCGCTAATTGCTTCGGCGTAACCCGTGGTCTCATCCACCGCTTTTGCTGTCTTTTTCGTTGCCATTTTCGCGTGCTTCCTTTGTCAGTTGACCGTACTTGAAATTGATCCATCAGATAACTGGGTGGTTATCTGTTCGCCAGATGCCAATTGAGTAGCACTGCGAACTGTTCTGCCTTGTGCGTCGCGAGTAATACTCCAGCCTCGCGCCATGGTGTTCACTGGGTCGAGCAAGCGCAACCTGTCACTTATTCCCTTCAGCGATTGCGTGGCCAACTTCAACACGTCCATTGGTCGTCTACGAATGCGATCGAGCGAACGAACCAGTTCGTGTTCGGCGCTTTGCAACAACTCGCTGGCTGTTGCCGCAATTTGCGACCACGCTTCTTCGGTGCTCTGCACAAACTCGTTCACCACTTCTGCAACACCCGCAGCGCACGCTGTTGGTGTTTTAAATGCTCGGTGTGCAACTTCGTCGGCAATGCTGAAATCTATTTCGTGACCAATGCCGGTAAACACAGGCTTTGTGCATTTACCAATTGCTGAAGCAATTTCTTCGGTATCAAAGGCGAGTAAATCGGTTTTCGAACCGCCACCGCGCACCAACATAATCAGGTCAATATCGTCACGTTTCGCCGCTTGTTTTATTGCAGCAACAACTGTTGGTGCGGCATCTTCTCCTTGCACACGCACGTCATACACAAACACTTCAAAACCGATTCCCGATGCTTCAAGTTCGTGCAATGTGTCGGCATGTGCCGCACTGCCAATGCTGGTGAGCAACGCAATACGCAACGGCACAACAGGCAACTTCACGCGCTTGTTGGCTTCATACAAACCAGAAAGTTTTAGCTTCTGCACAATTTCGTCGCGCTGGCCAGCCAAATCGCCAAGCGTGAATCGTGGGTCAATGTTGGATACCTTGAAACTGAACGAGCCCCGTTCGGCATACAGGTCGCCCGTGCCAAACAATCGAACTTTGATTCCGTCAGCCAGTGTCAACCGATGTTTCTCGAGCAATGGCTTCAACCGTTTGAGATTGAACTCCCAAATGGCAACGTTTACCGAAGCTTTTTTGCCATCGGTTCGTTCCACCACGTTGAAATAGGTGTGCCGGCCACGACCATTGAACCCTTCAATTTCGCCTTGCACCCACACGCCTTCACCCATGCTGCTCTTCAGCACGTTGTTCACTACAGCGATGTATTGGCTAACTGACAGTGTGAGTTCTTCGTCGCTCACTGTTACCCCTGCGGCGCCGTGCCACCAGCACGAACTTGCGCGGCGTAGAAACCATCTCGCGCTATCAATTCCTCGTGTGTACCTTGCTCCACCACCACTCCTTCATCTAACACCACAATTCGGTCAGCGTCACGAATTGTAGAGAGTCGGTGTGCGATCACAATTGAGGTGCGGTTATGCATGGCATTGTCAAGTGCCGATTGCACTAAAGCTTCGCTCTCGTTATCCAAGTGACTGGTTGCCTCATCCAGAATCATGACCGCAGGGTTCTTCAACAACAAACGGGCAATAGCCAAACGCTGTTTCTCTCCACCCGACAATCGGTACCCGCGTTCGCCCACAACGGTGTTGTAACCATCGGCAAGCCCGGCAATCACATCATGAATGTGTGCGGCGGTGCAGGCTGCAACCATTTCGACTTCTGTTGCACCCGGCTTGGCATACAGCAGGTTTTCTTTAATGGTTTCATGAAACATGTGTGGATCTTGACTCACTACTCCAATAGACGCACGCAGCGAATTCAGTGTGAGGTCGCGCACGTCGTGACCATCAATTCGCACAGCACCCGAAGTGACGTCGTATAGACGCGCAATAAGTCCAGCGAGCGTGGTTTTGCCTGCGCCACTGGTGCCAACTATGGCAATGGTTTCGCCCGACTTAATTGACAACGAAACACCGCGCAAGACATCGGTATCGGGGTCGGTGCCGCTCATTACACCACTTGCTTCAAGTGAAGCAATGGAAACCGAGGCACCAGGTGGATAGCGGAACACCACATTGTCGAAATCAATGTTTCCTTGTGCGTTTTCAAGCTCAACAGCACCTGGTCGGTCGGCAATAGACACCGGGGCGTCAAGCACTTCGAACACTCGTTCAAAACTGACGAGTGCAGTCATTACCTCAAGACGCGCATTCGTTAATCCTGTTAGCGGTTGGTAAATACGTTGCACGAACGTGGCCATGGCTACAAGCGTTCCGATAGTGATTCCACCCGACACCACCATGAACGCGCCAATTCCATAGATGGCAACTGCACCAAGCGCACCAACCAAACCAAGCGCAACAAAAAACACACGGCCATACATGGCAGAGGTAATGCCAATGTCGCGAACGCGAGATGCTCGACCGCTAAACGCGCCAACTTCGTCCTTATGACGACCAAACAGCTTCACCAACAACGCACCCGAAACGTTAAATCGTTCGGTCATTTGTGTGTTCATGCCCGCGTTCAAACCCATTTGCTCACGCGAAATATCTTGCAGTCGCACGCCAACTCGCCGTGCAGGAATAATGAATACGGGCAACACCACAAGCGACAACACGGTGAGACGCCACTCCAGTGTGAGCATCGCAGCAAGCGTGGTTCCCAACACCACCACGTTCGATACCACACTGCCGAGTGTTCCCGTTACTGCGGTTTGTGCACCAACAACGTCGTTGTTCAAACGACTAATGAGTGCACCAGTTTGAGTGCGTGTGAAGAATGCAATTGGCATGTTCTGCACTTTGTCGAACAATGCCACACGCAAGTCGTAGATAAGGCCTTCACCAATGCGGGCTGAATACCATCGCTGAATAATCTGTAGCACTGCATCCAAAACTGCTGCTGTTACCAAAATGATGGTGAGCCATACGATTCTGCGTTTGTCTGCTTCTGGAATGGCTTGGTCGACAATGGTGCGGAACAACAGTGGGGGCACGAGTGCGACTACTGCAGCGACCAAAATGGAAACCAAAAACCCAGCAATAGACCATTTGTACGGTTTCGCAAACTGTGCAACCCGTTTCATGGATGACCCTCGAACTTTTACTCCCTCAATGGCCTTTGCATCGCCGGGAAGCATTCCGTGTGGGCCCATTCGCATGGTGTCAGGCTAAGGCTGTAACGACTGAACGCATGGGCTCTCGTAGGCTGGTTCAATGACATTTCGCCCCCTTGCCACCGTGGTAACTCTTGCCCTCACCATTACCGCTTGTGGCAATTCCTCTTCATCAACCGACACCACGACACCATCGCTCGACAACGCAACTGCATTTGTCGTCAACCCCATTGAATGGAATACCTGCGAAGGCAGTACGTCCACCGAAGTGGAATGCGGAAACATTGAAGTGCCCTTTGACTATTCCGATCCCGACAAGGGATCGTTTGTTCTTTATGTAAAGAAGCACAACGCGGCAAACCCTGCAGACCGCATCGGAAGCATGTTGGTAAACCCAGGTGGCCCGGGTTTTGGTGGAAGTTCGCTGGCCGATGACGCGGAGTATTACTTCAGCCAAGACCTCATCGACCGTTTCGACATCATTGCATGGGACCCACGTGGTACCGGTGAGTCAACTCCGGCGGTTGATTGCGTGGACACATTTGACGAATACTTTGGCTTGGATTCCCCGCCTGAAACCCCAGAAGAAAAACAAGCTCTCATCGATGCATCGCAAGCATTCAACGACAAGTGTGCAGAAAACTCTGGCACCATTCTTCCGTACATCAGCACACGGGCAAGCGCACAGGACATCAATAGTCTGCGTCTTGCACTTGGCGAAGAAAAAGTGAGTTTCTTTGGTTTCTCATACGGTTCGGAGCTTGGAACAACGTGGGCAACCATGTTCCCCGAAACTGTGCGTGCAATTGTTGTGGACGGTGCAGTTGATCCAAATGCCTCATCGATTCAAGAGGGAATGAATCAGGCCAAAGGTTTTGAAGGTCAGCTAGCAACATTTCTGAAGCAATGCAGCGAAAGAACGACATGCGAATTCCACAACAATGGTGATGCAGAAGCAGCATTCGACAAACTGGTGCTCGACATTGACGCCAAACCACTTGAAGTGTCAAAAGATCGCACACCTGTAACGCAAGGTGTGTTGTTCACCGCAGTTGCACAAGCCATGTATTCCGATTACTACTGGCCACAACTCAGTGAAGCACTGAGTGCCGCACAAAATGGCGATGGCAAAGGCATCCTGCAGTTATACGACGATTACTACCAGCGCAAAGCAGACGGCACGTATGGCAATGAGCTTGAAGCATTCCTGGCTATTTCATGTCTTGATGACCCCGGCGCAACAAGCACAAAAGAAGTGGACTCGCACATTGAAGACTTCATTGCTGCTGCGCCACGACTTGGTGGCAACTTTGCTTATGGCTATTCATGTGCATTGTGGCCAGTAAAACAAGCCGCCAAGGTATCCATCACTGGCAAAGGTGCGGGACCAATTGTTGTAGTTGGCACTACTGGCGACCCAGCAACTCCGCTTGAATCCACTCGCAAAATGGCACAAGGCTTAGAACAGGGAATCCTCATCGTCGTTGATGCCAACCAGCACACTGGTTACGGCGCAAACAACTGTGTGGTGAAAGCAGTTGATGATTACCTCATCAAACTGACAGTTCCTGCAAAAGACCTCACCTGCAAGGGCTAAGCAATTAGGCGAGACTCACCAAGTCGAGCCACTCATTGCTGAAATAGTCCACTTGCCCGTCGGGCAATAACAACACCTTCGTGGGTGCAAGTTGCTCCACAAATTCGGTGTCGTGACTGACCAAAATGATCGCACCCTTCCAGTTGGACAGCGCGTCTGCAACTGACTGCCTACTTGGTGGATCAAGGTTGTTCGTTGGTTCGTCTAGGAGCAACAAGTTGTTGCGACCAACCATCAACATGGCTAAAGCCAGTTTGGTTTTTTCTCCACCAGACAATGTTGCCGATTCTTGAAACACTTTCGAACCCGACAAACCGAACATGCCGAGCATGCCTCGTAATTGTGATTCAGTTAAGCCGAGCGACACCGGTGCAACCCGACGCATGTGATCAATGAGTGAAGCCTGCGGGTCGAGGTTGTCGTGTTCCTGCGCGTAGTACCCAGCGTTCACCTGGTAGCCAAATTCAAATGAACCGGAGTCGGGCATCATTTCCTTTGCCAACATACGCAACAACGTGGTCTTTCCCGCACCGTTCAACCCAAGCACTAACAAGCGCTCACCCTTGCCCAAATCGAAATCAACTTTGTCAAAAATTGCAGGACCACTGAACTTTTTTGACAATCCCTTTGCTTCAATCACCGTCATTCCGCAATGTGGCGGGTCGGGAAAGCGAACCTTCAACACACGATCGCCTTCAGACACTTCAACCTTTGTCTGCTCAATGCGTGCAATACGTTTTTCAATGCTGTGTGCCATTGCAGCTTTCGTTGCCTTTGCACCAAACCTGTCTACAACTCCTTGCAATCGATCTATTTCTTTTTGCTGCGTTGCAGCCTTCTTCGCCAACCGTGCTTCATCTGCTGCCCGGGAAGATTTGTATTGCGTATAGGTACCGCGATACTCAATTAGTTCGCCAACTGAATCTTCCTGTGGTCGGTCTAAGTGCAGTACACGGGTAATGGCTTCATCCAACAAATCCAAGTCGTGGCTAATGACCAACAATGCTCCGCGGTAATCGCGCATGAAACCAAGTAGCCAAGTTTTTGCATCCACATCTAAGTGGTTTGTCGGTTCGTCCAACAACAACATGTCGCTGCCGGCAAACAAAATACGTGTGAGTTCCACACGCCTGCGCTCGCCACCCGACAACACATGAATGGGCAAGTTCAATCGATCGGGTTTTAACCCCAATCCCGCAGCAATTGATCGTGCTTCGCTTTCCGCCGCATAACCACCCTTCGAAGCAAAGTCGTCCTCGGCTTTGCTGAACTTGGCAATGTTCTGCGTGCTTGGCGACTCTTCCATTGTCAGTCGCAACTTTTCAATTCGAGTTAGTTCTTCATCAATATTGCGACCGGAGAGAATGTGTGAGATCGCCGAATGCTGCTCACGTGAACCAGGAATCTTTGGGTCTTGTGGCAAGTAGCCAAAAGCGCCTTTACGGAGAATCTTGCCGCCATGGGGCTCGACTGCCCCACCTAACACTTTGAACAAACTGGTTTTTCCGGCTCCGTTACGGCCAACAATGCCCACTTTGTCTCGAGGCATCACCGAAAAAGATGCGTTTTCTACAACGAGGCGGCCACCAACTTCAACAGAAATACTTTGAACTTGGAGCACCCATTCAGAGTGTCACGGCATATGCCTACACACAACCCGCAATTCAATGAATACGCGAATTCACATGGCGGAAGGGGGGGGATTTGAACCCCCGAGAGGCTTGCACCCCTGACGGTTTTCGAGACCGTTCCATTCGTCCACTCTGGCACCCTTCCGTTTTGGAAGGCTATCGGCGTATATCTAGTACCGTAAATCTCCGTGCTCAAGTATTTAATGGTTAAATACCGATCTTCTCGATTCCATAACGCAAAGAATGGCCGACGTCTCGCAAAATTGATGGCAATTGCTGTTGCTCTCACGCGAAACCCAATTAGAACAAAGACGATTAATGGGATTACATACGAACTTGATCTTCGTGAAGTAATTGATTCCTCCCTGTATTTCACCTCTACATATGAGGTAAAAATCGATCGTTTATTCGAAAAATATGTAACACCGGGATCGACTGTTATTGATATTGGAGCAAACATTGGTTTACACACACTTCGCTCTGCTCTGCTAACTGGTGAAAAAGGGAAAGTTATCGCCATTGAACCAAGTACATAGGCAATCAAAAAACTTGAGCGAAACATTGAATTGAACCAGAACTTATCCAAGATTATTGAGATCCGCCATAACGCACTTGGCGAAAGTGTTGAGCAGTCGATTTCACTAGGGTTCCAATCGAGCTACCGCCTAAATGGGAAGAACAAGATCTATTCTGAAGTGGTTGACGTATTGACACTTGACTCAATTGTTGAACAGAATTCACTGCACAGCGTTGATTTCATCAAAATTGATGTTGATGGTCACGAGCTTCATATTCTTCGCGGAGCCAAGCAACTACTTTTGAATTCAAAACCGGTATTAGTCGTCGAATTTACGCCTTCATATTCTGCAAGCTACCTGGAAGAGTTAGCGGCGATTGAGAAATACCTACGGTCTCTTGGCTATTTGGCATTCAACGATGACGAGCTTCAAATACCATCTCTGTCAACCTTTCTTTCCCAATTATCAGATGGAAATAGTGCAATGGTGGTTTTAAAGAAATGAGCATGGACTAAGTTGAGGCGATGTCTAATCTCGTCATAAATGAGGCACCTCC
>JACCDY010871826.1_pt1 | contig 11768 bp, 12 predicted proteins | sample 7446391 | NCBI WGS metagenome assembly JACCDY01 (sample SAMN15323451, study PRJNA562643) | freshwater metagenome | isolation source: river surface water | place: USA:Blue River Watershed | collected 2017-08-18
CATCAGATAGGAGTTACTCTCAGGTACCTCAGAAACAGCCCATAGGGTGCTCAGATCGGCCACTGTAAATAATGCATCGGAAGGTTGTACAACCTGACCACGATTAATCTTTCGCTCGACAATCTCACCGGGAATTGTGGCAATCACATTATTAATGGATTCAATCACACCAGATTTGGCAAGCTTATCAATGTTTGCTTGATCCATTCCCTGAACTTTTAATTGATCATTCGCAGCGCGGAACTCTGCCTTAGCACTGCTTGCCTCAGCCTCGCGTCTTTGTAGTTCTGCAAGAGCAATCACATCTTCTTTATAGAGAATTTTTGCGCGATTAGCGGCTTGATCAGCCAGTTGACTTGCACTCTTCGCTTTTAAGTAAGCTAATTGCGATTGAGTTAGCTCAGTAGAGGTAATTTTCGCCAGAATATCGCCTTGTTTTACTTGCTGACCCGGCACAGCCAAAATCTCAGATACGCGTCCCGTGACATTCGCGCCAATCCGCGCCAAAAAGCGTTCGTTGAAATCAATCCGGCCAGAAGCGCGTAACTCTTCTACAAAAGGAGATACCTGAGCCTTGCCATCGGCAATCATTTTGCGCAGATCTTCATTAACAACAACTATATTGGGATCTTGCACTGATTTAATTGCAGGACTTCTATCAAATACATTGAAGTAATTCAGGATGATGATGAAAGCACAGAACCAAGGCAAATAGAACATGCCCTTTTTAAACCAATGTGGCGATTTGTCATAGCGGCCGGTAACGGCAGGCACGTGCTCTCCAAGCCATTGATGGGCTTGTGCGTACAACTGGTTTTGGGTCTGCAGAATTTGGCCGAACAATTCCTTCTTATGGAATTTAATCTTTCGCACCAAAAAGGTCTTCCAGACTTTTACCTTTTTCAGCATTGCTGCTAACTCTTGGTTCATTGCATTCCACTTTCTATCTTCGCAAGCCACTCTGGGCTTGCTCTTAATCTCTGAATCTCAGTTACCACAGAAGCTAAATCAAAACGTGCCTTAATCAAATCATTACGCGCTGCCCTAAAGGTTCTTTGCGCATCCAAATACTCCAGCATGCCGCGCTCACCATAGCGATAAGACACTTCAGCAATACGCTGAGCGCTGCCAGCCAACTGAACCACTTCTGAGCTTAATATTTTGACTTGGTAACTAGTCATTTGGTAAAGCTTATAAGCTGTTTCCATTTGCTGGTCGAGAGTTTGGCTTTGAGCATTCAATTGATTTTTTGCTTTCGAAGCATTGGCTTCTGCCTCAGCAATCTGGCCACCCTTAAAGTCCCAAATTGGAATACTCACTTGCAAACCATAGAGACGATCAGTGAAGTTGGGGTCGTTATATTGAGAGGCTTTAAATGCCAAGCGAGGTAGGCGTGAATTCTTTTCAAAACTTAATTTAGATTCAGTCGCCTCAACCTCTGCCTTTGCCTTTTGTAGCTCTGGACTTTGGCTCTGAACTTCATTTAGCAATTGAGTCAATGAAGGCAAGACCTCTGGCTTTGGCTGTTCTGCTACAACCGTAAAATCTGCAGGCAACTGATGACCTACCACTTGACGCAGCTGACTACGGGCCTGCTCTACACGCAACTTACTGGACTCAGCAGCGATTTGTGCATTCAGAAATTCGGTTTGCACACGAATCAACTCGAAGCGCGCTGTTTCACCAACGTCATACCGAATTTGCATACGATCACGAATCTGCTTCGTCAGACTCATATCTTCTTCAGCAGCTTTTTGCTCTGCTTCACGTCGCATGAGTTCATAAAAGCGCTGCTGCACTCTAGATATCGTCTCCACCTCAAATGCAATACGCGTTGCTTCTGCCGCACGTAAATTTGCTTCGGCAGCATTTACTCTGGGGAAGCGGGTGTAAGGCATATCCAATGGCTGGGTAACGGCCCATGATGAAACATTGCCTACCGTCAAAGGACCGGTAGCTGATCGTTGCTGACCGGTAGCCACCTCAAACTCTGGATTCGGAATGGCTCTAGCTGTCGACAACTGCCCTTTGATTGCTTTGGCTTGGTCACGGGCTGCCAACACTTGAGGACTAGACTCCAAGGAGATGGAAATCAAGTCATTAATAGTGAATGACTTTTTTGATTGTGCGTTGACATTTGCCACCATTAAGGCGCTAGCAAAAGTAATGACCAACCAACGGTACCGCGTCATACGCCCAACTTGCAAAGTATCTAAACGCAAATTATCCAACCACCCATGCGGAAGAGCAAGAAAACGTCCCCAATTTGGGGCGTAAGCGAGCAAAACAATGCCGAAACGAAGGTTTTTGAGTTGAAAAGTCAATATTTGGCCATTTAGAAAATAGTAAATGGTCTTGCCTTAAAAATTACCCATATACCGGGCTTGAAGGCCGTAATGACGATATGTGAGACCCATTGCTGGGCAGGCTACTCCCCGTTTATTCATCTTATTAGATCACAGTTAGGCTACAAGGCGATGTGCACAATCAAGCGTACGCTCGACCAGATAAGCGACCATACTTCTGAGCCTTATGAAACGCCTTTTGCATGTGCTTGTAAACCTTCTTTAAACCCATGTCTAATGCAGTTCTTCGGTCCCTTGCAGTAAAGCTGACCTCTATCTGGCGATTGTCAAAAGTATGCAATTCAATGATGCAATTTTGATTACAGGCAGTTTTTGCCTGGGCTACAGAGGAATACTTCACTTTAATTTTTCGCACCAACCAATATAGCCTTTTCAGAGAGAACTTCACGCGGTTCTCTGTGAACGTTTTGAATTCTGGCTCGATTTGTTCTTTTGTTTCCAAGATGACATTCATGATTTATCTCCTTTGTTGAACATCTTGGGATCAATTTAAAGCGATATTCATTCTTAATAAAGCAGATGTTTATTGATAATAATTCTGTTATTTACTGAGTATTTACCCAAAAAAATACCCTCGGGTAGAGGGTATAAAGAGAACAGCAGGATGTAAAACTAATCAATAACCGCTGCCATTAAGGCAGTTGCTGCACCCGCGCCTAGCGCCGGGATTCCCCAACGCTCAAGCGTAGATAAGGTCTTACCAGTTACCACCTCAACTGGAATATCACTAATTTCTAGCAACTTTGCTGTTGTGGAGTTTTCAAACAAGCGGCTGAGTGTATTTTTCTTGGAAGTACCAATCACGATGCGATTGCACTCTAAGCGCTGCGCTTCATCTCGCAAAGCCTCACCCTTATCGCCAGTCACATAAGTGAAGGAGAAATTCGCGCCCGCTTTTTCCAGAAATTCGGATGCTGTCTTTGCAGCTGCTTTAGCACGTTCTGCTTGCCACTCATTAATAGTTTGCTTACTTAAAAACTTTCTGATGTGTGTATACAACGTGGGTTGCACATTACAGATATGAAAGTGTGTTTGACGATCACTACCGTACATATTGACTGCATGTTTCAAGGCCATTAAAGCGTTATTAGAATCATCAACTGGGATTAGTACTTTGTTCATTACCATTTCTCCTACGTTATAAGACTGCTTATCGGATACCTCTGTATCAACTACAGCTGGCGCAATTGTCTCCTCCAACGCCAACCTACTCTTCATGAAACCACCAAACAGAACACCAAATATCACAAAGGCTTGGACTGCATAGCCAAATGCAGGGTTTTGGAATAACTGCATTTCCTTAACCATAGGCTCAGAGATCATCATCTTGGCCGCAGTCCATGCCAATACACCTGCACCTATATAGGTAATTGATGGGTAGCGCTCAACCAACTTCAGAATTTGTGTTGAACCCCAAATCACGATTGGAATGCTGATGAGTAAACCGAGCACGACCAATACATAACTTCCGTGAGATGCGCCTGCTACTGCCAAGACGTTATCTAAACCCATGACTGCATCAGCAATCACAATGGTCTTCATTGCACCCCAAAAACTCGTGGAAGCATTGTCATGACCGCCATCCTCATCTTTGGCTGGGGTTAGCAGTTTGTAAGCAATCCACACTAAGAGCAGACCGCCGATTAGCATCAAACCAGGGATCTTTAGCAAATACACCACCACTAGAGTCATTGCACTTCGCACTGCAATTGCGCCTACCGCTCCCCATACAATGGCTTTCTTTTGCAAGTGGGCCGGTAAATTTCTGGCAGCCATCGCAATCACAATAGCGTTATCGCCTGCCAAAACCAAATCAATCACCACAATCGCTAGTAGTGCCGAAAAAAACTCAGGGCTAAATAGTTCCAATTGAATACCTCTATCTGTTTAGATTAAATAAGCAGTACATGAAATTCCATGACTAACCATGGGGTTAATGTAGGTGTATTTGTATTTAGCTAAAAGCAGATATATATTGATAGTAATTTCGGAAAAAACTGAATATGGCCAATACCTACAACTATCGTCACCTTTATTACTTCTGGGTGGTTGCCAAAGAAGGCAGCATGTCCAAGGCTGCAGAACGCCTGGATATGGCTATTCAGACTATTAGTGCCCAAGTACATGAATTAGAGAAGTCTCTGGGGTACATGCTCTTCAAACCCGCTGGAAGAGGTATCGCCCTCACCGAATCTGGATTTGCAGCCCTAGAAATTGCCGATCAAATCTTCTCCATTGGCGAAAGACTGCCTGAGGCAGTGAGAGATGCAGCCAAGTCTCCTAAAACCAAAATTACCGTTGGCGTTTCTGATGGTCTGCCGAAATTTGTTACCAGGCAAATGCTGGAGCCCATTCTGAAACACAAAGATGTTCAACTCATTGCACATGAAGGCGAGTTTGATGATTTGCTGGCAGATCTCGCTTTGCATCGATTAGATATCGTATTGGCCGATCGCCCAGCCCCGAGCAATAAAAATTTGAACGTCTATAGCGAAGAGCTAACAAAAACGGTGATCGCCTGGTATGCACCTAAGCAACTAGTCAAAAAAGCAAAAGCAAAGTTTCCAGAATGCCTAAAGGATCTACCAGTACTACTGCCTACAGCACATTCCACCGTACGCCCGCTGATTGATCAGTGGCTGAAAAAGCACGACATTATTCCGAATATTGTTGGAGAGTTTGAAGATAGCGCCCTACTCAAGACCTTTGCTGCCAGTGGGCTTGGCGTCTTTCCTGCCGGTAAGTTGATTGAAAAAGACCTTAAAGATACCTATGGCATCGAATTGCTAGGTAGCTGCGATGACATATACGAATACTTTTATGCGATTCGTTCTGAGAAGAAAATTCAGCATCCACTTGTGCAAGCAATCATCAAACAGAAAGGCTGATAGATTCTTAAACTATGACTAATTTTCTAGACCCCGCCATACTGTTTTTTATCTTTGGGGTTTTTGCCGGCTCAGTAAAATCGAACCTAGAAATTCCTCCGCAAATTTCTCGGTTTCTATCGCTCTATTTATTAATGGCGCTAGGACTGAAAGGTGGCTTCGCACTTCACAAATCTGGGTTTACCACTGAGATTGCTTTCTCATTAGGGTTGGCGATATTTCTCGCTGTCATTATTCCCATCATTGGCTACCTGATATTAAGAAGAAAGCTAAGCGCCTTTGATGCCGCTGCAATTGCAGCGACTTACGGCTCAGTTAGTGCAGTTACCTTTATTACTGCAACTCAATATTTAGATCAATTCGACATCGCTTATGGCGGCCATATGGCAGCAGCTATGGCGCTCATGGAATCCCCCGCCATTATTTTGGCAATTGTCTTAGCAAATAAGGCCCGGGCAGCCATGTCAGTTGATTCAACAGTCAAACACGAGCCTGCTGGGGTTTCTAAAATACTGCACGAGTCGTTTACGGATGGCGCGCAATTACTATTGCTAGGTTCAATGGCAGTTGCACTAGTGAGCGGAGATGCTGGGCATAAATTAATGGCGCCCTTTTCAATTGACCTCTTTAAGGGCATGTTGTCATTCTTCCTGCTAGACATGGGGCTGATGGCCGCCAGAAACTTTAAGGGCTTAAGAGGTAAACCACCCATTACATTGCTCTATGCGATTGGTTCACCCCTTTCACACGCACTCTTAGCGCTAGTGTTTTGTAAGTTAATTGGACTTCCTCTCGGAAACACTATCCTTCTGATGGTTCTAGCCTCTAGCGCATCGTACATTGCAGTGCCTGCTGTTTTGCGTCACGCCTTACCCGAAGTGAACCCCGCCTTGTATATGGGGATGTCACTGGGAATCACTTTTCCGTTCAATATTATTTTGGGCATTCCGCTTTACACCCTGATTGCCACAGCATTGCTGTAGAAATAATTTATAGATAAGCAATAAAACACATGGGCATCTTTTCCAAACGATCAGCCAGCTTATTAACCAAGCACGGCAAAGAAAAGATAATCGGCGAAGTGCTCAATACCGAAGTAGATTGCCTTGTAGAGCATACGGACACCTACGATACCGATTTACTGGGCACATTTACACAGGAAGCAGCTCGATACGGCTCGCAACTAGATGCAGCCCGCAAAAAAGCCAATATCGGAATGGAGTTACTCAAGCTTGACTTAGGATTGGCCAATGAAGGTGCGTTTATGAACGACCCCTACACAGGCTCCACCCCCTGGAATAATGAATTGCTCGTTCTGATAGACCAAAAACACCAACTTGAACTCACTGGATTTGCTAGTGGTCCGGCGCAAAATGAAAGTAGCTACGTGACGCATTGGGTGGAGCTCAAAAAATTTTCTGAATCTGCACTCTTTCCATCGCACTACTTGGTTGTTAAGCCCACCGATGAATATCACCCACAATCGAGAAAAGGGATTCAAAATTTAGCAGAGCTAAAAGATGCTTTTGATTGGGCAAAAAGCCTATCCTCAAAAGGAATTGTCTATGTCGAAAATGATTTACGTGCCTTTGCCAATCCAACCCGCATGGAAAACATTCGCAAGGCTGCAATAGATCTGGCCAATAAGATGAATTCAGCCTGCCCCCAGTGCAACACCCCTGGATTTTGGATTACCGATGTAAAACGCGGGCTTCCATGTAATGCATGTGGGCTTGCAACCGATGAGGAAATTGCCAAAATCTGGAGTTGTATTCAATGTGAACATCAGCAAACCGAAGGCATGAAAGTCTTTAGGTTTGCGGATCCCTCAAAATGCAGGCACTGCAATCCCTAATCCCGCCAGACTGGGTACTTATGCATTACTGAATGAAATAATTCAGACTCAATATGCTGTGCAAGCCATTTCTTGACTGCGGGAATTGGCAAATCATCAAACCCCTTTAGATCAACCATAGAAAACTGTCTAATGAATGGAAAGATGGCCACATCCACCCATGTCATCTGATCGCCCATTAAGTATTGAGTCGCCTGCAGAGACTGCTCCATGGGCAACAGCGTGATTTGCAATGCCTCTTTGAGAACCGCCGCTTGATCCAGCTCCGGAAATCGATTTGGATATTTATATTGATCTAATAGGGCTTTAAATGGGTCATCATTTTTTGCCACCCAAGCTTGAGCAATAGCATCATCAGCACTCCCCCATGCGTCAGGATCGGATTGCTGGATTGCCCAACGCATGATGTCGACACTTTGATCGAGAACCGTGTCGCCCATACAAAGCACTGGAACAGTTCCTTTAGGGGAAGCCAGTAACATCGATTGAGGCTTGTTGCGCAACTCGATTTCTCGATGCTCAACCTCAATGCCGGAATACTTCAAGGCCATGCGAGCACGCATTGCATAAGGACATCTGCGATAGGAATACAAAATCATTAAATGATCTTCCTATGAAATCTTTTTGTTTCTACAAGCATCCGAACAATATTTTACGGATTCACAGTTTTTTGCCCAAGATTTTCTCCAAGTCATCTCTTTCTTGCATACAACACAAATTTTAGTTGGAAGAAAGCTCTTATTTCCCTTGAATGATGTCTTGGCCATGTTATTTAAAGATCACCTAAGTGATTTAATATTTTCTGGGCGTGTAGTGTAATTTCCTTTTGATCTTCGTCGCTAATCCGCTTCAGGTTGGCTGTCATTAATCTAGTTCTAGGGCTAGCCTCAAATTGGTCTCGATGCTTGATTAAGAAGTTCCAGTACAAAGTTGTGATGGGGCATGCATCCTCACCATAACGCACCTCGGGCTTGTACTTACAGGAACCGCAATAGTTACTCATCCGCTTGATATAAGCGCCGCTAGCTATATAAGGCTTGCTTGTAAATCTACCGCCATTGGCAAACAAGGCCATGCCTGCCGTATTGGGAAGTTCAACCCATTCAATCGCATCTACATAGATAGCCAAGTACCACTCACACACTTCCTGCGGCAGAATTTCTGCCAAAAGTGCAAAGTTACCTGTCACCATTAAGCGCTGAATATGATGCGCATAGCCATACTGCAGTGTTTGGCCTATGGCATCTTTCATGCAAGCCATTTGTGTTTGCCCATTCCAATACCACTTTGGTAATGGACGTTGATGCTGGTAATAATTATCTTCCGCCATCTTTGGCATATCTAGGTAGTACATGCCGCGCACAAACTCACGCCACCCTAATATCTGCCGAATAAAGCCCTCAATCGTTGAAAGATCTAGAGAATATTTTTTCCAAGCCACTAAAACTGCACCCACCACTTCGCGAGGATTCAGCAACTTGAGATTGAGTGTGCTCGATAAAATAGAGTGCCATCCAAAGGGCGTATCAGTCCACATCGCATCTTGATAAACACCAAAGTTTCTTAAGCGATACTCGACAAAATATTCCAGCGCTTGAACTGCTTGCGCCCTAGTAACCGGCCAGTTAAATGCATCTAAAGACCCAGGGTGATCTGGGTAAGTCTTTTGAACCCAGTCCAGCACTTCTTGTGTAATTGCATCGACTTCAAATGATGCTGGAGCGTCAATAATGCCTGGACCCTTTTTAGGATAGGGTTTGCGGTTATCTTGATCAAAGTTCCACTGCCCACCCTCAGGATTGCCTTCTCGGTCCACCAATATATTGTGCCGCTTACGCATTAAGCGATAGAAATACTCCAGCCTAAACTCTTTTTTATTCGCCGCCCACTCTACAAACTCTTGGCGGGAGCAATAAAAATGCTCATCCTCCCGCATTTCTAACTCAATACCAAGTTCTTTTGCCAACGCTTCGAGTGCCTGTTTAAGGCGCCATTCGCCTGGCTCAATACAAACCAAATGCTTCACTTTATTTTTTAAGATTTGCTCTTTCAGAACTTCAATAATCGGCAGTAGCGAACTTTTTATATAAGTCAGCGGATAGCCCCGCTTTTCAAGTTCAACTGCAAAGTGACGCATTGCAGATAGAAATAAGGTGATTTTGGATTTATGCGTCCATACATACTGAGCCTCATTGGCCGACTCAATCATGATGATTTGATCTGCCTTGGGATCAATATCTCGTAAGGCAGAGCTCTGCAAGTCAAGCTGATCACCCAAAATCAGAATGAGGCGCTGAGGATGCTTCATTTATTCTTGTATTGAGTTGGGCAGTAAGCCCGGGTGACATCTTCGCTACGCAAAACACTATGTTTGGTGGCGCGCCCAGTCACTCGTATACGCCAGAGTTCAAATGAGCCGCGCTTGAGCTCTTTACGCATGATGGCGATAACCTGGGGCTCACCCAGACCAAAGCTTTTCTCAATGGCATCAAATGGCGTGCGATCCTCCCAAGCCATTTCTATTAGGCGAGATAAATCAGGCTCGGAAAGGGTTAGGGATTTTGGCACCCAGCAAGTTTAAGACTTATTTACTAAACTAGCTTGAGCCCATGACATTCTTACGCACTATAGCCAAACCCCTCAAATGATTGGAAAGATTCGTCAAAAACTGATTGCTCAGGACTTGCCGGCTATGCAAAAGCCGGTAGAAATCATTTGCCCTATCTGTGATCGCCCAATTCCGGCGTCGCAGAGAGATGCCCACCATCTCATTCCTAAATCTAAGGGCGGAAAAACTACCGAGTACCTGCATCGAATTTGTCACAAGCAAATCCATGCCTTATTTACTGAGAGCGAACTTGCCCAGCAATATCATCATGCTCAGGCACTAAAAGAACACCCAGAGATGAAGAAATTTATTAGCTGGGTAAAGATTAAGCCGGATTCGTTTTATGAAAAGACTCGGAAAAGTAGTCGCCTAAAATCCAGTAAGTAAATATTGCACCCCTTCAGTGCAAGCAATTGCATAAAGCTTAATGCCTATTCCTCTTTTGGTGCACAAGATTTAGAAATTGTGCAATTCGAAAAATCGTTCTAAGTCTTATTACCTAACATGAGTCATGCGCATCAAAATTACAAAGAGCCTGGTATTGCCAGCCCAAATGCTCGAGACCGAAAGTATTCCTGAAGCACTATTTCCGGAGGGGGACTATCTTGCCAACCTCACACCAGAAGGAAAAATTGAGGTTATTAACACCAGAAAAATTAAGGCGCTCTTTTCATTCTCACAATTTAGAGACAGAATATCTCAAGGAGAATTTATTGTGGTGGAAGCTTAAAAGGATCTTAGTGAGCCAAGTCCAAGCTTTCTACTACAGCAGTAAGAGCGGCTACGGATGTAAATGCCTGAGCACTCACTCCTTTTAGATCTACATCCTCCCAATTAAATTCTAAGGAGAAGTGGGCGGACTCCACAATCAACTCGTAACTAGCAGAAGGCTTGGCTCCTACCTCTTTTGGCTCTTCGCTGACTGGCACCCTCAAGGATTCAATGGCGGCGATTAAAGTGCTGACCTCGTTACCCGATAACTCTCTTGAGCGCAGCACATCATCTGTTCGCTTAATAGAAATCTTAGAGACCTCATCAATCGTTACTTCATATTGATTCAGCCCAAGATCCATCCATACAGTGAGTTCGAGAGCAATAGGGTATGTTTTCATTAATCCACCTCATCAATATGGGGTTCATCAAAATGCGTTGGGTGGCAATCGATATAAAACGCCCTCATCACAGCCCCCCTCTATCAAACTCAAGCCATGAAACGATCTTACACCCACATTTTGTGAATGGCGAGCACTTAAAAAGGATTTACCTAACCCTCTAATTCACCTTCCCATTTGGAGATAACGGCTGTAGCCAAACCATTACCCAAAACATTGGTTGCAGAACGTGCCATGTCCAAGAAATGATCAACCCCAAGAATCAACAACACCCCAGCTTCAGGCAAGTTGAATTGCGATAAGGTTGCGGCAATTACCACCAAAGAAGCTCGCGGCACACCCGCAATACCTTTAGAAGTAATCATCAATACCAGCAACATTAGGAGCTGTTGACTTAACTCCATCTCCACACCGTAGACCTGTGCAATAAAGATTGCTGCAAAAGTGCAATACATCATTGAGCCGTCTAAGTTAAACGAATAGCCCACAGGCAATACAAATGAGGCAATCTTATTTTTACAACCAAAGCGCTCTACCCTCTCTAGAGTCATTGGATACGCAGCCTCAGAGCTCGCAGTAGTAAATGCCAATAATGCTGGCTCACGTAACATTTTTACCAATTGCAGAGTACGATTTTTCAGAAAGAGAGAGCTGATGAGAATAATGACTATCCAAAGGGCAAAGATGGATGCATAAAAGCTCAGCATGAACTTTCCGTAGGTCATCAGTATCCCAACGCCATTTTCAGCAATTACCGATGAGACAGCTGAGAATACCGCTACAGGAGCTAGCTTCATTACTGCCGTTGTAATCTTGAGCATGATGTGCGAGAGCATGTCGAGGTTGCGAATGAATTCATCTGCTCGCGACCCCATACCAGCAGCGCCAACGCCAAAGAAGACGGCAAACACAACAATTTGCAAAATCTCATTTTTTGCC
>JACCDY011270239.1_pt1 | contig 11767 bp, 15 predicted proteins | sample 7446391 | NCBI WGS metagenome assembly JACCDY01 (sample SAMN15323451, study PRJNA562643) | freshwater metagenome | isolation source: river surface water | place: USA:Blue River Watershed | collected 2017-08-18
ATCCCGGGAGGGATTCGAACCCCCACCAGCGGTTTTGGAGACCGTCATGCTGCCGTTAACACCAGGGATGTATAAATTGGTACCGTGTACGGGAATCGAACCCGTCTCTTCGGCTTGAAGGGCCGAGGACCTACCCAGAAGTCCAACACGGTGTAATTGGTGGAGCCACAAGGAATCGAACCTCTTGCCAACCACTCACCTTATTATGGCTACGATTTTACAGACCGCAAGCGGGAAATGGCTCCGTTATTTGTAACACACTCCCCGCTATGCTTTTAGACAGCGTCATGGGCTGAATGAAGAATGTGTGTATTAAAGCATACTAGCACATAGACTTAACTATGAATTGTGGGTTTCAAGACCACTAATATGCTTTAATACGCTGTAATTTTTTGTTCTACAAGAAGAACTCCATCCTACAGGCCGCCCGTTTGCTAGATGTTTTAAGTGCCCAGCGAGGTCCTCGTTACCTCATATTCACACTGTTGCGATGTTAACGAAACCTTTCAACGGGCTTCTCTCGCTTCTCAACCGCCATCGAGTATGCTTCTGCACGAGCAAACTTCTGTTCGATCATCTTGCGAAAATCTTCTTTAGTAAGCGTGTGCTTCAACGTAAACTCTAGCTGACGTTTTTGTTTGTTGTCTTCTACTGTTTCTTTCATAGCCTTTTCAAACAGCAAACAAAAACCCCAGGGTGTTTAGTCCTGGGGTCCTTTGGAAAGTTGTGTGTACTTTTATACTACACGATCCTCCACGGACCCCCGGCAAATCTCTAGTGTGCGATCCCCATTACTTGACAGATTGAGCGCAAACCAAGAGGTGGGCATAAAGTCTGCCTGTTTGGCTATCGCACAATAATGTTGTAATGTGTTCACGGTTTTCATTTGCTTCTCTTTGTTTCCTTAAATTTGTTAGGAACAATTCCTAACGCATGTCCTTATTGTACAGTTATTTAGTTCTGTTGTCAACCACTATTTGCAATGTTGGCAAAAAAGTTTTAAACAACTTCTCTTCCTAACTTGTCTCTATTGTATGATTATTTAGTCTCGTTGTCAATCCCTGTTTTAATTGTGGCTTTTCAACAACACTATCTAACCAACAACTCTATTATATCTGAAGTATTTATGTTTGTCAATAAGTATGTGGTTAAAATGCCACAATTTTGAACAAAAATTTTTTAGTACTTTATTGTGACCCATAAATATCTCATGATCAAACTTATATGGCAAATGGACCGGCACGTCGATTGGAGTCGTGATTGGATAGAATATATTTTTAAAAAAGTTCCTCATCAAACTGTCGAGGATCATGAAATGAAGTTAGAAGAAGATAAATCTATTATTGTTTACAATAGTACAGTTAATAACTTAGAATATCTTAAGCAACTTCACAGTAAAGGGAAAAAATTTATTTTAGTTCATTTGTCTGACGAATGGCTGCTAGACAGTATAGAACCTTATCAATACGCAGATCTAGTTTTAAGAACTTATTATAAAGACTGCGGCCCTAAGGTAATAAACTTTAGTACAGGCTGGATGAAAGACTCGCCTACAAACATCTCAGATAGAACTGTGTTCGAAAGAGAATTTATTTGGAGTTTCTTTGGACACATAGATGGAAAGCCTACTCGAAAGCAAATGTCTGAATCTATGTTAACTGTACCCGGAGGAGTCTACTATTATATTCCCAGTAATATATCGTTCGCTCTTACTAGTATAGAAATGACTGAATATTACAGTAAGAGTATTTTTGTTCCTTGCAGCCGAGGAAATATGAGCTTTGATACATTGCGTACCAACGAAGCACTTCAAGTGGGTGCATTGCCAATTGTAGAACGCAGCGATTATTGGGCTAAACTGTACGGCCCTAATCACCCGTTACTCATGGTTGACCATTGGGATCAAGCACCTGACCTTATTGCAAGACTTATGCAAGATAAAGTTGCACTAGAAAAACTTAGATTTGATACTCTAGTTTGGTGGCAAAACTATAAACAAGACCTTGTTAACCGAGTAGCTAACGAAGTTTTTAAATTTTCTCAATAACGCAGGTCATACTGTCAGTTGAACTGAACAGATCAACTCCGCATTCGCAACGATACTGACTATAGTTAAAGTCGGTACTACCGCAGTTATAACAGCTTAGGGGTAAATTTGTTCTTCTAAAGAAGCTGATATTTTTCAAACTGCTAACAATGCTAGCTGCATCTGATGCAGACATATAGTTATTTTCGGTAATTTTTTCAAAATTAAAGTTCAAACCTGCACGTAGACAATGATCAATAGCCATCAATGCACTCATAGCAGTACCTTTATGATGACCTAGATTTGTATGAATGTCTTCTAAAATAAAGATGCCGCCTGATTCTAAACTGCTCCAACCTTTTACTAGACTAGTAACCTGATGATCTGGTAAATGACTGCCGTCATCTATAATTAGATCAAAAGTTTTGTTCTCAAAAAATCTTTCAACATCTTCGAGTTGACCTTGATCTATTTGTAGATAACTTACTCTAGAATCAACAGGCCATGAATCTTGCATAGGTAGTATATCACCTGCCAAAATTTTACTGTTAGGAAATCTTTCCAGCAGCCAACGAATACTGTTTCCTTTGAATACTCCTATTTCGGCAATACTTTTAAAATCTCTTTCTTGAAAAAATTGCTCGTAGAACGGAATATAACCGTGCCAAAAAAACTTGTCGCTTTGTGTTATAAGTTGACTGTACTGCATAATTAATTCATCGTTGATGTTACTAAGTGTTCTACTTGCTCTGTTAGTTGCAGTTTACGCTCTTCCCACCATTTCTTGCAGGTCAATCTAATCATTTCTAGTCTGCCCGGATCGGATGACAGTTCTTGAATAATATTAGGGACCAGTTGCCAACTGTCTACTTGTATCAATGGCGGATTAGGACCATGTATCTGTGTCCAATAGTTACTGCGTTCTACAATAGGAATACATCCTGCTTCTAGTGCTTCAGTTACTCTAAAATTATCCATGCTGATTGCACCACGGGGGCAGGGTACGAAAACACTGTTTCGGTACATCTTGCTCATGTCGACTACACTCATACGAGGACCGGTGTGATGCACAACATACAAATGTCCGTTAGGAACAGTTCGCATTACATCGGCCATAATGCTTCTATTATAATCCCACCTTTCTCCTACGTAGCTCCAAAGATATTTTCTTTCACTGGCACTAGGATTTTCATTTAGATCTGTAAAGTTATCGTTATAGCCTAAAGGAATATGCATCACATTTTCTAGCATACCCTCTCTGTAATAGTTACGTAGAACAAATCTTGCGTTTTTATAGCTGTCTATGTTGTCTCCGGTACTCTCGTCTGTTAGATGTATTAGACCAAACTTTAGGCCTCTTTGCTTCATTTCTTCGCAATATTGATTATGATAAGGAGCCCAACAGATGCTGTCGACAATTATGCTATTGTCTATAAACTGACTATGGTCTAAATTTTCTATAGTCCTGTGGGGAATATTTCTAAACAGGTATTCGATCCATGTACTTTCCCAGCTAGCAGATCTAGCTCTATTCCATACTATTGTTAATTCGTTCATAATTTTATTGAAGGGTTTGTTAATAACTGCTCTATTGTATAGATATGTTCCATGTACCTTGACGGACGATCTAACACACTAATTTCTAGATCACCCGATCTTCTAGGCAAGAAGTTAACTTGGAAATCGACGTTGTTAACTTTTTTATAAATTTCGATTATTTCTTTTACTGTCCAACCTGTGCCATGACCTAAGTTCTCAATTGTATTAGTAGGAGAGTCTATGGCCCACATTATAGCACGACATATCTCGTTCACATGAACATAGTCTCTAACACAAGTACCATCTTTGGTATTGTAATCAGTGCCGAACAGATTAAAAATACCTGTAGTTTCTGCTTTGATTAAATTGTAAAAAAGACCGTCTGGATTTGTAGGTGCAAATCCGCTACTTCCTAGCACATTATAAAATCTAAAAATTGTAAAATTTAACTTATGTCTAGAACAAATACTGCTAACTAGGTCTTCGGCAGCACGTTTGCTTATTGCATAGGGGCTGTTACAATCTTTAGCTGTTCCTGTACTGGCAAATATAAAGTTCTCAAATTTGATATTGTTAAGCACATTTAAAGTGCCCATAACATTAGTTTTATAATATTCTTCCGGACGTTGAACAGATTCGTTGACCTTTACAAGTCCAGCAAGATGTATAACAGTATGGTATTCTTTATTGATCTTAGGCAGATCTCTAATGTCAACAGGATTGTTTTTATCTGCCAAGTCTAAAATATCAATTTTATAATTGACAGAATTTGACAGCATCTTGATTAGATGCTGACCTATGTATCCTAGTCCACCTGTTATCAGTATCTTCATTTAAGGCTTTCTATAGGCCCATGTTACACCGTCAACGATTTCTGCGTCAGGTAGTAGCTCGTTTACAGCATCCATAACTCCTTGCCAGGTAGGATGATAGTCATCTCCTGCGAGTATACCACCGGACATAATCTTAGGTAACCAAGCTTCGATATCTGCGGCAACGTCTTCGTAAGTATGTCCAGCATCCAATAGAACAAAACTGAGACTTCCATCGGGATATGTTGCCGCGGCCTCTAGACTGGTCATTCTGACAGGAGTGAAGTAATCCTTAACTGGTTCCATGTTTGTTAGAAATTCTTCGTAGAGTTTATCGTTCTTGACACTTTCGTCGTCTTTGTGTTCAGGACTACCTTTCCAAGTATCTACTACATCGAACTTGATCTTCTTGCCACTGTTAGCAATATTCACAGCCATGAAAGCTGCCGAACGTCCTTTCCATGCACCGACTTCGACAAAGTGATCTCCATCCTCTCCGTCCTCGATGACATAGTTATAAATGCTGATAAAGTTAAACCATCCTGGTATGTTTTGAAAAAAGTGTTGCATGTTATCCTTTCGGTAAGTATTCTCTGGCGGAATCAATTCCGCCCTCGGTAATATAAGATGAATATTTAACAGTGTTGTTGATTACAACCCTAGGAAAGTAATCGTCTAATTTGACCTTTATAAAAGGCAAAGGATTTAAAGGATTAAAACCTACTCCTTTATTCATCATTTGCTCTACATCAATTTGGTCTAATACATCCTGCCTGTTTAATTCACTATGAGCAAAGCTCTGTATCTTATTCTTTATCCAGTCGGTGTCGCCTAAGTAAGTAAAATGCCAACCGGCGTGTTCGTAAACTTTTACTTCACCATCGTCAAATCCGTAATTTAATCCCTGTAAACTAAACCTACGATTTCTAAAATTTTCTGGATTCGGGAATAGATGTTTTTTGCGACTTCCAACGGTCCATACATGATAAGTTTCCTTATCTTTAAGTAGCATATAGTTTAGTCGAAAGTTAAAATACGGCATTCTAAATCCAACAAGATCCCTTGGATCTGACCTAAGAGATTCTAGTGTAGACTCTCGAAGTATCTCGTCTACATCGCCGATAATAATAAAATCATCATCAGTAGCATCGACTAGACCACGCATAATGCTGTTCCTTTGATGATGTTCGTTATGCCAAGCATTGCCATTGTTAGGCATGTCGTCTACAACAATATGAATAATTTTGTCATGCCATTTGCTGTACCTGTTCCAATTGTTCTTTAGATATAGATCCTTAGGCTTTCCCTGAAAGGTATGATCTGCTTCTACAATTACAAAACGATCAATGCTCTTAGACATTTCTTCTAGTCTAAGTTCTAATAAATCTAACTCGTTATTAAAGGTAAAACAATCATAGATTTTCATTTGTTTACCCTTTCGAGAATTTTTAAAGTCTGCATTACTAGATCGTCGAATCCTCTTTCTATTAACATTTTTATCCACACTTGAGTTTTACTTGCGTCTTTCCATGTGTAGTCTTGAATGTGATTCATGATATATTCAACGTCCTTTTTATCCATAAACTTGGCAGCATTCCACAGACCATGGAATCCGAAACTGGGACCTTGAAAATAATTTTCTGTGCTAAACTTTGATGCTACATCCTTAGGAGCATATTGAATACCATATTTTTCTTCTAAGAGTGATCTAAATTCTACACAGATAGCGGTATCTTCATTTTGACCGCTTTCTCCGCCCAATTGAATTTGATTATCTCTGCAGGCATCTAACAGTTTCTTACTGCGAAGGCTGAATCCTCCGTTACCCATATTTTGCCCTTTAATAGGCCAGGGCCAAATCGCACCTATGTAATCATACTTTAACCAACTGTCGTCCCAGAGGTCTCCTCGTATAGCCATTCCGTCATATTGGATAACAAGTACATGATCAGTTTCGACATGACTCCATAATTGTTTTAGTACAATACTACTGTAATCGTAAAGATTGATTTCCTTACGAAGGGGAACGTGTTTGGCACCTTCTATAATAGGACGGTCGCTGTAGGTAATGATTTCTCTACAGTCAATATTCTCTAATGTTTTTTCAATAGCAAACTTAGCTAAATCGTGATTCCTATTGTCTACTATGAAAAGTGTGATGTTTTTACTCATCATCTCTCCATAGTTCGGGAACACTATTCCAAAGTGCATCAAAGTCAATATAGGGATCTTTACCGCTAGGATCCATAATATGCAATGCCAAACTAGGAATAGGACTAAACAGCATGACGTCTTCTTTACGCCACACTAGATTAATGCTTTTATCCTCTACCCAATCGGCACGTTGTTCTGTAAGAGTTACAACATCTTGAAAGTGTTGCCTGTACTTATTATAAATTTCTTTGCTAGCAAGACAGGTATAAGTACTGTGTTCGACTGTTCTATAGTGTCTATAAGGTCCTAGCAGGATAAAACTCTTATAGATATTCATAGAGTACCGCCATATATCATCGTGCGGATTAATAGCAACCATTTGTCCTGTATTAGATTCGAATTGATCTACTGAATCTATTAGGTCTTGTATTGCAGTTGGAAAATGTAGATAATCGTCTTCTACATGGTACCATAGATCTGTACAGTGATTTTCTACAATATCGTAGACCTGTTTCATAGTATATGCGTTACCGCTACCATCTTTAACAGGAATAAAACTTACAGGAAATTTACATTGACCTAAAATTTTTAGCAGATCTTTTAGGCAATCTTCTGGGCTGTTATCATCTAGTACAAACAGCTTTATTTGGTGATCTTTGACTCGATTAATGCTGTCAATTAGACTACTAACACAGACATTTATAATTTCGGGTTTGGATTTATCTACGTATCTTGTACCATGTTGGGCAAATACCCTGCCGCAGGTTCTTAAAATTACGGTTAAATTTCGGCTCATTTTTGTTTCATTTTATAATGAATTTCTGTATGACAATTTCTACATACTAAAATACATTTTTTAAGCTCTTCTCTTATCTTATCTATACTATAAGACCTACCTTCGCCTAAATGGAATTCTTTAACAGAAGGATCTAAGTGATGGAATTCTAACGCATCAATACATTTGTTGTAGCCACACACTAAACACTTGGCACCTGCTTCGGTTTTTAATTGAAGGACTTTTTCTTTTCCGGCGTTTGCTGTTCGTGTATTCCAACAAGTTTTGCATTGATATTTGGCGGTCTTATAAAAGTTCTTCTTGTTATTTTCTCCGCATGATCTACATAAAAATGCAGTCATATAACTCTCCTGGTTAGAGTATTTATATCTAACCAAGTAAGTTGGCCCGGCAACCAGGAATCGAACCTGGATTTAGGGTTTAGAAGACCCTTGTTCTGTCCATTGAACTATTGCCAGTACCTTACTATTATACAGGGTATTTAATTAGCTGTCAACAGGTAAATATAAAAAACGGAGCAGGCTATGGATTTTCTTAAACTTGTAGCGGATGTCGGATTTCCAATTGCTGCCGCACTAGCAGCAGGGTATTTCGTCTTTTTAACGCTAAAATTTATTCTCGCGGGTGTCACAAGCAGTGTCAACGGTATGGCGGGAATTATCAAAGGACTCGATACTCGAGTAGATACTATGAACAATGATCTACAGCGTATTGATGTAAAAATTAGTCACGCATTAGGTTTGCAGCCCGATTATTATCGTATCAGTCGGGCAGAACAAGCTGACCAAAGGAGAGACTAATGAAATATGTCAACTACGATTGGGATCTGCAAGAAGATAAAATTGTGATTGACTCCGAAATTGACATTAACAAACTAGGTTGGAACGTTGGAGATCATTTTAAAATTGTTAATCTAAATGGAAAAATAGTTTTAGCAAAGGTCGATCCGCTGGTTAAATTTGTGAAAGGATACAAATAATGGATATCGGAGAAATGGTCAGCAAGTACGGGTTTCCTATTATCAGTGCAGCTGGTATGGGATACTTTATATACTATGTATGGACTTGGGTAACTAAAGAAATTAAGCCAGTTATAGGACAGGCCAATGGAACTCTTATTGCTCTTATAGATCGTATTCGAATGTTAGATAACGATCTTATACGTCTAAATCAAAAGGTAGAAACAGTATTACAACTTCGTGGTAAAACCATTGAAAAAGAGCGTATGATTGCCGAGCAGGAAATCAATATCGATCCGATTAAGAAAAAGAAAGAAGAAGAAGCTAGAAAGAAAGCTGAAGAAGACGCTGCTAAAAAAGATGTTCCAATTGGTAAAAGAAAGGCAACTCCTCAAGAAATTAAGGATGCCGCCGGCGACGATTAAATAGTTATACCATGATTGAACTTACTTTTTTACAAGGCTTACTCGTCACTCTTTTCTTTACACATATAACAATAGTCAGTGTAACACTTTATCTGCACAGATCTATGGCACATAGGGGTGTAACTTTTCACCCTGCATTAAATCATTTTTTTAGATTCTGGGTTTGGTTAACGACAGGAATGACTACTAAAGCATGGGTAGCTATTCATAGAAAACATCACCAGAGCACTGATGTCCCCGGAGATCCTCATAGCCCTCATATTTACGGAATATGGAAGCTACTAATAAGTGGTTGGAGCCTATATCATAACTGTACAAAAGATCCTAATTTTATCATCAAGTATGGCACCGGCACTCCAAGAGATAAAATGGAAGTGTTTTATACCAGAAATCATAAATTAGGATTTATAATTATGCTTATTATAAACCTATTCTTATTCGGACTTCCTGGATTATTAATTTGGGGAATTCAAATGATATGGATTCCGTTCTGGGCTGCTGGATTTATCAACGGTATTGGACACTGGTGGGGATACAGAAACGGAGAGACTGACGACCATAGTAGGAATATATTGCCCTTTGGAATTTGGATAGGCGGAGAAGAGCTACACAACAATCATCACTTAGACCCCGCAAATCCTAAGTTTAGACGACGTTGGTTTGAGATTGATATTGGCTGGATTTACATTTCCGTTTTAAGATTTCTAAGATTAGCAAAACTTAGAAACGCATAGCCAGTTGATTAGCTTCGGGAATTCGAGATCTTGTGTCTCTAGAATTTAACAGTACAACTATTCTTCTTCCTAATGCAGTATCTAGCATCATAACAATGCAACCTCCGCTGGCACGAATATAGCCTGTTTTACTGACAATAAAATCTTTTGTAGAAACTAGAGGGTTGGTATTATTAAAGACAAAATATTTTTTCTTGTCTTTTATTTTTACCTGTGGCATATTTGATATGCGAACAATATCCGGATAGGAACTAGCAGTCAGTACTATTTTAACTAGTTCTGCTGCTGTACTAATGTTCATAATATTAAGACCGCTAGGATCTACATACTTTGTATTATATAGATCTAGATCTTGGGCTTTTTTATTCATAGCATGAATACAGTTACTTCTTCCTAGAGGATAATTTTCACACAAGACTTCGGCGGCTCGATTATCTGATTTAACTAGCATAAGCTGTAGTAGTTCTTCCCTTGTATGATTTGATATCTTTTCTTTTAAATCTTGATTAGCATCAAATACAACCATTGCGGTCATCAATTTAGTGATACTGGCAATACTTCTAGGTTGATTAGAATTAACACTTTCGATTACCTTTCCTTCACCATCTGCAACTAGCCAACTAGTAGCAGTAATGGCTTGAGAAAAAGCAACCGGCGATAACAGTAAAGAAATTAATATTAAGAGTTTTTTCATTTTCGACAAATAGAAAATTTATTCGGCCCCCAACCATTTAGACTCGAACCTACCCAATCCTGCCATTCGTCTTGTTTGCCAATTATATAGTGGGGCATATAACAGTACTGTAGCATAAACCAAGTACCTAAGTCAAATAAAGCCCCTACCTGTTCATTCCAATCTTTATAAATCGGGTTACTTCGAAGTGGCTCTATACACTCCGTCCCAATTTTCCAGAAGTCCTGCATTACGCATCTCCTCAATACGCTCGAGCCATAGATCGTAATAGCCGTCCATACCCCCGTTGAAGCTACCTTTTAGCTCATTAACTAAATCTATAGCTTTGTTCCACTCTTGTTTGCGATAATGTGCCAACATTAGATTATGATATTCTCTGTTTTGTTTCCAAGTTTCTAACTCTACAATGCTTGTAGGATTATAGAATACTGTATAGATAGTTACACCTTCTGTTTTACCCTTAACAGCAATGCAGTCTAGTTCCAATGTGAAGTATTCGTCACCTAGTCTTTCTGCTGTGATCGGTCCGAGGACGATGAGTACACCATAGTTCTTGCTTTGACCCTCAAGTCTCGAAGCCAAATTGACAGCATCGCCGAGACAAGTATAATCAAAACGTTGCTCACTGCCCATATTGCCAACAACGACAACACCGGTATTAATACCAATACCCATCCCAAAGGGTGGAACACCTTCATCGGCAATTCCTTTATTAAATCCATCTAAACTTCCTAACATTTCTAGTGCTGCTTTGACAGCGTCTTTACAGTGTTTTGTTTCATCTAATGGTGCGTTCCAGAATGCCATCTGTGCGTCACCGATATACTTGTCTAGTGTGCCGCCAGTTTCTAGAATTGTGCGTGTCATAGCAGTCATGTAACGGTTCATGATGCTGGTTAGACCTTGTACGTCACGCCCGTAGTGTTCACTGATATTGGTAAAGCCACGGACGTCTGTGAACATAATACTCAGTTCTTTTTCTTCACCACCTAGTTTTAATAGACTAGGATCTTTGATTAGTTTAGCAACTAAGTCAGGGCTTAGATAACTTTGGAACTGTTTACGGATCTGTTGCTTCTGTAAGAACTCTGAAACAAACTTTACCATGTAGGCGTGCAGAGCGACCAAAGTTGTGCCAACGGCAAAGAAAGTACTATCGAATAAGAATAGGTAATGGCTGTAAGCGTAGATGCTGCCAGCAATAACCCCACCAACCACAACAATCGTTGCTGCAATACCAACATAGGTCCACCTCATTAAAAATATTAAGAATACACCTGCTAGAGCAACAGCAGCAATTTCTAAATCATCTGCGTATGCAGGACGACTGATTGTGCTATTGTTAAGCATGGTACCGAGTAAACTGGCCTGCATATACTGAGGCCATACTTCACCTTTGGCAGTAGCAACAGGCTGTACTAGGCCTGCTGCACTTAAACCAACGATAACAATTTCACCGTTAAAATCTTTAGGTAGGTTTGCCAAACTATGTTCGGTTGGAGTTTGACTCCAATCAATCCAAACTCTACTTAGAGGATCTACATTGATCCTACTAGACTTAGGTATACGAATTGCCTCGACTCCTGTGTCTCCGATTTTAACCTGTATCTTTGTGTCTCTGGATGCTAC
>JACCDY010402359.1_pt1 | contig 11760 bp, 15 predicted proteins | sample 7446391 | NCBI WGS metagenome assembly JACCDY01 (sample SAMN15323451, study PRJNA562643) | freshwater metagenome | isolation source: river surface water | place: USA:Blue River Watershed | collected 2017-08-18
CGGAAGAATGAATCGAAGTCATTTTGAATCTTGTTCGTTACTTCGCGAACAACTACGTCAGTTGGTTCAACAACAGAGGCTAGGTAGTTGTTACGCTCAGTCTCATCAGTGATAGATGAAGCGATAGTAACATCTTCGTACTGCTTAATAAGCTTTGGTAAGTCTTCAGCTGGTGCGTTCGGGTACTTATTGATAAACCCATCAAGGTCAGAACGGGTCCAGTATGTTGGAATCAGGTTAGTAGCAGTCTCACCCTTACCGGTACGAATACCGTACTCCTCAGAAAACTTTTTAAGTTCGTCAGGAGTAAGAGCGTCTTCTTCTTCGACTTCAGTCTTTCCTTCACGGTCAAAGCGAGCTTGGTCGAGTTGACGAGAAGCCTGAGAAGAAAGGATACTTTCCCGCTTGCTCTGAATATCGAGGTCGTTCATAGTTCGCTCATCCTTGTACGTCTGTACTTCACGAGAGAGAAGACCTGGGTCAATACCGTTAGCCAAAGCTGCTTTGTAGATTTCATCAGAGGTAGCGTCCATGAGTTCAGGGGCTAAGATAAAGGCGTTACGGTCAGCTTGTTCCTGGTCGAACTTCATCTTATCACGAGCGTCAGTTTCAATCTCACGGAGACGGTCCTTCATATCAATAATTGCTTCACGCTTGAGGTCAGAGAGCTCCGTCACTAAGTCAGACATCTCAACATACGCTTTGTAATTAAACTCACGCTGCGCCTTCTTTGCTTCCAAGATAGCAGTATCACGAGTGTTTTCAATGTCAGTCACTCGGTCAATTCCTTCAGAGATTACCTCAGAGATAATACCTTCATGCTCTTCTGGGGAGTACATACCACGACCAGAGACAATACCTGCTACTCGAGCAGCTTGTGCGATACGAATGTTCTCGGCTTCAACACGCTTAATCTGTCCGCGAGCGGTTGCTTGTAGACTTTTAATTGCTGAGGCTGTGTCGTCATCTGAAGCCTCAACGAAGTCATTAAGGCGGTCCACATTGGCATTGGTAACTGCTACACGTTCATTGAACGCTTGCATAATAGCATTTGCTGTAGGGTCATTTTCAAGTCCAGGTATAACTTCTTCAACTGGTTGTACAGTAGTACCTGTTGTAGCAGTAGTAGTCGTGTTCTTGGTAGGGTCAACAGGCTTACCTGTAGTAGTGCCTGTAGTGGTCCCAGTTTCTCCTGTACCGAGTTGATTCTTGATGCTAAGGTCAGCCTCGAGTTTTGCACGAGTTGCCTTCTCTTTAGCGAACTCGGCCTGGAGCTTGGTATTTGCATTCATCAGTTCAGCTAGTGGGTTAGAGCCACTTCCTTTACTGTTGATTACTTTACCGGCGCTATCTACCGCATTTTGCGCAGTTCGTGAAGTAAGAACGCCGTTCTCAGTTTTTAAGTTAGCAAAAACATTAGTTGCCCCGGTAAGTACATTTGAAATACCCTTACCCAGGTTTGTATTTTCAATACGCGCCTTCTCACTATCAGGTAATTTTCCAAGGGTGTCAGAAATACCGGTAAGAGTTTTCTTGATTCCCTCAAGCTTATCAGCTTGTTCTTTGTTGAGAGGAGTGGCCATGTTAGAAAACTGTTATTCGGGCAAAACCATTATTTTTTAAAAATTTTGTTACCATATATTTACGTGTAATATTCGGTTACGATTACGAATCCAGATGTACCGTTTCCACCATTATTACTAGTACCTCCTCCTGCTCCACCAGCGCCATATCCTGTACCGTTTTGGCCAGACGTTCCTCCTCCAATACCCATGTAAGAGCTTCCTCCGATTGAGTAGTTAGCTCCTGTGCCTGAGCCCGCGTCACTACCCACACCTCCTGTGACATTTATATCGCCACCACTAGCTGTCCCGCCTGTAGTAGCTGTTCCACCATTTCCTGTACAAATAGAGCCAAAGCTGGTGTTACCAGCAGTGGTGGGTGCTGCACCCGATGTACCATTTGTGCCAGCACCTATAGTAACTGCTTCTGTTGCACTTAGCGCTGAGGCAAGAATCAATTTTTTAAAGTAACCTCCTCCTGAACCACCTCTACCTGCATCTCCTTCTCCACCACAACCACCTCCGACACCCTCGATAACAATATATTTAAGCCCTGCGTCTTTAGTCCATGTTCCTGAGCTTGTAAAAGTAACAACTTGTGGGGTAGTGAGTAATGAGGTAAAGCCTTCTTCGGTCACAAATTGATTACTTGCGCTAGGTGTTCCAAAAGCACCCCCACCTGCCAAAGCAGCTACTCGATTAGCAGTTGCAGTAAGTGCTTTCGGGTCAGCTATATCATCAGCTGCAACGTCAATCTTTGTGGTTCCACGAACAGTCGTAGAAGCGGTAGCAGAAAAAGAAGCTCCAGCTGCATCAAACTGAGCTTTAGAAATTGGTTGCTGTGCCGTAGTTGCATCGGGAATAATTGGCGAACTCGAAAATGTCTTAACACCAGCTACAGTTTGGTCACCAGTAAGTTTAACGTTGCTAGTTTCAATAGTATCTGACTGTCCTTTGGTCAACGGTTGATTAGCGTTTACTGCGTCAGGTACAACTGGCGACGAACTAAACGTTTTGATACCGGCCACAGTTTCATTGCCAGTTTTAAGTACAGCCGCACTCTCGAGATGTGACTTTGTAACAGGGTTTTGTGCGTGAACCGGAGTGGTTGGGAATTGCCAAGAACCGGTAACAACTTCATCGTTATCCTTAGCGGTAAGCTTATTAAAAAGGTCTGGGTTATTTGAAATAACAAGCTCAGACTGTGCTTGGTGCGTGTAAGTAGGCCCTCCTGCTCCGTATGGATGTTTACCAAGGAGACCACGAGTGATAGTCAGTGTTGCTTCACCATCTACGTTAGAGTCAACCACAAAAGAAATAGCCTCCTCACGGTCAGTGTTAGGTTCGAGGGTACCGTAGCCGACTGTACCAAAGTCAGTTTGAGTTACAAGGTCACCGTTAAGGTCAACGAACTCGGTAAAAATCGCTTCGGTTGCGCTTGCGTTAATTGAAACTTTGAGGAGAGGGTTCCTCATCTGCACGAATTTGGTATTTGTTGCCATATATAATGCTTAAATTATACCACGCTAACTACGGATTCTAGTAATATCGTTAATGTTTGTCTCAGTCTCCATTGTATCACTGCCATGTGCGACCAGACGCCATGAGGCATCAAGTGTACTCATAGAATAGGAAACTCGAAGTTCATAGAAATCAAACGGCACCAGAGCGTCAGCGTAGCGGAAACGTCGCTGCTCAGCAGTTGGAATCAACGAAGAGCCACCTAGAGTACGCTGACCTAGAGGCGCTTTACCTAAACCACCTTGGTCAGCCACACTATAAATGTAGTCAAGCTCATCACCGCTAAAATCAAGAGGAATAGACTGCTTTGAGCCTACGTAGTCATAGTCTAAAGTGCGGGTAAGTGTTCCGTTGGCTGTAATGTATCCGTCTTGTACGTAGCTAGTGAAGCGCTTCTTAGAGAAACGGTCACCAAAGTGATTGTAGGAGAATACCGCGGTACTTGTGATTGCTTCCCCTCCGTCATTGTCACCAACGAAGAGTAGGTAGCTCTGACTGGTAAACGCATCGTGACCAATCAAGTCACCATTCTCGTCTACACTAAACATTCCAATAGTAGCCCCCGTAAATGTCATTGGAGCTTGCCATAGACCACGTTCGAGGTCGTACATGTACACCAGGTTCTCAGCTGGAATAGCAATCAAGATATTTCGCTCCCAGTACCCCAAAGCTGCACCTGTGAAGTCAAAGTTATCGAAGTCATTTTTGATGAGGTCAGAGATAGGGAGGACCTGCTCATCACTAATGTTCTCCGTAAACTGTACGGAGTCAAGCGTCTTCTCGTTCGTGATATACATCACAGCATTCTTCACACGCATCTTAGCTTTTGGAGCAATAACTCCTTGGTTCGGCGAAGTGGCAAGACGTTCAATCTCAAAGTACTCTTTCGTCTGGTCAGCTGAGATAGTGTACTTAATCTCAAACAAGCTCTCGTTGTTACCAAAGACAAGCATTGACTTCTTAGAGCCCTCAAAGCCAGCACAAGTATCATCGAACGTAAGTAGTCGAGGTCCACCAACTGCGGTTGATGTGGTAAAGTTTGTGTAATCAACCGCACTAGAGACCGGGACAACTCGACTAGTGTTACTGCCAATATACGCTTGATTACGAAAGACGCCGATATGGTCAGCGGTAAAGTTAGCTGGAATAGTACTTATAGCGTTACTCTTCACACGCTCATGCGCAACCATACCAGCTGTTAAAGCTGAGGCATCAGGCGTTACGCCAGTAAAGGTGTTTGTCGTGATACCAGTATACGTAAAAGTGGTACCGTTCACTGATACTGTTCCGGTTGCTGCAAAGCCAAGGGTACCAGGTGCGGTATCGAGCACAATAGTAGTAGTTGTTGCTGAAGCAACGACACCAAGCGCGCCTGACCAACTGAAGAACCGAGCGTTACCCCCAGCAAAAAGAAGCTCATCAATCTTCCGGGTATCATTAAAAACTGAGGCAAAAGTACCTAGTTGGGTTTCAACTGGTAAGTAAGTTGTCCCATCTTGGTACACAAGTGGAAACCAACTTACAACATCATCAACGGTCCGCTTAACTTCAATCGCTGTTCCGTTTTTGCGGAAGTTATAAAATTGACCACGGTTTGTGCGCCACTTAAACTCACCAGTGATACCACCTGTTGCCCCTGCAGCACCGTAAAGCTCGTAGCCTTTACGAGAGCCGATAGTGTTCATCCAGTCAACAATAACGTTTTGACTCCCTTCAACGATAAAAGACGGGTCTGGAGTGTTGGTAATTTCCAAACGGTTAGTATAACCCTTGTACTCACGCGTGATTGCGGTTGGTTTACTGCTCATACGGATATGATTCGTACTGCGTTACAATGGACCGGCGCTCTGATGGGTAACGAAGACGGTACTGCTCGTAGAGTCCTGGTCGAGAAAAGTCACCCCAGATACCATTAAGTTCACGGTCCGCTTGCTGATAGACACGCCCTGCTTTCTCGCCCCGTAACTCCATGTCCATAATTTTACGCGCCTCATTGATTACCAACTCGATAGCGTCTTCGTCGGCAATAATCTGGTCAAGGAGACCAGTATTAACTGGTGTACTAGTAATAGCTCCCGTGGTGTAGAGTACAAAGTGGTGGTTACTGTAGTACGCCAAGTTGTAGCCAAGACCTTTGTGTGCGGTGACAGCATCAATCTTAATACCGACCACTTCTCCCGCTACAGTCACTGTGTGCACAATGTCACCTTCGATAACAGTGATACTCTCTTCGTCTACAGTACCTGTCTCAACCGCGCTTCGGCGCTCAAAACGAACAATGTTAAACCCAAAGAGGAACGGACCACCGTACGCTGTAGTGGTAGCTGTCATTTCGTAGTAGTCAGAGGCGCTACTACCCACACGAAGTTTTAGGCTTGTGATTTTACCTACGAGTGCCTGGGGAATATAGATACCCATTGTAAACGCACCGTCACGCGTCATGAAGCTGATATCCTTTGCTTCCATACCAGCTACCTCAAAAGTTGCCGTACCAGTACTTGAAGTCAGGTTAAAGTCGAGTGAGCTGTTACCAAGTAAGTAAAAGACAGTATTGAGCTCAGCACTACTAGCGTCACCAGAGACTGTTACAGTTCCATCTTCAGTCAGTGACTCAAAGGAATAGAGAACAGTTGGTGTCTCAGTGATTGCTCCTGGTTGTACTCGAAGGAACTTACGTCCATCACGCCACTCAATCGCAAACTCAGTTTTAGCGTTACTGTAATCTCTTGCAATAGATAGCGGTGACGACTGGTTGAACCCAGCTTGCTCTGTTGCAGTTCGTCCTGAAACTGGATAAATGTCTAAAATAGTTGCCACGTCAGTAGGCATTTCGTATACATTGTCGCCAATATATAGCGCTGGAGTAAGTGGGACTACTCGGCGACTCTCGATAAAATCAACTGTTCTAGCAGCGGTTCGTACGGCATCGGCAACAATACTATTAGGCGATGAAAAGCTATTAAGAGCTGTACCGGAGAATACCCGGAGAGCTGATTGGAACACATCATTGACAGTGTACATATCACAAATTATACCACGATAATGTGGGGATAACGTAGCTTTACTTTTGAGTGAGCTGTGTGTAGTATGTTAAATGTTAACAGTAATACAATAACAATGTACATATCAATTAGAGAGTTCTACAACCAAAAACCTTTGGGAGTACTCAGTGAAGGAAACCGACCGCTAAGTTACGTCACAGTACTCAAGCGAGTGCGTGAGCACATGGAAGAAGGGAACAAAGCAGACGTCATTACGATTGGGGAAGGAAAGTCTACTCGATTTGCCGTCCATGTCACTGACGTTAACACATTAGCACAATCTATAATTTCTAAGTATCAAAAATAATATGAAAATTTTCTCATCATTTTTTAAGGCCGACAACACAGAGCTCATTCAGCGAATCCAGCAACTAGAACAATCAGTACAAATTATTGCCCGAGCACACAACGTTGTAGACGCTCGTGAACAAGCACTTCGTAAACACTTTGGATTGGTCTACATTAAAAATAAAAAAGGTACTACATTCCTACGTAAGGCTCGTACACCTCACAAACGAAAGTACACAAAGCGTGCAGTGACTCCTGTTGAAAATGACTAAAGCCGAATACCACCGCCTCGCTCCACGGTACAACAAAGCAGATAAGCTTATTGAGCAGATACCATTAAACATAAACCGAGCAAGGAAGCACTACCAGAAACTAATTAAAAAAATCTATGAACAAACACATCGAACGAGCCACCAGGGACAATAGTATCGAAACCACCAAACCCCGCACTGACTGGATACCTACCCTTGTAGGAGTAGTAGCTATGATTGCTATCTGCTGGACTATCTATGTTGTGGCGAGTGCTTATGAGGTAATTACACTTGTGTAGTATGCAAACACCATTGCCGGATTTATCAATTAGTAAGTTTTGACTAACATGCCAACCCCACAAAACCCTCCCGCCCTGATTAAAGAGATGCAGGAGCGGGCACGGGAGCAATTCGAGAAAAAGTTTATTGACTTTACATTTCCGTCTGGTGGCGGATTTGATGTGACGTTATGGATATAACCGATGAACGAATCCACCTAATTGATGAAGTTGCAGTCGTAATGCAGAACTTTAACGACACCCTCATCACCGACACCGCCAACGCTACCTTAGAGTATGTGAAGGGGGTGGCTGACAGTAGACGAGTAGGTTGTGACGAACTTGATATTCCTGCCTACATTGCAGCAGGTGGTGACTCATACCGGGTTGCCTACAAAGAAGGTCACAACCAAGCCCTCACCGACCTAATCGCCCGCCTTACCATTAACCCTCAGTAGTATGACCCAGCGACCTATTGCGGAGATTGTAGGGGAGTTTAAGGGCCTACGTGGGCAAAGACATCTACGCCACGACTACGAAAAAGGATATACCGAGGCAAACTTATGGGTCGAGCATGTTCTAACCCAAGACCGCAGCCAAGCAGATGAGCGGTTGCGGGAGGTGGTGGAAGAAGTCATTGAAATAATTGAAAGTGTACAACTTATTGCTACTAAGAAACACGCCAACGACACGACACCCGAAAAAGCAAAAATCGTGAACGAATGGCTCATGCCCGAAGTAAAGCGAAATATAATTGAAGCGGTTAAAACCATCGACATTACCCCTAATACACCACAGGTATGAAACCATTGAACCTATTGGAACGATTTGCTTATTGGCTTGATGAAAAACTTGCTCGTTATAATTGCGAAGAAGGACGCCATCGCTGGGTTTACAAACTTTCAAAAAGCGGAAAAGTTTACTTAAATAATTCAAATGTACCAAAAGAACTATGGTATTGTTCAAAATGTAACGTCAAACAATATGACTAGCTGCACCTGCCCCGCTTGCATACGGTTCCATAAGCGGATGATGGCGAGGAAGTCAAAGAAGAAGTAGTGCAGGGTGGTTGGTTCAGTGCGGGGTCATCACAAAATATATGGATTCAGGACGAGAAATGACATATGGAGAAAAAGCGGTTGGTTTAACCTTTAATCCTTCAAACGATGCGACAGTTGACCAGCTCAAAAAGCTCTATGCTCAAATTATTGATATTTGCAATGACGCGCGTACAGAAGCAGGGCAGGGTGAAAAAGGACGGTTGCTTTCAGTAGCAATCACCGAAGCACAAACAGCTCAAATGTGGGCAGTTAAAGGGGTTACTTACAAGTTCTAAACAGTAAGACCCCGCACCGAGCCAATCACCACAGACGTTATTAGGAAGTAAGGAATTGATATATGTCAAATAGAAACATAGTCTTCGTTATTATTTGGGTGGGGTTAGTTATACTGATACCATTACACCTATTAAAAATGTTGTTTTACATGCTACGAGCATACATCCAGATGGCTATGTATGTCAGCATTGAACCACTCCAGCATTTTTACGATGAGAACATAAAACTGTACGAGGAAAAAAAGAAAGCCCTGCAAGACTATGACGCTTTTTTCTAACATGCCCACCTACCTCTTCGTAGTTATAACAGCCCAGGTTCCGCTGACGTTGTATAACATTAGTAGCTTAGTAGCCCCGATGTGTATATGAAACTAAAATGCACGGTGTGCAAAGCTAAGACAAGTAATCACATTATGTCTGTTCCCTTTTGTGAAGACCATTTTGCATTACCCCAGACTCAAAAGGAGATACGCCAATTTGTTGAACAGTACATAATTCCAAGACCTGTGGATAAACCACCTATTGACAAAACTACGTGATACAATTCATGTAATGGCAAATCCACATTCAACAGCGATAAAAGAGTTAGTTAAAAATAACCCAGGAAATTTTACTTACCAAGATTTAAGTAACAAGTTTGGTATCACCGCCGAGCAGGTCCGCAACATAGCCCGCGCAAGTAATTTGCAGGGCTATTTTCGTAAGACGAATACGAACCAGCAGGGTGGTATAATTAAGCTTAGTAGCTCATTGAAAGGGAGAAAGGAGATGAAGAACCGCAACATACTTATCGTCGGCGACCTGCATGAACCTTTCTGCCTGGACGATTACCTATCGTTTTGTCAGAATGTGTACAAGCAGTACAAGTGCAACCATGTCATCTTCATCGGTGACGTGATTGACAACCACTACTCAAGCTTCCACGACGCGGACCCTGACGGTATGGGGGCGCTTGCGGAGCTTGAGGCTGCGATTGAACGGCTGGCTCGTTGGTACAAAGCATTTCCGGATGCTGACGTATGTATCGGCAATCACGACCGTATCGTGGCGCGTAAGGGGTTTGCTGCTGGACTGTCAAAACGCTGGTTTAAGGGGTTGGCCGAGGTGCTTAACGTACCTCGTTGGAACTTCCAAGAAAGTTTTGTGTACGATGGAGTCGAGTACATCCACGGAGAAGGTGGTACTGCTCGTCTTCGGTGCATGAAAGAAGGTCGCTCTGTAGTGCAGGGCCACCGACACACTGAAGGTTACGTCCATATCCACCCGCAGCGTGGCGGACACGTCTTCGGTATTCAAGTCGGGACTGGCCTTGATTCAAAAAGCTACGCAGCGCAGTACGCTCGTAACTTTCCTTCCTCAGTTATCGCTTGCGCCGTTGTGCTCAATAACGGCAAGCAACCGATTCTTGTGGTGAAGTAACTTATGCACACCCTCATCAGGTGTGCTTTTCTTTAGGTGTATAATAGTAGTAGATTGTAAGTAGTAAGCTGGTGTGGCTGAATAGGTAGAAGCTAGTGGTACTGCGTAGCGGTATCTGAGGTGGAACGTGCGTAGCTGTAAAGGCTACAAGGCGCTGCACCCACTTTGCAAGGTGACTATACGAGTGACAACATCCTGTCGGGGCCAAAAGCCTCACTTGTGAGTCTCGTCAAATCCTTGCCTCCAGCTTACTACTCGCAATTTGTTCTTTACAACAGGAGGCCACCATGTCACAGATTGACGCATTCTGCTGGTGGTGTCACGCTCCCATCAAAAAGATGCCAAAAAGCTACGACCCAAAAAGGCACAAAGCAATTTGTAGCCGTGGCTGTCGAGATGCGGAAACGCTTTTCAATATCCACTTCAACGATGAAGAAATAAACCGGCGAGCACACTACCGTTATCTCACGGAGGAAAACGATGGCGAAGCATGAAGGGCCTTGCCCGTGTTGCGACTTTGTAGGTATTCTTACAAGACACCACATCTATCCCAAACGGATATATGGTAGGCAACACAATCGACAAGTGTTCATACTCTGCCGGAAGTGTCACAATGAACTTGAGACACACATACCGTACCAGCGTATGACGCACGACTTCTACCAGCAAATCGTGCACGTGTTCCTTGAGGAGCTGTGCCCCAACGCAAGGAGGCGAAATGGATAACCCCTTCAAATCGTTCTTCCACCTGAAGCCAAAGAACACCTGTCCCCACTGTGGGCAGACGTACTTCCCTGGCACTGAGGTGGTTGTCGTCAAACACATCGGCCGCACTACTGACCAAGCGCATTTTTGCAGCGAGGCGTGTGCGAACGACTGGTACATCGAACACCTGAGAAAGAGTGGGCTATGACTGTTGACCTTGATGAGTTACCTCACAGAAGGTGCGCTACGTGCAACGAACTACGCCCTCACCGGCGTATGCTTGAAGTCGAAGACAAGTGGTACTGCAACATCTTTTGCTCGAAAGGAGCACCAAGAAATGAAACAAATCCTCCTCGCACTGACCGCTTTGGTGGCGCTCTCATCGCCTTCCATCGCCGAACACCCGATGCCCCCGATGCCTGAAGGTGGTGTCTCTCACGTCTATGCTGGCGAATGCACTGACGTGGAATCTGGTGAAGAAGGTATCTGCCAACTGTTGCAGGACAAAGAGGGCAACCTCTACACCCTGTTCTGGCAAGATGATGAGCTGAAGTTCATCCGCCGACCGACCGCAGAAGGTTATGAAACGATGTGGCAACACGACACGTTCAACACCTACTGAACTACCCGCTCCCTTTATTGGGGGCGGTTTCATGTTATACTTTTAATATCAACACCGCCCACGCCTCTACTTGTAAGCGAACCTGGGCGGTTCGTCGTTATGTGGTATACTAAAACAATGCCTTGAAACCCGTAGTAGCGGTCTAAATAGGATAGGGGTACGAAAGAGTCTGTGCTACTCGTATCCTGAATTATGTCCGTGGCGACTAGGCCACCTCCTCTGCCGTCGCAAGCCCGCATGAGTCACACAGCGCCCCTACCGCAAAGGCTACTACCTGGAAGGGGTGTATTAGATACGAAAGACCGTCATTCAACTGGCGGTCTTTTGCGTATCATAGCCATTTTTTACCTTAGCAGTCATACACGGTATAATTACGGGCATGACACAAGATATGAAAACAAGCCTCTTGGAGGTGGTAGACTTTGCAGCCTCAAAATTACAAATAGAAAGTAAGAGTAAGTTGTTTTTAGCCGTTCAGGAGGCCATAGAACGCCACACAGTGCCCGTAGACAACGATGATTGGCTTGAGGCGGCTAAGCCAACTATCCGGATTCACCGGACACTTGAGACTTGCGTTTCGTGCGAGGGGTGATAGTATAAAAGAGTCACCGTGCTAGTGTGGCAGTATAGTCTTGTAAATATCTTTTAGGGAGACGGCCATCCACGGCCGTTTTTCTTTTGCTATCCACACCCCTACTACTTGATACAGCTACCGGCCTGGTACAATGTGGGTATGC
>JACCDY011181281.1_pt1 | contig 11760 bp, 5 predicted proteins | sample 7446391 | NCBI WGS metagenome assembly JACCDY01 (sample SAMN15323451, study PRJNA562643) | freshwater metagenome | isolation source: river surface water | place: USA:Blue River Watershed | collected 2017-08-18
CGCAAGCTAATTCAGTAGTTCCTAAATTTACGATTGTAATTGGAAATTCATACGGTGCTGGTAATTATGCTATGTGCGGAAAAGCATATGATCCGCGATTAATCGTTGGATGGCCTACTGCCGAAATTGCCGTTATGGGTGGAGCTGCAGCTGCTAAAGTATTATTACAAATTGAAGTAGCAACGTTAAAAGCGAAAGGTGAAGTTATTACGCCAGAACGCGAAAAGGAACTATACGATACGATTAAAAATCGATACGATAAACAAATCTCACCTTATTATGCTGCTAGCCGCTTGTGGATTGATGCAATCATCGACCCGATTGAAACGCGCAAAGTAATTTCAATGGGAATTCAAATGGCTAGCCATAAAAAAGCAGAGAAATCATACAATGTTGGAGTGATTCAGACTTGATTTACTGCTTCACCAACGGCTTCTTATAAACGCGATCGCTCGTTTTTATTTTCACCAAATACGTTCCTGATTTGTAGCTTGAAACATCCACAAACGATTCTGCAAAATTAGCGGTAGCGTTCATTTTTTCTGAATAAATCAATCGGCCTGTTAAATCGAGAATCTCTAGATTTGCATCGTTATTTACCGCACCACTAACCTCCACAGTTGTTAATCCGTTGGATGGATTTGGGAAAATGGCAATCTCATGATTCAATTCATTTTCTGGTACATCCATAGTAAATCCTACCGTAAAGTCATAGCGGTGATAATTTCCAAAATCACCTGGAAAAAACTCAACGTAACTTCCTCCCACCAATCGTATTTTCAACGATCCAGCTGTTTCACCTTCTACTTGGGAAGAATACCAGAATGATAATCCATCACTATCCGTATCTTCAATAATAATCGAATAACAACCCTGAGCGAGATTAAATGTATCCTTGTATTGCGTTTGATTTGTCAATTGAGTGCGTTCAAAAATGATATTTCCTGCATGATCCTGCAAACGGTAATTATTTTCACTTGCTTTGTTATTCGTTGTTAACCAAACGAAAAATGGTCCATCTATTCGCTCAGGTGCGTCAAAATGAACTGTTTTCATGCTATTTTGATTGTACTCGTCATCCCCATTATTTCCGGTTACATTATGCACGAATGCTCTAAATGTTTTGGAGCTATCCCAATCGTACCAAAAGTTGTTATCTGTAACCGGGATTTCAACAATTTGCTCCTCTAAAAAATCCAAATTACCTGTCCAATCCAAATAAATGTAATTTTCATACGTAACCCAACATGTTATTCTACAAGATGTTAATGGATTAGAACCTGTGTTTTTCAAAATTACGCGTGGATTTGAACAGGTTGGATTCCACTTACTGTAATATTCATAATTATTTGGGTTCAATACATCTTTAATGGCTGCATCATTTTGAAAATTTGGAGCTGAATAAGATATCAAATCATAAGCAGCAATGTAATTTCCACCTGCTTGACCAGGATCATTGGCAGGAACAGCGTTAATCACATAATCTAATTCAACACTATCACCAGGCGTAACAAAGGGTGTTAATTCAAATTCATATTCTTTTACTTGATCACCCGGACACCATCCTTCACGGGCATAGGGCCATGTTCCACCTTGTCCAATGTTTGGATTATCTCCACAATCAGTAGCCTCCCAAATATTCCAGTTGAAACGCGAAACTCCATCCACTTTAATTTGATGATTATTAGGTACCCATTCACAACATGCATTATTCCCCACCTGACCATGACCAGACATTCTTGTTTTAATTTTGAAATTATCAGAAGTGTCTGATAAATGAATTTTCTTAGCTTGTAAATCAACATCGTTGGCCATATTCGCAAAATTATACGATCTGAAATCTGACCAAATTGGCTCTCGTTTATGCAAATCTCTTGGAGGAATTCCTTCAATAAATGCAAATTTCAAGTCCAATAATTCTTGTGTATTATGAGCTGCCAGATCAACTATATTTTTCAAATAATCTTGGTAATCCGTCACATCATAAATCCAAGCAAAACCATTTGGACCCAAATCAAATTGAATTCCGTAGGGTGTTATGTATCGGGCAATTTCAACATCCTTCACTATCTCATAGGGCGGATTATAGTAAGTAATTGGTTCGTTTAATAATTGATTCGTTGCCACAAAAGGAACTTGAGCCAATATTTGACCATTTTCATCGTATTGGATGTTATTTCCTTGAAGCGTTCCAACATATGCATTTGTAATTTCAAAATGACGATTTACCGCTTGTTGTTCAAATATAACGGTACGTGGTTTTAATCGTTTTTCAGTAACGGTAACGTTCGTTGCCGTATTATTAACAGTGCCTTGCATGAATGAAAGAACTGGTTTTTCATTACTTGCAGTAACACCACAAACTGGGTATTCATCAAAGCGAATCATATTGTGTTCTGAAGGCATAAGTAAGTAATCATTAGCTGATTTATCTAGTGCATAATTTTCATTATCAAAATCATAGTACACCATTAAATTTGACCAATTTGGATGCGTCGCATTGATTTTATTCAAATAATTTGATTGAATTGTTGCAGCAGAAAGCGCTGAATTATAGAAACGGAATTCGTCAATTTTCCCTTTCCATTTCAACCCTTGATCTGTACTTGCACCTAAAATAAACCGACTGATGTAACCAATGTTTCTCGTTTTATTCGTTCCTGAATGCCACAACACCCCATTTTTATAGATAAACATTTCACCTGTACTTTGTTTCTTCACAAACGCCCAATGGTTCCACGTATTATCCATTTCAGTGGCCGACATCGTTTTATTGATTCGGTCATAACCAGATGATATACCAGCATCAAAATAGACGTTGTTGTCACTCCAAGGCATGTGAATATTAAGAATTCTATTATTCAACGTATCATATGCCTCCAACAAGGTTGTATTAGTTCCTGCTGTTCCATTTCCTTTGGCCCAAAACTCCACGGTTAATTCTTGCCCCACGGTAAAATCTGATAATTCAGTCATCGTGTAATTCGTACCCGACAAGTTCAAATACCCATTACGATCTGGATAATTTAACGCATTATTTCCAGCAACACTTTCGGAATTAAACAGCAATCCAGCAGTTGATGGTTCGTCAGAAGCGTAGGTGAATTCAATAATTAAATTGCTCGTTCCATCCCACGTGAAGGGTTGATAGAATAAAAATTCATTTGGGCCAACTACTAGTGGGTTTCCGGCATCTCGTGTTCTATTATACACTTCCAAGAATCCGGTTGTTTGAAAAGAAGTTAATACTCCATCTGTAGTTGATTTTATTGAGATTTTTGGATTTAATAAAGCCCCATTTGATCCACTATTCAAAATATCGAGAATCATCCCCTGTATGTCTCCAGCCTGTATTCCGGCCGCCAATAACTCACTTGCCGTTATTAATTGCTGAAAGCGAGAACCTTTTTGCGCTGTGTTAAAAAATGCAGACGAATTACTATTTCCTGTATTTAATGGAAGACTAGTAAGCGAAGAAGCTGTACGTTCCTGCTCAGTTTTCAAATAAGTATCAAAAATTGCATTGGGAGAAGGAGTATAATCAATCGTATTTGGAGCATTCCAATTGGCCAAAAAACGATTACCATCTTTGCGAACAGAGTCATAAATGCCGGTATGATCAAATACTCGTGTATAGGTCAAATAATCCCATTCACCACAATTGTATTGATCCCATGTTGTGAGTGGACTACACTTCAATTTGTAATACATCAAAACTTTCTCGAATCGTTTGGTATTCAGTTCCTGAGGAAAAGTGAAATTTGCCCGACGCGTGGTAATTGAATCAAACGTAAAGGTCTGTACCCACGTTGTATCTTGAGCAAAATCAGTAATTGAGATACTTAAAAAAACAATAAATAGTATTTTTTTCATCTTAGTCTTTAATAAATTGTTTCGTAATTTTATTCATGCCATCCGTAATTTCAACTTGGTAAATTCCCTTGCTCAATACTGAAATGTCTATCATGTGCAATTTTGAAAGTGTTTTATTCATACTAATAACCCTTCCATTTAAATCCAATAGTTGATAATTGAATTCACTTTTAACGGATTCAATAGTAACCAATTGATTGGCAGGATTTGGATAGATTGTTATTTTTGAATCAAACAATTCATTTAGTCCGGAGGTCATTGTAATTGGCTCGCTCAACACACATCCGTTGGCAAAAAACACTTCTACTTGGTAGGTTGCACCTAAATCTACGGGAATATTATAACATTGTTGAGTTTCACCCACAATTGGTTGATTATCCATGTACCATTGATACGAAATTCCTTGTAAGGATGAACAATACACACCTGAACCTTGATTAGGATCATTGACAATTGTTACCGTAGGTAAAGCCGGACAAATCGTTTCATTGACCGTTCCTGGTGTCGATTGAATCGCTAATAAAAATGCCCCATACGATTGGCAAATATCCTTTAACTTAAAATCTAACCATGGATCAAGAACAGAATACACGGCAGTTTGCTGTTCTGCGCGGGTTATTGAAATATTGGGTGACGATGTACTTTCGCCAAAATCGCAATTAAAATTACTATTAGCATAATAACAATGAGCCCCACCTGTAATTGCGACAAAACTTTTGCAAGTACTCGTCAATCCTTGATAAATTGGAATATGATGATCAGCTGGTGGCGTTACTCCATCGGCAGTTCCTGAAAAAACCAAAGCTGGTACAGAGACATTTGGAGCTGCTGCGATGGCTGAAGGCGTAGTTTCTGCAGGAGCCAATCCAATAACGGTTTCAATATTAGTATTATTTGCTGCAGCCAGAAATGAAGCACCTCCACCCATTGAATGGCCTATAATGGCTGCTTTTTGAAGGATTTTACCGTTGAAAATAGAGCCAGTATTTGCGTTTAACGCTAACATTTTATCTGAAACTTGTTTCAGGTCAGATCCAAAATCACCATGACTCGGCCCAGGAATTAATCCACCTTCTGTTCTGGGAAACGCCATAATAAATCCTCGTGCTGCGTAATGCTGCCAAATATTGGTATAAGCATCCCACGACATCGCAAAACCATGTCCGAAGGTGATTACAGGAAATTGGCCGGATGCCACAGCAACATTATCACCAGATGTATTGGCCGGATAATAAATTTCTGTTTGTATTTGTCGACCGGAACCCCCACCCGATCCATAGCCACCAGTTCGGGCAGGATCATTAAACGTAATTGTGGTGTGACCAACTTGGTATTGAGCCCCTACATTTAGTACTAAAATAAAAACTAACAGAGAAAAGACAATTTTCATGTAATTGATTTAAGGTTATGAAATTAACACTTTTTCAATTAAATAACTCGGAAAACTGGGCTGAAATACCTTCTTGTTTTAAAATTGTTTCTTTTGGAATTAAAAGTTGATTGAACCACCCGCGACTATTCCCAACGTAAAACACGGCTCCAAATGAAGAAATATGACACTCATTCTTAACTAAATCCGAATAAAAGGAAGGTGAATTGCAGTTTAAATTCAAATCACGCCGATTTTGAATGGAAACTTTCAAGAAATCTACAAGTAAGCTATCCGATGGAAATAGTTGCTCTCGAACAACTTTTTGAAAGGCATGACCGTTCCAGAAAAAATTAAAAATCGAATCAGGGATTTCCTTAACCTCATCTGCGGAATTCGGATAATCGTGATATGGCATTCCTCCTTGAGAATAGGATGAATAAATAGGGTTTGGATCAAGAACATCAATTGAGACTGAAACACAATTTTTTCCAGCGAAGGCGATGCTGTATTTTTCTTGTATAGGGATTTTATAATAGGCTATGCTGTCCTCCTTTTTTATTGTTTCAAGTTTTCCCGTTTTTTTATTCTCCACAAACTGAATATTTGAATATATACCAAAGGGATTATTGGTTCGCTTGGCATTAAGCGTGCATGAAATATCTGTACTCGCTTCAGCGATAGAAAAAGGACACGATTTGTTTTTCTCATAGCGTTTATTGAGTTTTTGATAGAGCTCTTTTGCATATGGCATCTTTAAAACATCCACCCAACTATTTTCAGACAGTTTGATCGTAAAATAAACATAAGATCTATCTGTTTTAGTGAAAGCTGAATGAAATAAAATCGAATCAAATTCCGCTTTTCCAGCTAAATAAATCCTCCCTTTTTGATCGAAAAGCAATTTTTGCTTCTTATTTGCCAAAAGCCAATAATCATTTACTGGGTGAGTCCCGAACTGAGAAATACTGGATTTTGATTTCCAATTATTTAAATAATGATTGAAAACATATTCGAAATTCGTATAAAGGGTGTCCATAATCCATCCCTTTTTTGGATGAAAAACACCGAACTTTTTGCTTGAGGTTTGGACCAAATATAAGCTATCAGAAATGCGATTAATCCCCAAGAATTTTGGTTTAAGCACCCATGTTAAATCTGTATTGACAATCCCAACCCTATTGTTGTTTTTTGCAATCACTGGCTCTGTAAATAAATGGATTTGCTCAAATTCAATCGGTGATTTCTTTACTCCATTGGTATCAAATACCATCCAAGGATCACCAGGTGATTTAATCACCCAAACAAGATTATATTGTTCGTAATGCAATGAAATATCTTGATAAAGTGTATCAATAATAAATTTCCCTGTGCTCATATTGAGTACTCCCACTTTTCCTGAAATGGAATGTACCTTAGCCAATTTATGATAGGGTTCCATATACTGAATTCTTGTTTTCTTTTTATTATCGGCTGAAATCAAATAGGTATATTGGTTGCTATTTTTGTCGTAATAAGTTAATTTTTTGTTTACTCCTATTGGATAAATAACAAGATTGTTTCTAACAGCACCATCGATTGCAAATGCATCAAATTGATAATTTGTAAATTGTACAACCTCAATGGAATCTAGTCTAAACAAAACTTTTCCTTTTGTAATCGTTATCGTGTCGTTAAATTGAACCTTTGAGATTTCATTATTGGTAGAAAAGTAATAGCCTTCATTAAACAAGAATTTTTCATACTCAATTGGAACTACCACCTGATTCAATTCATTTATCAAACCAAATTTATTGTTTTTCTTGGCTAGAAAAATAGTTAAGTGAGTATTGTAATCATCAGAAATATGCGCATTTATTTCTAGAATTTCCAATTCATCGTATTGCGGAGGGATTGTTTCCTTTCCTTGCATATTCAAGATTCCGCAATTACCTTGCTGATAAGCTTTATAAGAACACGATTGGGTTCTTTGCGAATAGGAAAAAGGCTGAATCGCATCATAAATTGGTTCTGCTAAATGATTTCCTAATCCATTAAAAAGTCCCACTTTATCCTTGCAACGACTTTGCCAGGTGTAATCAACGAACAAACATTCAGGAACATGTGTATAACTATTACTTTCTAGCGGCAAAAACTGGCATGGCCATTCTTTAAAATTACTCCCATCAGCATCCATGAAGGCGGTTGAATTTGAGTCGCGCAAAATGAATTTTTCATTGCAATATTGAATACTTTGATACTTTCTTTCAGCAATGACTTTCCCTTCCTTATTAATTATTCCGGCTTTTCCATTTACACGTGAATAACCACCAAAATCGCCTATTGGGGCTAAACCAAACTCGTTGAAAGGGAGACAAAACCCTTTAATTTCTGATTGGAGAATTTTTCCATCCAAATCAATTCTCGTTGTAAAAAACTGCTCCCCTTCTCTGGTATACAAAAGAATATGATCGCTCGAAATATGAGAATAATCATAAGCTATTTTGGTGATTTTTTCGCCATTCCTGTTATAAATCGCATTTTTTGAATCAGCTGTTCCTGATGAAATAAAAAAAGGATGTTGGTACGTTAATTGAAAATGGATGGGGGGAATAATTTCGCCATTCCGAAAGTGATAAATACCGTAAAATTGTTTTTGTCGAATGGAAAATAAAGAATCATTCAATTTGCTTATCCATTCATATTTTGGTGGAATAATTACTTTTCCCTCTAAGCTAATTAAACCTCTTCCATGCTCATTTAAGGTCAAAAAATAGCTACCACCCAATGATTCAATTAGTGTATAATCTGGCTGAATCACCCATTTTCCCTCGGCATTCATCAAACCATAGCCACAACCTAAATTGTCTTTGACGATTGTAAGCTGGCCAACCAACGAAAAAGCGAACAATGTGAAAAATATACAAGTAATCAACTTCATCTAGCCATAAACGCTTTAAAAAATAAGTCGTTGCCTATCTAATTGCTCGTTCATTAAACAACACATATCCATAACTCAACTGAAAAGCAAAAGGAGTTTTTTGGGTGGGAAAATAGTTGAGTGTGGCACGAATAGGACCAACAAGGGAATGATAAATGAATGAAGTTGATGCAAAAAACGTTTCTCCTTTGAACGGTTTTATATATTGGATGGTGCCATCTGCATTTTTTTGTAATTGCAGAAAAGGCTGATAATAATAGGCGTCAACTCTAAAGTCTATATTCTTTCGTAAGCTAAAAACAAGATTCACTCCTCCACCCATATGTTGATGTGAACGAAACTCTGGCAAAAAATACGTTTCCTGATCAGGAATAATAGAAAATGCGGGCAACGATAATAAAGATGCGGTATAATTTGCAAATAAAGATTGAGAATTAAATTGACCTTTAGCATGTAACCCAAGATGAAAATACTTTTTTGAAATGACAAAAGATTGAAATTCTGTATTTACATTGAACCACGAATGGTATTTTCTAAAAGTTTCCTCGAAACCAGAAGTGGTTCCGGGAACGGTATTCTCTCTGCCTTCTACTAATCTTGCTCGGATGTAAAACAAATGTCCAGAACTAGCAAATTGTTTTCGATTCAAACTGTTTTGCATGAATTCCCAGCTTATCGAACTTCCATAAAAAGTGGTTTGATCAGCCGTATCCTTATTAGTAAAATTGGAGGTTTGATAATATTCATCATCCAATTCAAAATACCTAAAATTGAACGTGGATTTAGAATTATTTCCAATAGGATGCTTTAACTGAAATCCGGCATATGTTTCATTCTGCACCAAAAAAGAAGGTTGAACATCTTCAAAGAAAGTAGCAAAACTCCTAAAGTAATCCCAGCGATTCATAACAAAATAAGCAGAAGCCGATACGGGAAAAACACTCGGAAGTTCGAGGTTAATATCCGTTTTAACCGAACCGTAAAACTTACCAAAATAAGATTCAGCATGAATGGATGAAGCTACACTTCCTATCATTTTATAAGTTAATCCAATATATCCAGTATTTACAGCCCTTGAGGAAAAATGACCGCCTAAATCCAATTGGAAATCTTTTGATTTACGAAGGAATAATTTCAAATTATATGTAGAATCTTTCTTCAATGATAATGTGGGATACATAAAATCTAACTGAGAAGTAGAATACAACCTGAAATATCTGTTTTCAAGTGTTTTTTCATCTAACATTGTTTTTTTTCGAGCGCCCTGTAGTGAACTTTTTGCAAATTGAATTCCTCGACTTTTCTGTTCATCTTGCGAAATTTCGCTTACAAGCAATTCTGGTATTTTGGATCGAAAGTTCTTTCTTTTTAAACTCAATTCCTCTGGCGAAACTCTCCCTTCTACTTTAGCGAGAATTGAATCCATCTGAAGAATTGTCAATCGATATCCTTCATCTATTGCTTTTTTTGCTAATTGAAAATCAAAGGTTCCAATGTCCGATTTAGGTTCAATTATTATTCCTTCGGCACAAGGCAAATTAAAATTAGAATAACTAATAAGCATGTTTTGTAAAACCCCCAAAAAGTCTTGCTCATCCGGTGCATTCACATTTCCTGAAACATTACTACCGATTATAAAATCGGGATGAAAATCGGTATACAATACATCTGCCGGAAAATTATTATACAAACCACCGTCAAAAAACAAGGTTCCATTTATTCGAATTGGGTTAACATATAGTGGGTATGTCATAGAAGCCCGTACACATTCGTTCAGATTTCCTTTTGAAAAAACAATACTTTTTTTGTTGACAACATCTGAGGCAACACAACGAAAAGGAACAAAAAGTTGGTTAAAATCTTTACCATAGGCTGAGCCTGTTGTGCCCATCAACTTCATCATTGAGAAATCCAATAAAGCGGGCTTTACTAAATTCAATGGTATGGAACGTCTCAGTAAACTATCTTTTGCAAACGAAAAGGAAACGGTTCCAGCATGTTGGTCAACCTCACGAAATAAAAATCGCTTGGACGCATCTAATTCCCCTGATGTCATTCGTTGAAATTCATCAGACAATACAAACGACTCAATTTCTTTAGGGGAAAATCCAGAGGCATACATAGCGCCTGTTAACGCTCCTGCTGATGTTCCAGTAATAAAATCAATGGGGATTCCATTTTCTTCAAGTGCTTTAAGTACTCCTACATGAGCTAATCCAGCTGCACCGCCCCCACTAAGCACCAAACCTACACGCTGCTGAGCAACCAATTGATCTAAGACTAGAATTTGGATAATTAAAATGAAAAAGTAACCGTTAATTCGCTTCAAATTTGTTCCTTTGTAGACAAAAATAAGTCATAGTTATCAGACTACCATCAACCCAAATCAAATGAAAGAAAAATTAACAAATTCACAACTTACTATCACGTTAAAAACATTTTTTGGATTTGAACAAACCCTGGCAGATGAGTTACAAGAATTGGGTTATATTGATTGTACAATTCTTAATAGAGCAGTTCAACTAAAAGGTACGTGGCGCGATGTTTACTTTTTAAACTTACATAGTCGATGTGCCATTTCCGTTTTGGTTGAAATTTCAAAATTCTTAATCAAGGATGAAAAAGACATCTACAAAAAAGCAAAAGAAATTCGATGGACAGAATGGTTTGATATAAAAAAATCTTTTGCGGTTAAAGGTGCAGTTTTTTCATCATTGTTTAGCAATACTAAATATCCATTATTGTTGGTTAAGGATGCTATAACAGATTCATTCAGAGAAAAATATGAAGAGCGACCTAATGTTGAAATTTCTAGACCTGACGTATTATTAGATTTGTACGTAAGGGAAAATCAAGCCACAATTTCTATCAATACAAGCGGAGCTCCTTTATTTCAACGTGAATACCGCAAAGAAACTGGCTTGGCACCAATGAATGAAGTAGTTGCGGCTTGCCTTATACGCATGTCGGGATGGGATAGAAAAACAACCTTTTTAGACCCTTTCTGTGGATCAGGAACCTTGGTTGCTGAAGCGGCTCTGCTAGCAAGCGGAATTCCATCAAATATCGAACGTCAATTTTATGCCTTCAAGAATTTACTGAATTATGACAGTGAATTATGGAATTCTATTTATGATGCAGTTGATTACAAAATCCGCGAATTACCTTGCAAAATCATAGGTTCGGATATCAACGACACAATGATTTTAAAAGCACGGAGAAACATACGGAATTTTGCTTTTTCTCGCGCTGTGGAAATCAATGGAATGAACTTTAATGAGGTAAAATCAAATGATGAACCTGTGTTCATTATAACAAACCCGCCTTACGGAGAGCGTATGGGAGACCGAATTAATGAATTATATGAGGCGATTGGTAATTGGCTCAAGCATTCTATGACCAATTCCGTATGTTGGATTATATCTTCGAATGATGACGCATTAAAATCAATTGGATTAAAAACATCTGTGCGACAAAAAGTGTTTAATGGTGACTTGGAGTGTAGTTTTAGAAAATTTGAAATTTACGCAGGTAGCAAAAAGCATGTTGAAACGAACGAATAATAGATGATTGAAAGTCCTATGAAAATTTTACTTTC
>JACCDY011432756.1_pt1 | contig 11760 bp, 12 predicted proteins | sample 7446391 | NCBI WGS metagenome assembly JACCDY01 (sample SAMN15323451, study PRJNA562643) | freshwater metagenome | isolation source: river surface water | place: USA:Blue River Watershed | collected 2017-08-18
ATTTACCCAAGAGCACGCTGCTGATGTTGGTTAGCGCGTTTGCGGGCTTTGAGCACATGCACGCGCTGTACCGCCACGCCATTGCCAACCAATACCGATTCTTCAGCTACGGCGACGCCATGCTGTTGGAAAAAACATCTGCTTGAAAGACCGACCATGTTGAAGTTTGACGTTCTCAAAAAAGACACCCCTGCCGCAGACGGCAACTACGCGGGCAGCCACGCTCGCCGCGGCACGCTCACGCTCAACCACGGCGTGGTGCAAACGCCCATCTTCATGCCCGTGGGCACCTACGGCACGGTCAAAGGCGTGATGCCGCGCAGCCTCGAAGAGATGGGCGCGCAAATCATTTTGGGCAACACCTTTCACCTGTGGATGCGCCCCGGTCTTGACGTGATGAAAAGCTTTGGTGGCCTGCACGATTTTGAGCGTTGGAACAAACCCATCCTCACCGACAGCGGTGGTTTTCAAGTGTGGTCACTTGGCGCGATGCGCAAAATCACCGAAGAAGGGGTGACGTTTGCCTCGCCCGTCAATGGCGACAAACTGTTCATGTCACCCGAGGTGAGTATGCAAATTCAAACCACACTCAACAGCGACATCGTGATGCAACTCGACGAGTGCACACCGTACGAAACCAAAGGCCACCTCACGACCGAAGCAGAAGCCCGTACGTCAATGGAGATGAGCCGCCGCTGGGCTGTGCGCAGCAAGGACGAATTTGCGCGCTTAGAAAACCCCAACGCCTTGTTTGGCATCGTGCAAGGCGGCATGTTCACCAACCTGCGCCAAGAGTCACTCGATGCGCTGGTGGAGATGAACTTCCCCGGCTACGCCGTAGGCGGCGTGAGCGTGGGCGAGCCCAAAGAGCAAATGCTAGAAATCATGGCGCACACGCCGCACCGTTTGCCCGAAAACAAACCACGCTACTTGATGGGCGTGGGCACACCGGAAGACTTGGTGCAAGGCGTGGCCGACGGCGTAGACATGTTTGACTGCGTCATGCCAACACGCAATGCACGCAACGGCACCATCTTCACCCGCTATGGCGATTTGAAGCTGCGCAATGCCCGTCACAAGGCAGACCATGGACCGCTCGACAGCACCTGCACCTGCTACACCTGCGCAGGCCACACACGCCCCGACGGCACCACCAGCGGCGGCTTTAGCCGTGCGTACTTGCACCACCTCGACCGCTGCGGCGAAATGCTCGGCCCCATGCTGACCACTGTGCACAACCTGCATTACTACCTCAACCTGATGCGCGAAGTGCGCGAGTCATTAGAGGCTGGACAGTTCGGCGCATTCCGTGCCAAGTTCAAAGAAGACCGCGCACGGGGCGTTTGAACCACGCCACGAGGCTGCCGCGCCATCAAGCCTCGGTGGTGAACACCGTCAATACGCCGGTGTAGCCATGCAATTCTTGGTGGGCGATTTCGCCACCCGCAAAGAAGCCCACCAACGGCACATCACCCAACGCACGACGGATGATGTGCAACTCTGCACTGGGGGCGCCAAAGTGAGGGCCACCTCGACCCGCACAGCTCACGTAAATCGCACCAGCCATACGACGTGCTGGGTGCGGGTTGATGTTGGTGTCGGCACTCAATGCTCCCGCCAAATCAGCCGTCATCTCTTCGGGCTCTAGTGCCTCACGAATTTCGGCGCAAATGCGCGTGAGGTCTGCGCGTGCCGCAGCGGCATTGCGTTCGCAAAACGTCAGGCGCATGCCCACCTCCACCGGCTGCGCCACGGCCACCGCTTCGCGTGAAGGGTCGATGCCGACGATGTGGCGGACCAACACCGCATCGTCAAACTCACCCGTGCGTTTGATGGTGGCATCGTGTTCAGCCGACAAGCCCACCAGCGTGGCGCGCACTTTGGCGATAGCCGGTTGTTTGTCGGTCAAGCTGATTTTCAAATCGCGCTCCAACACATGAAGTGCTGGCTCGTTGTCTAAGGTGAGCACCACATGGTTGTCCGCGCTGGTGATGGTGTGCGTTTGGGCCACAGGCAAACAGCCTTGCGTGACACGCGACACCATGGCCACCTCAGCATCAAACGCCACACCGCTCAAGCCACCATGAAACACGCCTGAGGCTTTGCCTTGACCGGCCATGTTGCCGTCACCGTTCAACGCGAACTGCACCACGTCCGTTCGGCTGGCCGACAAGCCACCAAACACGTAGCCGCTGGCCGTGCGTTGCGCCAGCTCAGCAATCAACTCGGGTACATCGGGCGTGTGTGCATCGGCATGCAACAAGGCGGTGTGCGGCACAAAGCTGCTGCCATGTTTGGCACCCATGCCCGCTTGCGCCAACGGAGCCACACCGCTGAACACGCGGTAGTGCTCAGGCGAAATATCACACAGCATCACGCTGAGTGCGGGCTCGTCAAAGTACTCCACGTTGTTGGCGGCAATGCCCACGCCCACGGTGCCCGCCCAATCGGTCACCTCCGGCAGCTCAGCACTGAGGTGCGACAAGATGTCTTGTGCGTGCGTGGCGTAATGGTCGGTGATGTACACCAAGCCGAGGTGCGGCGCACTGGCGTACTCGGGCAAGGCCATGTGCGCGCGCAACTGCGCCAGCACCAAGCCTGCGGCCATTTCCCACTGCGGGTGGGTGGCGTGACCGTAGGGAAAGAGTTTCATCGCTTGGATTTGGTTGCGGTTTTACGCGCGGGTGTTTTGCGTGCGGCAGGTTTGCGCGCTGCTGTTTTGGTGGCCGCTTTTTTAGCAGCAGGCTTGGCAGCGCCAGTGGTGGCGTGTGCTTGTGCACGATGTGCCATGTCATTCATGGCATGCGTGGCGATGTGCTGAAACTGGTCCGTCAAAGCACCCCACCAATGAGAAGGGTCCACACCGGCAGTCGCAGCTTTTTTGCTGCGTGACTTGCTGGCTTTGGCTGCAGCCTTGGGTGCCTCTTGTGCCGGCGCTGCTTGCTCAGGGGCGGCTTGGGTGAATGAATATTTGGGCTGCGCAGGCTCTGCAGTTTCTTGTGGTTTGACCTTGAGTGACTCAGCCAAGTCGTTGAAGCTCATGTTCATGCCCTTCAAGGTGTTGAGCGTCATGCGCTGCACTTCGAGGGCCTGGATGGTGGCCCCCACCGCCTTGCTGTTTTGTTCCAGCCAAAACTGAACCGTCTTGAGTTCTTGAATGCGCTTCTCAAGCTCTTCAGGATCTAGCGTAGGCGCCACCCAACCAGGCGCAGCGGTGGTGGCAGATGCACCGCCACCGGGCGTGAGGTTCTTTAAAAAGTCAAAGCCCGGAACGAACTTGGTGAAATCAAAACCGGCTGGGTTGGTCATGTCTGTCTCCTGTGTGTATAGGTCGCATTAAACCAAAACCCAGCCCACGCTTGGCTGACAGCTCAGTGCTTGTGATCAGCGTGGTTGTGTTCCATCTGTTTTTGATGTTGCATCATGGGCGCTTGCATGCCCACTTGCACTTTCAACTCCACGTTCGACTTCACGCCTTTGGCATCTTGAAACGTCAGCGTGACAGGCACGGTGGTGTCTTTGGCCAAGGGCGCTTTCAAGTCCATCAACATCACGTGGTAACCGCCGGGCTTGAGCTCGACTGCTTTGCCAGCGGGCAGGTCTAGGCCGTTGGGCAAGGCGTTCATACGCATCACATCTTTGTCCATCTTCATTTCATGAATCTCGGCCACGCCTGCCACAGGGCTGCTCACGCCCACCAATTTGGCGTTGTCTTTGGCCGTGATTTTCATGAATGCACCGGTGGCCTTTTGGCCTTGCACCGTGGCGCGTGCCCATGCGTCGGTGATGGTCACGTTTTGGGCATACGCGTTGACCGCGCACACAGTGGTGAATGCAGCAGCGATGAGGTGTTGAGCAAATGTCATAAAAACTCCTGAGGATTAATGGTGGTGTTCGTGTTTGGGTGCAGCTTGCACGTCGAGCAAAGCTGCAGGTGATTTGAGGCCGCGTGTCGAGGTGCCTTGGTTTGGAATGTCTGACCAATCATTTTGACTGTTCTCGCACACCTGCAACACCTTCACCCATAAAGGTCCTGCTTGGTTGGGCAAACGTCCCATGAAGGCGAATTCGTCAAACTGCTCATCTGGCAGAGCATTGTCTTTGTGTGTCGCCGTCCAGCGCAACTCCACCACATCGTCGGTCACGGTTTTGCCATGGCTGATGTACGGCTTGCTCAGCTGGGCTTTACGGGTGGTGATGGACCAACCTACTTTGGGTTGGGGCTTGGCCCCTTCAAAGCCAGCGGGAACTTGCACAACCAAGCCATGGGTTGCCGCACCGTTGCAGCCATGCCCCACGCGCAACGTGGCTTTGTAATAACTGCCCGCCACCGCTTGAGGTTCTGTCAGCACGATGTGGGCGTGTGCTTGCAGCGCCGTAGCCGCCAAGCAAGCCCACATGCACGGGGCGAGTGTTTTGAAAAATTGATTCATCTTGTTTCCTTCTGTTTGAATTTGCGTCAATTGCATCTGACCTGTGTACGAACGCGCAGCACAAAGCCAGCACACCAAGCGACGGCACAAGGCCGCGCGCCTGTTTAAAACTCAGAGGAAAAGTTCAGGCGGCCCACGCGAAGGCAGCGGGGGCGCAGTGAGAGCCGCAATGTGCGCTGCAGCGAGGGGCTGCATGACATGGGCCAGTGGAGAAGGTTGCGTCAACGCGGTGTTCAACGCAGGAGGCGGCGCGCTGATGGACGCGCACAAAGGGCAGTCCAGCGTGTGGCTGGATGCGGCAGCTTCATCGTCACCTTGCACCACCAGCTTCATGCTGCCCGTGCTGGTACAGACCAAGTCCATGCCTTGCGGGTTGACGATGGGCGATGCAATGGCCACGCCGACAGACAACGCAAACCACACCAGCACAAGGCGGGTGAGTTGGATGGCGTGGCGCAAGCGTTGCATGTTTCAAATTATGTCTGACGCATTGGACATATTCGGAACGTTTGCCGGGCCTAGGTGAAAACGAGGATTCATTGACATCCATCAAGGAATGAAGCGCATGATGGGCGCAACATCAAACCATACAAAGAGGAGCCTCCATGGACGCACAACACGCCACCGCCTTCAAGCACAAGCTTGAAACCCAACGCGCCGACTTGCTTGCACAAATTGCACAGCAACGCGGCGGCAAAGCCAGTCGCGCCGACGTGGCGGCCGAGCACTTCGCGCACAACGAAGACTCAGACGCACAGGTCAACACCGCACGCGATTTGGAGTTCGCCATCAACGAACACGAAACCGCCGAGCTGGCTGCGATTGACGAAGCCTTGGCCCGCTTAAGTGCAGGCACTTACGGCCATTGCGTCGATTGCGACGCCACGATTTCCGAAGCGCGCCTGAACGCAGCACCCGAAGCCGCGCGCTGCATTGGCTGCCAAGAAAAAGCCGAACACAACCACCACTAAGAGAGAAAGAAGAAACACATGACCACTTTTCACGCCGTTGTTTGGATGGACCACCAAGAAGCGCACGTATTGATGTTTGACCGTGAGCACGTGGAGAGCCAACGCGTCAAATCACGCACGCACCACAAACACCAAGGCAAACCCACCGACACCGCACACCTGTATGCCGACATTGCCAAAGCCCTAGAAGGCACACACGAAGTGTTGGTCACCGGACCAGGCAAAGCACGCGATGAGTTCCGTGACTGGTGCAAACAACACCACGCCCACGTGAACGTGGTGGACAGCGTGGCCAGTGACCACCCCACTGATGCACAAGTGGTGGCCATGGCACGTCAGTACTTCAAGAAGTTCGACAACATGGCCGCAGACCCCGCACACCTGAAGTAAACCTTCAGCCACGTGCGCGCTATTCGGTAGCTGTCGCCCACAATCACTTCGATTCAGTTGACGCAGGTGCAGGGTTTCTTAATTTTCCCTTGATGAAGGTGAGTCGACTTTCCACGAAACATAGGGCAAATTGATCGTTCGCGAGGAATCAACTTCTGTCAGCAAACAACCCAAAGCGGTCAATTGAATCAACCAACATTTACCTACACTCCTCTGGGCTCAGAGGAGTGTAGGTTCTAACCTAACACGCTTCCTTGTTTTTGCAACATTGCGCGGAGGCGATTTACATCTACTTCACGCACAGCTCCACGGCTATCACTGCTTGCAGCCATGGATGCTGCTAAGCCTGCCGCTTGGCCAACGGCCATTGAAATCGTCATGACTCGGATTGCAGCCAGTGCCTCATGAGTTGCAGACACACCGCGGCCAGCCACCAGTGCGTTGTCCAAGGTTGTAGGAATCAGACTACGAAACGGGATCTGATAAGCATGTTTTTCGCCAAGTGATTTGTATTCAAGCTCACCACCTGTGGCGGGGTGAATGTCAATCGGATAAGCGCCGGCGGCTATCGCATCCGTGAAGTTCGTTGGCTCAAGCAACTCATTCGACGTGAGAACATGGTCGCCTTCGATTCGGCGCGTCTCGCGGATGCCCACTTGGGTGGCAAAAGCCTGAAGTCGGCCAAGCTCGCAGCCGGGCACCTGCTCGCGCAGATAACGAGCAGCACTCCAAGCTTGTCGACGGCCCTCAATTTCAGCTCGTCCAAGGGCCAGCGCATCTGTTGCATCGATGGCAAGTCTACTAATGTTGAACCAGCCATCCCGAGAAAATGGATCGCGGGAGCAATGCAGTGCAGCGCGCGCCAAAGCACCAGACTCATAACCTCGGCGGGCAAGCGAAATGAGCTCCTGCTTTGGCAGCGCATCCATGACATCGAAATCCACAGGTCCGAAGCGGAACATCATCGTTGCCGGCTGCAGCACCTCCCCCTCGTTTAATGCAAGAAAACGTGCGCCAGCATGACGCAAGGCATCGAGGTCACCAGATGTGTCTACCAGTACCCGGGGTTGAACCGTGATCGCACCACTTTTGGTCAACAGGCGAACTGCTTCGACCTGCCTGCCCGTGCGCTTGACGTCCAGCAGGTTGGCATGCAGTAAAGGTTGTACACCTGCTTCGCTCACCATGTCGTCCAGTACAAGCTTGAGAACCTCTGGCGCGTAGGCCACGCGGTCCATCTTGTGACCTGTGGACATCACAAAGACTTCATGCTCACCTGCACCGCCATACTGGCGCAACCGGTCAACAACCTCCTGCGCCATTCCAGCCACCACACGACGACCAGAGGCAGTTTGCCAACTGTTGAACTGGGCCACCGCACCCGCAGTGGCATTCCCACCCAGAAAACCGTAGCGCTCGGCCAAAATTACCCGAGAGCCATTGCGCGCTGCAACTACTGCTGCGACGGTGCCAGCCACGCCGCCACCGCAAACAAGGACATCGCAGTCCAAGGATGTCTGATTTGTCATGTTCTTGCGCTCACTCAGGTTTGATGCCACGTGCTTTGATGATTGCGCCGTAGCGTGCACCTTCGGTCTTCAGGAATTGCCCTGTGGCCTGTCGAGACTGGGTGACGGGTGCCACATTGAGGGCGGTAAACCTCGCCTTGACAGCATCGCTGGCGAGAGCCTTGGTCAGCAGCCCCTCCAGACGCGCCAGCCCTTCTTCCGGGATGCTTCCTTTTGGGGCGACCAGTGCGGCCCAGCCCTGAACTTCCAAACTGGGGTAGTTCAACGAGCGGAAAGTCGGCACGCCTAACAGGTCTGCCACTGGCTGTGGAGATGACACTGCCAAGGCACGCAGCTTGCCGCTTTTGATGTGTGCGGCCACGCTGGGCAGGTTCAGGAAACCGAGAGACACCTGGCCGCTGATGAGGTCTGGCATGAGTGCGCTTTCGCCTCGGTATGGAACAGGGGTGAGTGCCACGCCGGTTTCTGCTTCGAACAATTCAGCAGCCAGATGGGCCAGCGTGCCCGTGCCGCTGTTGCCAGCCATGAGGTTGGCCGATTTGCCTTTGTATTGAGCCACTAGTTCCTGCACCGATTTGATTGAAGATGCCGCAGGTACCACCAGCACTAGAGGTTGTGCCGAGACCATGCCGACCGCGTCAAAGTCGCGACCGACGTCGTAGCCGATCGCGGCATTGAAAGAAGGGTTGATCACCATGCTGTTGCTGCCCATCAAAAGCGTGTGACCATCTCTAGCCTGAGCGGCCGCGTTCACACCCAGAGCGCTACCGGCGCCGGGTTTGTTTTCTACGATCACTGCTTGGCCCAGTTGCAGTGCAAATTGTTCGGCTAGTACCCGAGCAGACACGTCTGCCCCGCCTCCGGGGGCAAAGGGCACGATGATCCGCACAGTTCGCGTTGGCCAGTTACCTTCGGCCCACGCCGGTAGAGCGGCAAAAATAGCAATGGCGCCAGCCAAAAACATGAGGGTAGAGCGACGACCTGAGCTGTTGATGCATGGTTTTTTCATAAGGCTTTTCCTTGTTGGTGAAATGCACACGGGCGTGATTGCGGCGAGGCATCTGAATGCGATGTCATCTTATGAGCACCTTCGTCAGCGCACCAATACCAAGACATGGGAAACCTATAACATATCGTTATGCAAGGAGTAACTCCATGAATATCAGACAGATTGAGATTTTCCGTGCGGTGATGCAAGCCGGCTCGATCACCGGAGCCGCTCATCTGCTCCATGTCTCACAACCCGGGGTGAGTCGAATGTTGGCGCACATCGAGCTGCAACTGGGGTTGGCGCTGTTCGAACGCACGCGTGGCAAGTTGCGTCCCACACCCGAAGCCCAGGCGCTCTATGTGCAAGTCGAGCAGGTCTATCAGGGCGTTCAGCGCATTGAAGAGCGGGCACGAGAACTCAAAGAGGGAACCGGCCTCACACTGCGCGTGCTGGCAAGCCCCAGTTCTGGCTTGGAGGTGGTTCCCCGGGCCATTGCTGTGTTGAGTCAGCATTATCCCGATGCGCGCATTTACCTAGAGACACAGCTGGTGCGCGAAATGGTGGGTCAGCTTGTACGCAATGAGGCCGACATCGCGATTTCCACCCTGGAAATTGATCACCCCCTTCTCGCCTCGGAGCTCTTGGGCCGTTGGGGGATGGTGTGCGTGTTCCCAGAGAATCATAAATTTGAATCGCACCGCAATGTGTCGGTTCAAGATTTGCTGACCCAGAAGCTGATCGGCTTTGCGCCAGACACACCGCAGGGGCGTCTTTTGGCAGAGTGGACCGGTGCATCTTGCGAAACACCATTACCGCGCCTAGAAGTGAGATCTGGTCAGGCAGCCTGTGCGTTGGTAGCAGCAGGCGCGGGAGTGAGCATCGTTGATGAACTCACTGCAAGAGCCTGGCAAGGGGGGCGAATTAGCTACCGTCCACTGTTGCAAACGCCTTCTTTCAGTGCGTACGCCGTGCGGCATATCCATTTTCCCCCGTCTTCTTTAGCAAAGGTTTTTGTCGAAAAGGTGAAGGCGGGATTTCGACGAGCTCGCAGCACGAAAACTAGTTGATATTGAGTTCTCAATGGGAATCTTCTAGTGACTGTTTCCGCCGCCGAAAGCTGTCTTTCAGCGTGTGATGCAAGACGATCATCTTCAACCCCCTTGGGGATGCCTCAAAGTATCGTTCTGCAGGTTCATGGCGCAGGAGCCAGCTAGTCAAGAATGCACTGTGGGTGACAGCTAACGAATAATAGCGTTTGGCGAAACGTTTGTTTAAGCGTCTAGCGAGGCCAGTTCTTGCTCTATGGCGCCAAACACGCTTTGGCCATCTTTGCCTTTGGCTTCGATGCGCACGGTGTCAGCGAACTTCATGTAGTCGGTGGTGGCCTTGCCATCGAGCGCGGTTTCCATGGCTTGCTTTTCAGCGATGCAGCTGTAGCCCTTGGGCCATTCTGTTTTGCCGTTTTTCTCGAAACCCGCATTGCTGATGGTGCCACTGCTCACGACTGAGCCTGCGCGCAGTGCGCGGGTTTTGCTGGCGTGCGCCATGAGTTGGCCAAAGGGGTAGGTCATGTCGGTGCCTGCATCGCACATGCCCACCTTGCGGCCATTCCATGCCACTTGCACGGTGAGGTGCAAACAGCCGTTGTCCCATGCGTCACCCAACTCGTCCAGCGTCACCGCGACGGGACTGAACGCGGTCGCGGGTTGGCTTTGCACAGCCTGCGCGACGTGGCGCAACGTGATGTCGTTGGACAGCATGACCAAACGAACGGCCTCCAACGCATCGTCGGCGGATGCGCCCATGGGCACGTCGCCGGTGATGACGGCGATTTCGGCAGAAAAGTCCACGCCCAAGTTTTCGTTGGCACACACCACGCGGTCATGCGCGCCCAACAACGTATCGCTGGCGGCTTGGTGCACGTGCAAGCTGCCATCTTCTTCACCCAACAAGCTGGCGTGGCTGGCGTACGCGGTGCCCGTCAAGCGCTGGTACGCGCGGGGCAGCGGGGCCATGCACAAGGCGGGGTCAAACGGAAAAGCATGACGTGCTTTGCCGTTGTTGAGGGTCTCATACAAGTCTTGCAGTTGCGGGGCGATGAAGCCCCAATCGTCCAGCGCTTGCTGCATGCGGGTGGCAATGCCCGTCGCATAATGCGCGGTGCTCAAGTCACGCGAGACGACCACTAATTGGCCGTCGCGTGTACCGTCTTTGTATGTGGCTAATTTCATGCCACGATTCTATGAAAGTTCGCTCCGCCCCCATGCACGCCCGTGCCCTGCCCTCCAGTCCAGTTGGACCCATCCATTTGCAACGCAGGCATGCAGTGCTGTTGGTGGTGGGCGTGCTGCTGTTGCACCTGTGGCTGTTGGCGGGCCTGCCACTGTGGTTCACGCCCGAATCCGGCAAACCCCTGCGCACGCAGGCTTTGATCACGCGTCAAATTGAAGTGGCCGCACCGCGTGCGCCCCAAGTGCCCCAACCTGTACCACCACAGCCAGCCAAACCGGCACCCGCTGCCGTCAGTGAAGCGCCAGCAGAGCCCGCCGAAAGCGCCAAGCCTTTGAAGTTTGACGACTTCGGGCACGACCTCACCGCGCCCGTCAGCCTGCCTGCGCGCAGCGCCACCGGCGTCGACTTGCCGCCCTACAAACGCGCGGGCAGCGAAGGACTGACTGACGTCACTGCTTTCAAAGCGCCAGAGTCGGCATTTCTCAAATACCAAGTACAAGGCCAAGCCAAGGGTTTGAACTATTGGGCTTCCGCTGAACTCAATTGGCAACAGGACGGCAAAGACTACGAAGCGCGCTTATCCGTGAGTGCGTTTTTATTGGGCTCACGTACCCAAATAAGCAAGGGCACTCTGGGCGTCGAGGGCATCATGCCCACCCGTTTTGGTGACAAAACCCGCAGCGAACTGGCGGCGCACTTTCAGCGCGACAAAGGCATCATCAGCTTCAGCGCCAATTCGCCAGATGCGCCGCTGCTCAAAGGCGCACAAGACCGGTTGAGCGTGGTGTTGCAGCTCAGCAGCCTGCTGGCCGCCGACCCAACCCGCTTCCCGTCGGGCACCATGCTGTCGTTCCAAACCGTGTCGCAGCGCGAAGCCGAGGTGTGGCAGTTTTTGGTAGAAAAAGAAGAAATGTTGCAATTGCCGTTCGGCGACATCAGCGCCATCAAGCTCAACCGCAAGCCGCGCCGAGAGTTTGACCAGCAAATTGAGCTGTGGTTTGCCCCCACTTTGGGCTATTTGCCCGTGCGTTTGCGCATCACCAACGCCAACGGCGACTTTGTGGACCAACTTTTAAGCAAAGCCGAAAAGCCCAGCCCTTGAATTTGGCTTTTTGAATCCGATATGCTTAGATGCAATTCGTTTTCCGCCGAAAGATCCCTATGGACATGCTCTACAACTCCGACACGTATTCGGTCATGCACCTGCAGGTGGA
>JACCDY010166738.1_pt1 | contig 11757 bp, 11 predicted proteins | sample 7446391 | NCBI WGS metagenome assembly JACCDY01 (sample SAMN15323451, study PRJNA562643) | freshwater metagenome | isolation source: river surface water | place: USA:Blue River Watershed | collected 2017-08-18
GCGCCGCTTCAATGAAATTTCAGAAGAGATGGCCAATCCAGATGCAGACTATGACAAGTTATTGGCTGAAATGGGTGAGCTGCAAGAACAGCTCGATCACCGAAACGCCTGGGAGCTAGATTCGCAACTAGAGCAGGCAATGGATGCCTTGCGCTGTCCACCACCTGATGCCGATGTCAAAGTTTTATCTGGTGGAGAAAAGCGCCGTGTAGCTTTATGTAAGTTGCTCCTTGAAGCACCTGACCTTTTGTTGCTTGATGAACCTACCAACCACCTCGATGCTGAATCCGTTCTATGGCTCGAACAACATTTAAGTAAGTACCCAGGCACGGTTGTCGCGATTACCCACGATAGATACTTCTTGGACAACGTTGCACAGTGGATTCTCGAACTCGATCGCGGTCGTGCGTATCCATATGAAGGTAATTACTCAACTTACCTTGAAACCAAGGCAACTCGCCTTAAAGTCGAGGGCCAGAAAGATGCCAAGCGGGCAAAACGCCTCTCTGAAGAACTTGAATGGGTTCGCCAAAACGCAAAAGGTCGCCAGGCTAAATCAAAGGCTCGTCTTGCTCGCTACGAAGAGATGGCAGCTGAAGCTGACAAGATGCGTAAGTTGGACTTTGAAGAGATTCAGATTCCACCTGGTCCTCGTCTTGGAAATGTCGTTGTAGAAGTTTCACATCTGACAAAGGGCTTCGGGGATCGAGTTCTGATCGATGATCTTTCGTTCTCACTTCCACGTAACGGAATTGTTGGTGTTATCGGACCTAACGGCGCCGGAAAGACCACGCTCTTTAAGACGATTCTCGGTATGGAACAACCTGATTCAGGAGAAGTAAAGATTGGTGAAACTGTAAAGATTTCATATGTCGATCAGTCACGTGGTGGAATCGATCCCAAGAAAACTCTCTTTGAAGTTGTATCTGATGGTCTAGATTTTATGAAAGTGGGCCAGGTTGAAATGCCTTCACGTGCCTATGTTGCTGCCTTTGGATTTAAAGGCCCTGACCAACAGAAGCCTGCCGGAGTTCTTTCGGGTGGAGAACGTAACCGACTTAACTTGGCCTTAACGCTTAAGCAAGGTGGAAACTTACTTCTGCTCGATGAACCAACGAATGACCTTGATGTTGAGACACTCGGATCTCTTGAAAATGCTCTCCTAGAATTTCCTGGTTGCGCAGTCGTGATTTCTCACGATCGCTGGTTCTTAGACCGCGTTGCCACACATATCTTGGCCTATGAAGGTGAATCTAAGTGGTTCTGGTTTGAAGGTAACTTTGAATCTTACGAAGAGAACAAGATTGCACGATTGGGTGCAGATGCAGCTCGCCCACATCGCGTCACGTATAGAAAGCTCACACGTTAATGATTTATACCAATCAACAATTTGTTCGTTGGGATGACATTGATGCATTTGGACATGTCAATAACGCTAAGTATCTGACCTACATTCAAGAGGCTCGATTTCTTTGGTCTCCGCTCCTGGAAATGGTCGTGGCTAAGGCAGAAGTTGATTACCTCGTGCCAATTTATGAGGGTGGACGTTTCTACGACATCACTTTGTGGGTAGAACAGATAGGCAATTCATCTTTTACCTTGGGATATGAAGTTATCGGCGATAACGGTGTAGTTCATGCCAAGGTCAAGACTGTGCAGGTTGCTGTATCTATGGAGACAAAGAAATCACGTCCACTCACAGATCCAGAACGTGAATTCTTGAAGCAGTACCTCAAGGCTTAATTGATGCCAAAGAAAATCCACCCAGGTTGGATTGCAGCAACAGTTACCTTTTTTACTTTGATGGCAACTGCTGGCTTCAGATCAGCGCCCTCTGTACTCATCGTTCCTCTCGAAGAAGCTTTTGGGTGGTCACGTTCTCAAGTTTCTTTAGCTGTATCTATCAATGTTCTGCTCTTTGGTTTAGTGGCCCCGTTTGCTGCAGCTTTGATGGAGCGATTTACAGTTCGTAAGGTTGTGATGTCGGCGCTCTTAGTCGTTGCAATCAGTTCTTCTTCGACAATCTTCATGACGCAACCGTGGCATTTGTGGGCGCTCTGGGGAATTGGCGTTGGCACTGGTGCAGGCTCTATGGCGCTCGTCTTCGCCGCAACGATTGCTAATCGTTGGTTTATTGCTAAAAAAGGTATTGTTGTTGGCGCACTTACTGCCGCTACTGCAACTGGGCAACTCATCTTTCTGCCGCTACTTTCACACTTTGCCGTCACTTACGGCTGGAAGAGCGTCTCACTGACGGTTGGCGCTGCATCAGCGCTTGTTGTGCCATTCATCTATCTGTTCTTGAAAGAGAAACCCGAATCCCTTGGCATTACTCCATACGGAGCACCTGATAACTGGCAGCCAGCAGAACCTCATGAAATGTCAGCTGGAAAACTAGCGATTGATACAGCGGTGCAGTCGAGTAAGTCACGAGATTTTTGGATTCTGTTCGGAACCTTCTTCGTATGTGGACTTTCAACGAATGGGTTGATTGGCACTCACTTTATTCCGGCAGCCCATGACCACGGCATGCCGACGACTGTCGCCGCTAGCTTGCTAGCTCTTATCGGTGTCTTTGATGTTATTGGCACGATTTTTTCTGGTTATCTCACCGATCGAATAGATCCTCGTAAATTACTATTTTTCTACTACGGTCTACGAGGCTTATCGCTCTTCTTACTTCCCTCGATTCTCTACAGCACCCTGCACCCTTCAACTCTGGTCTTTGTTATTTTCTACGGCCTTGATTGGGTAGCAACTGTTCCGCCCACAATCGTTCTCTGCCGGCATGTGCTTGGCCCACAGCGTGTGACAGTGGTTTACGGATGGGTATTTGTTGGCCATCAAATTGGCGCGTCAGTTGCAGCAATTGGAGCCGCAGTATTGCGGGTCAGGTTAGGTGACTATGCCGTCTCGTTCTATATTTCAGCAGCGATGTGTTTAGTTGCAGCGCTAGCAGTCTTACAGATTGCGAAAACTAAAACGACTGCTGAGTTACGAGGTTAACGTGGAGCGCGATACCACTAATTATTATGAAGAATTCGGGGGAGAACCCTTCTTCGCTGATCTGGTCTCGCAGTTTTATGCGCACGTTGCCACCAATGAAATCTTGCGTCCTATGTATCCAGAATCAGATATGAAAGGCGCAGCGCGCAGGTTGCAGCTATTTCTTGAGCAATATTGGGGTGGGCCAACTACATACCAAGAAGAGCGCGGACATCCAAGGCTACGAATGCGCCATGCGGGATTTCATATCAATCCGGCGGCCCATGATGCTTGGCTCGATTGCATGCGCAAAGCTGTCGATGGCATGGAGATGAAAACTGAACATCGTGAGAAGTTATGGCGCTACCTTGAAGGCGCCGCACACCACATGGTTAACGCTTTAGATTAAAGCCAGTCAGTTCTTAGATTTATTGCCGACGGTCAGAATTTCACCGTTGCGGATGTACCAGAGCACACCTTTCTTATCGCGTACCTGAGTTATACGTAAACCTACTCGCTCAACTTTTCCTTCGACTTCTTGTACGTGGACTTCATCGCCAACGCCGTATTGATCTTCAATCAACATAAAGATTCCCGAAAGAACATCGCGCACGAGTGTCTGCGCGCCAAGACCAAGGGCTACACCGATAACACCGGCGGATGCGATAACTGGGCCAAGGTTAAATCCGAATTCACCAAGAGCCATACCGGCTGCGATGATCCAAACGGCTGCGTTAAACGTTGAGCTAAATACAGTTCCAATCGTGCGCGCACGTTCTGCTTGGCGCTTTGCTGTACCGGGACCAGGCACGAGATCGGCGTGTGCCAGACGACCAATAGCGCGATTGATGGCGCGATGCCCGGCCATATGGCTGATGATTGCGATAAGGAGGATGACTAGAACCCGAAGCGGGGCGCCATTGAACCAATCCCAGATAGCCTGTGTACGCTCGTTCATAGCGGTAAGGGTAGTGAAATCTTTATCAGAATTTCACCATTAAATGCCCCGTAGTGGCGCCCTTTTGAGGCAATATAACCCAATCAACGCGAGCCACGCGTTGGAAAAAGAGGTCATCATGAACCGCACATTGGTGCTCAACGCCACCTACGAACCGCTGGGTGTTGTCACTGATAGACGTGCGCTCATTCTCGTGCTGAACAATCGTGCGAGCATGGTTGAAGCTTCCGGAACCGTTCTTCACTTTTCATCCGGTCAATTAGATCTTCCATCTGTAATTCGACTCAACAAATTTGTAAAGATTCCTTATCGCCATGCTGTTCCACTTTCACGACGCGCAATCTTTGCTCGCGATGGTGGTCGTTGTGTCTACTGCCATGCACCAGCAACTTCAATTGACCACGTAATTCCACGTTCTCGTGGCGGCGGTCACAACTGGGAGAACGTTGTCAGTGCATGCCACAAGTGCAACCACCTCAAAGCAGATAAGCCGTTGAAAGAACTTGGTTGGAGATTGCGCTCGCTGCCACGTGAACCGGTTGGGGCTGCCTGGAGAATTCTTGGTACCGGTCGAACCGAATCGCGTTGGTTGCCATACCTTGAACCATTTGGCGTCACTGCAGCCACTGCATAGACTGCGCACATGATGAAGCAACTTACTGACATCGCTTTAGCTGCGCCACGAATCAACCAAGAGCCAGGTGCAATGCCAGGTGAAGGACTTACCGCGCTGCAGACTTTTTCTTACTTCGTCGCAGCACCGATCACACTCTTCGTTGTGATTTCAGTATTGGTGTGGGCGCTAGACGGCGGAAGAAAGAAGCACCGCGCTTCGGCTTCTGTCATTACTCACATCGAATAGTTACTTGTCGGCCAGTCTGGCCTTGAGCGCACGAGACATCGCATCGCGACCTTCAGTGACAGATCTGCGAAGAGCATTCGATGCATCTTTGCCAGTCACATCTAGCCAGTGCTGCGCTTTCTTTACCGTCTCATCACTAATAACCCAAGATGGGAATAACAACGTGGCCGTCGTTTCTGCGATTTCAAAGCCCTTTGTCTCCCAGACTTTCAAGATTGCATCGAAGTACTGATCAACAAACCCAGCAAGAAGTTCGTGATGAATATTCTCGTTAAACCCACGGCACATATATGAGTGGATTGTGTTCGAGAGATTATCTGTTGTGACGGATGTAAATGCCGCAGCCTTGGCTTCCTTCGTAGGGATCGCAGCGTATGCATAGGCGGTGTACTGCTTACCGTGCGCTGTGTTGTCCTTGGCAGATTCGGCTTCAATCTCAGCTGGACCAAATACTCCGCGCTTTACACCGCAGATAAAGATGTACCAGCGGATTTCAGCATCAATAACGAGACCTTTCTCTGAACCGTTGAGAATCTCCTTAAGCTTTTCCATATGCGCTGGAGTGATGGCATTGTTAGCAAAAGCGCGCGCAAACTGCATCTGGTGATCGCTACCGGGTGCTGCATTTGCAAGCATTGCGGCAGTCGCATCAGCAACTTGAGTGCGAAGTGCATCGCGCTTTGCAGGATTGGCATAAGCCCAGATCGCTGTCTCGAACTGAAGGTAGGTTGCGGCAACAATCGAGATATCTGATTCGGTTTTAAGCGCATTGAGAGCGATTGCAACGTAATCAGATGTCGATAGCTCGCCATCTCGGCATGAATCCCAGAGCGATGCCCAGATAAGTCCGCGAGCAAGTGAATCATCTAGCTTTCCTAAGTGGCTCTTCATGGTTGCGATAGAGCGATTATCAAAACGCAACTTTGCGTAGGTCTGATCCTTATCATTGATGAGTACTAGGTCAGCAACTTTCTGACCAGCAAGAGCTGTTACTTCCGTTAGTGCACCAGCAACATCTAGTTCAACGCTGGTGCGACGTGACAACTTCTCGCCTTGAATATCGAAGAGGCCAACGTGCAAGCGATGTGGGCGAAGTTCTTTAGAGCCTACCGGCATTGTTGGAGCCTCTTGCTGAATCGAAATCGACTTGTATGAATCTCCATCGACTGCAATTACTGGGCGCAAAGTGTTAACGCCAGCGGTGCGTAGCCAGGTTGATACCCACGGAGTCAGATCGCGGCCTGATGCAGCCTCTAATTGAACAATCAGATCTTTTAGAGTGGTATTTCCGTAGGCATGCTTTGCAAAGTACAGGCGCAGACCCTTAATGAAGTTATCGCGACCAACATGTGCAACGAGTTGCTGCAGAACTGATGCGCCCTTCGCATATGAGATTCCATCGAAGTTGGTGCGAACAGCATCAAGATCTTCCATCTCTGTGGCAATTGGGTGCGTGGTAGTCAACTGATCAACGCGATAAGCCCAGTTCTTGCGTAGCGAGTTGAACTCAGTCCACGCCTCTTTGTACTTCGTTGACTCTGAGACTGATTGATATGAAGCCCATTCCGCAAATGATTCGTTGAGCCAGAGGTCTTCCCACCACTTCATGGTGACCAAGTCTCCGAACCACATATGTGCCATCTCGTGGTGGATAGTGGTTGCGCGGCTAACGTAATTTCGCTCAGTTACTTTGGAGCGGAAGATTAGAACATCTTCGTGGAAAGTTACACAACCAACGTTCTCCATGGCGCCCCAGTTGTATTCAGCAACTGCAATCTGATCATATTTACCAAATGGGTATGCCAAGCCGAAGGTCTTCTCGAAGTATGCAAAGCCCTGCTTCGTTACTTCAAAGATGTTTTCAGCATCGACATATTTGAAGAATGATTTACGAGCGTAGATGCCTAGTGGAATAGTCTTCTCGCCTTTGTATTCATCATGGACAGACATATATGCGCCAGCAACGATTGCAGTGACATATGTTGAAATGACTTGGGACTGTGCGAATTGAATGAATTTACGTTCTGCGTCCACATCCTTGGTGGATTCGATTCCGTAGTTAGAGATTACTTCCCAATGCTTGGGGGTAATGGTGCTGATTGTGAAGGTTGCCTTCTGGTCAGGTTGGTCAAAGCAGGCATACATACGGCGAGCATCACCAGTTTCAAACTGGGTGTAGAGATAGACCTCGTTATCGGCTGGATCTACAAAGCGATGCAGACCTTCGCCAGAGTTTGAGTAAATTCCATCATGTTCAATTTCAAGGATGTTCTCTGCGGCAATTGCTGGAAGATAAATAGTTTCGCCGTCAAACTTGGGGTCAAAGTCCATGCCATTGAGTTTGGCGCTAATTACCTTGCTGCCAACGCAGTCGATATAAGTAGTAGCCCCTGGCTTGAGCCCGGCAAACTTCACAGTTGTTTTCACTCGGAAGTTTTCAGCGCCGGTGGTCAGATCTAAGTCGATGCGATAGCTCTCGGCCTTAACAATTGTCGAACGTTCTGCCGCTTCAACTTGCTTGATATTTGTACCTGGCACGGTTACTCCTTCAATCGGGTGACTTACTGACCTTCTTGCCTTATCCAACCATTAACTCATCTATTCGTCACACGTTAGGATTGAGTAATGGAACAGAGCTCGATACGCACGTATCGCCTGCGTGGATCGCGCATCACTGGCCCGCAACAGAGCGCTTTGGACAAGTACTGGGCTGCTTACGGGATTGAATACTCCACCGAGTTCTTGAATATCACCTCGCTATTTCCCACTGCAGAGCAAGTAGTTCTAGAGATTGGTTTCGGCATGGGCGAAGCCACCGCCCTGATTGCGCGAGATTTTCCCAATACCGGCTATTTAGCAGTCGAAGTTCATAAACCAGGAATTGGTAAATTGATGGCTCGTGTTGAAGAGTTGGGTCTCGCCAACATTCGCATCATTGAAGGCGATGCTCATCCGATCATCACCACCATGATTCCTGACAGATCGGTAGATGGAGTTCATCTCTTCTTTCCAGATCCATGGCCCAAGAAGCGACATCACAAACGTCGTATCGTTAACGCCGAATTCTTAGCGCTAATCCACCCAAAAATTAAGGATGGTGGCTTCTTTCATATTGCAACGGATTGGGTTCCGTACGCCGAACACATCGAAGAGGTTTTTGCAGCGAGCCCGCTATTTTCCGGGGGAGTAGTCGAACGCCCTGAGTGGAGACCAGTCACACGCTTTGAAGGACAAGGAATAACAAAGGATCATCAAGTCACAGACTTGCGTTATATCAAGAACTAATTGCTTACAGGTCGCCTGTAATCTCGTAGTTGCTGACCTTCTTAATGCGGCGCTGATGGCGCTCATCGCCAGGAAATGGCGTTGCAATAAATGTATCAATCAGCTGCTTTACAAAATCTGCCTCGTGCATTCGCCCACCGACAGCAATGACATTTGCGTTGTTATGTTCGCGCGCTAACTTGGCGGTTTCGATGCTCCAGACAAGTGCCGCGCGAACACCCTTGACCTTATTTGCTGCCATTTGTTCGCCATTGCCTGAACCACCCAAGACGATTCCAAGTGATTCAGGGTTTTTAGCGACAGCTTCGGCGCATGGAATGCAGAAATCTGGATAGTCATCGAGGGCGTCATATTCATATGGCCCGTGGTCAGTAACGTCATGGCCACTCATCACTAAGTGGGTGATGAGTTCATTCTTGAAATCAAGCCCAGCATGATCGCTGCCGATATGAATGCGCATGCGCAATTTAAGCACTAACTATTACGGCAACGAAAAACCCGCCACGCACTTCACGTGGCGGGTTTTTCTACCCAAGGAGTTACTACATATTTGAGAGGTTATGCCGCTGGCGCTGATGGAAGAGTGAGTGAAGAAGTCCCCGCTACACCATCCTTTGGACCATGCCCGCGTCCATCTTTGCCACCTTTATGGCCATGTTTTCCGCCCATTGGACGAACCGAGTTCACCTCAGCTGTCACATGTGCGGTGAGGTTTGCTTTCTTTGCAGTTGCCTGAGCGGCAGTGAGCTTTCCAGCTGTCACTGCAGCATCGATACGCTTTGTCTCATCTGCAACGAGAGCTGCAATGAGTGCGTCTTTCTTGGCACCTGCAATTGCTGCAAGAGTTTCGCCTGCTGCAAGTCTTGATTGAACAGTGGCTGTATCAATTCCAATTGTTGTTGCGATTAAAGCTAGGCGAGCTGCATGATCTGCCTTCTCGGGGCGCATGGAATCAGCTGCTGCTCTTGCAGCGTTAGCTGCAGCAAGGATTGCATCTGCCTGTGCTTGAGTGATTGTTCCCTTGGCAACAAGTGCTGAGAGAGTTGCTGCAAGATCAAGACCGCGAGGTCCCTTCATGGCTGACCCTGCGAATGATGCTCGATTTGATTTTGACTTTGAGTCAGCGGAGGCAATTCCGACTGTTCCGGCTGAAATTGCCACAGTTGTAATGAGTACCGCAGCAATTTTCTTCTTTGTTGACATTGATATGTCTCCTGTCCCGTTCGTTATGTCGAAATCCCATTTTCCGACTTGTGAGTACTAAATCCCTCAATGTTGAAAAAGATACACGGATAGCCTGTGAGCATCTTGCGAATTCGCAAGACTTTTGTGGGAGCGCCCCACGGGAATCCCTATCTTTTGTGAGAAAAATCTGAGGGTTTGCCCGATTTCAACAGGCGTGAGCCCTCCTCACACTGGTGACATCAGCCAGCCTTGGAGGTCACCAGTGAAGACTCGTTCGTTATCAATCCTTTTTGCCATCGCCATATCTGCCACAGCTCTTTCAACTCTGCCGGCAAGCGCTGCGGGCAGAAGTGCCACATCAATTCCCAACACAATTCTTAACGGGAAAGGGGCGCCAACTCTCGCTGTTGGAATAAATGGTGACTTCTATATCGATACTCGCTCACTACTTATTTATGGTCCAAAGAAGAATGGAAAGTGGCCAGCACCGCAAAACCTGCAAGGACCAACAGGTGCAACAGGCACAAATGGAAACGATGGAAAAAATGGTAACGACGGCAAGAACGGAAGTGATGGAAAGACAGTAGCTAATGCCTCAACTACAAGTGGTCCATCCGGTCCTGTTGGTCCGCAAGGAGAGAAAGGCGCAACAGGAGCTGCAGGTCCTGCTGGCCCAACTGGACCACAAGGCGCAACTGGCGCAACGGGAGCTGCAGGATCTTCTGGAAGTGGAAGCGGTACACCGGGACCACAAGGTGCAACAGGTGCAACTGGTCCTGCTGGTGCAACAGGAGCTACAGGGCCAACGGGTGCAGCAGGCGCCACAGGTGCTGCAGGAGCAACTGGTTCTACAGGTGCAACGGGAGCAACTGGCGCGACTGGTCCTGCCGGAGTTTCAAATGTTGCGGTAGTACAGATAGGCAACTTTGCAATTAGCACTGTGACCCCGAATGGAGGAAATGACTCACCAAACTTTGGCGTCCTAGAACCAAATTCTTCCTACTGGTTCCAAGTCTTCATTCAAGGGGCCAATACGAATGCCGGATTAAAATTGGGCGCATCAATTTCATCCACCGGCCCCGCACCTTCATTTAATGTTTTTAGAGGAGATTTCACCAGAGTAACTTCATCTGCTGTAACGAACATGTATGGATTTCAAATAATGGGCACAATTACTACAACTACAAGTGAGCTAAGCCTCGTTGTTAGAATCATTGATGCAACAGGGGAATCCGGTAGTTCCGGAATTACCTTTTCAGGGACTGCATACATCGCCAAAGTTGGCTCAATAAGTTAGTACTGGAGCGGGTGACCGGGATCGAACCGGCATGGCCAGCTTGGAAGGCTGGGGCTCTACCATTGAGCTACACCCGCAAGTGGTGCGAGAGGCTGAGCGTACAGGGTGTGTAACCGAGAGTAAAAAATTACTCTAGACTCCGCTATTGCGCCTCGGGGCGTAGCGTAGTGGCTAGCGCGCCTGCTTTGGGAGCAGGAGATCGGGAGTTCGAATCTCCCCGCCCCGACCAGTTTCACTTATTTAGATGTGTAGCTGCATTTACCAATTAGGAGCACTTCGTGAAAAGCACGGTCGAGACACTTTCTTCAACTCGCATTCGTTTAGATGTCGAAGTTCCCTATGTTGAGCTCGGTAAGTATGTCGATGCTGCATACAAGAAGGTAGCTGCAACTGTAAATATCCCAGGATTCCGTAAGGGCAAAGTTCCAAACGCCATGATCGACCAGCGCGTAGGCCGAGGCGCAGTCCTGGATCAAGCAATCAATGAAGCTATTCAAGATTTCTATGTTGCCGCAGCGCGCGAGAACGAGGTTCTTGTAGTGGGTCGCCCAACCGTGGATGTCAAAGAATTCGTTGATAACGAGAAGCTCAATTTCTCGGTAGAGGTAAGTGTTCGCCCTGATGTAACGCTGCCAGATTTTTCAAAGATCACCATCACCGTTGAAGATGTAGTCGTAACCGATGCGGATATCGATGAGCAGATTGACGAGCTCCGCGCTCGCTTCGGAACTCTCAATACAGTCGAGCGCGCAGCTAAGTCAGGTGACTTCGTCACTATCGACTTGACCGCGCGTATTGATGGCCAAGAAGTTGATGGCGGTAAGGCCAATGAAATTTCTTATGAAGTTGGCTCAAACCGCATGATTGATGGCCTTGATGAAGCTCTTGTTGGAATGAACACAGGCGATACCAAAACCTTCACAACACAGCTAGTTGGCCAGAAAGATGGCGAAACTGGCGATGTTGAAATCGTTGTAAAGGCTGTCAAGGAACGCGAACTTCCAACACTTGATGATTCATTTGCCAAGCTTGCCTCTGAATTCGACACAGTTGCTGAACTCCGCGCTGACTTTGCAGATCGACTCAAGCGCATCAAGAGCATGGAACAAGGAACACAAGCTCGTGACCTTCTTGTAGAGAAGTTGCTTGCCGATCTTGATATTCCAGTCCCTGATGAGATTGTCC
>JACCDY010214808.1_pt1 | contig 11757 bp, 16 predicted proteins | sample 7446391 | NCBI WGS metagenome assembly JACCDY01 (sample SAMN15323451, study PRJNA562643) | freshwater metagenome | isolation source: river surface water | place: USA:Blue River Watershed | collected 2017-08-18
TAATTTGAAGTATTATATTTCAATCCAATGGACAAAATTAAATGTTTTAAATTTGGCGAATGCATTATTTGTTCAGATATTTTTGAAAAAATTTCTTTCATTTTTCATATTTTCTGACATTATAGTTTTAATCCTTTATTTTATCAAAGATTTAAATCAAATATCAAAGCTTTTTTCATTTCTTTAAAATCTCGTCTATAATACCATACTCAAGAGCTTCTTCAGCACTCATCCAGTAATCACGGTCACAATCTATTCTTACTTGCTCGGTGGTTTTCCCAGTGTGATTAGAAAGTATCTCCATAAGTTTATCCATGAGAAAATTTGTTTCTTTAGCTTGCACATTGATGTCTGCGGTAGTGCCTCTGAAACCTGAAGAAACTTGATGAATCATCACGCGAGAATTAGGTAAAATTCTTCTTTTACCTTTTTCTCCACCAGCTAAAAGCACAGCTCCCATAGACGCCGCTTTCCCAAAGCAAGTGGTAGCAACAGGACACGACACAAACTGCATTACATCGTAAATTGCAAGCCCATCATACACTGAGCCTCCTGGTGAGTTTATGTAAAAATGGATGTCAGCTTCAGGGTCTTCTTTTTCCAAGAAAAGCATCTGAGCCATAACTACGTTTGCGGTTTGCTCATTCACTTCATCTCCAAGCATAATAATTCTGTCTTTTAACAATCTGGAGTATAAATCATACGAGCGTTCGTTCTCGCCAGTTTTTTCAATAACGTAAGGTATTAGCATTTCTGTATAATTATACGCATGGAGTACAAGATTATCACTAATTCTGACGAAGAATGTTTTATTGAAATCACAAAAAACACTTTCAGGAATAGAATTGAATTCGATTATACACCTCCTGAAGATTTCTATGGAGTGGCTATTGGTTGTAATTATAGCTACAAAGGTCACCCTTTGGGGTTTATCAAAGACAATGGCTCAATTGTGAGCCAAATAAATGGCAAGACCCAAAGAGGTTTATTTTGCATTAATGAAACAGATACAATCATTCAAGCTGGGCCCTCACTGCTCATAGATAATGAGCCTCAAAAAGATTATAAAGCTGAAGGGTTTTCTTCACATTTTATTTTGTCAGGTTTGCACTCTCACATTGGTAAAAAAAAATCAGGTAATTACATTTTGGGTTTTACTAAATTGCTCACATTCAATCAGATGATTGAAAAATATCAAACATTATTCGTGGAAGATGCCATGAAGCTTCCAGGTTTGAAACTATGCTCTTTTTATTTTGCAAACACAAGACAAGAAATCAAACACGGAACTTTTCCAATTCCTGTGGCTTTAATTTTCGAGCCTAGACTCAAGGAAGTGGCCCACTTGCTCAACGACATCAGCTAGACCATAACTTTCAAGCAATTTATAAACTATATTTGAGCATCTATAGTTAGCAGATGGAAGATTTGGGTCTGGTTTTTTTTCAAACTCTTCTCTTCTTTTATCTTTTAGTTTATCAAATAAAATACTCACCTTAACAGTTTGCTCAATTATTTCCATAAGCTCTTCAGGTTTCCCATCATATCCTTCAAGCAAATTTCTAAGCTCTGTATATTTTTCAAAGATTTTATTGAACTCATCGAGAGAAGAACAGTTTTTAATTATTTCTTCCACATCATCTTCTGTTAATGCCTCAGATTTTTTAATCCATTTTTCATTGATTAAATCATAAATTGCATCAGATTTGTATTTTAAAAATCTTGGTTTTGCAAAATAAAAATTAATTGGATGCTCGTTGATATAAATTTTTTCGTTGTATTTTTTTGCGGCCAATGAATTAAGCTCTTTGTAATCTTCAGGTTTAACAGAGTCTTTTAAAAAAATAGTTACATCTATATCGGAATCATCTTTCCATTGATGTGTAAGCGTGGAGCCTAAAATCCAGATTTTGTCAATTTCTAAACCTGTTTGTGCTGAGATTTTACTTGTAGCCTCAAGTATCCTATCTCTCACTTCTTCTCTGATTTTGTCATTTTTTATGATTGCTTTATCGTACCCTGGTTTTATTGGGTCAACCACAGAATATTCTTTTGTGTTTGGCTTCATAAAGATTGACATATTTACTTATTTCTAGTTCAATGAAGTTTATTCCTGAATGAAGAATATATTAAGGCAATGACTAGACCTATGCACAAAATAATTGTTAAATCTCTATCCTCAATAAACAACATACTAAATCCTAGTATAACTAAGATTGTGTATTTGTGTTTATTTACCGCATCCGCAATCCTCTTCATTTATATACTCTTTAGGCACTTTTTGCCAACATAGAACCAAGGCATTTCCATCTTCATCCCATTTAACATAGTCATCCTCTATAATCAAATCATCTGCTGAGAAATATGTACGAGCAGCTTTAAAAGCATTTTTGTTTAACAATTTGGGGTTATCGAGCGAAAAATTGACAAGCTTACTTCTTATACTGAAATTGAAAGCATGAAGATTGCAATGCTTCAAAGTTTCTGTAATTATCTCTATTTCTTCATCTGATAAATCTATCCACATAATCTTATTTGTACATATTTAAATTTAAATTTTGTGCATTACCATCCTTTAACAAATCATTCACCACTTTACCTACTTTCACTTTAGTTTGCAAATCAGTGGCCGTAATTTTTCCACCATCTCCACCTTTTTTTTGCCAAGTGATGTATTTACCCAATGAAATTGTAGTTCTTTTATCACTTATTGTCAAAGGCTCCGAAAGAAGCAAATTCAAAACATGTGAGTCTTTAGCAATCGTCATTTTTCCACTCCAATCAACAAAAACAAAATAATCTACATTCGAATATTCCATCAAGGCACTTAAAATAATTTCTTCTTGAAAAAGATGTAATGAATCACGAAAATCTTCGCTAAGCTCGGAAGGTTTCTTACGTTTTTTTAAAGGATAATATTTGAATCCAGTAAATTCAGATAATTGCTCAACGTATGACGAAGCCAAAGTTTCACCCCATTTAAATACTGTTCTGCGGTCTACCTGATTAAAACCATCTCCATTATATCTTTTAACTTGGATATTTTTTGATATAGTTTTATCAAAAGTTGTTATAATTATGTCATGTTTTTTTCGCTCAATTGTTTCCGCAAATGAGTTTTCAGGCATATCAATAAGTTTACAAAAATCTTTTTTGAAATTTGAATTTTTATTAAATTTATCTTCGATTATATCTTCTAAATCAAACCCAGATTTAGCAATTTCAGAACCAGTCACATATGTTTATACGAATTTTACAGCAAACATTTCCCCACAATCTCATTTCTTCTTACTAAACCAAAATCTTTGGAATCTATAGATTTATTTGGATTATCTCCTTCTACAAAATAATAATTTGCTGGAATTTCTTTGAATAACATTTTTATTCCAGGGGCAATAGCTACATGTGTATTTACCCAATCTGGAATTAATACAAAACTATGAGCATCATTTGTGTTCTCAGCATATTTTGAGCCTTGAGCCGCTGTAATTCTTTTAATCACTTTTTCTTTATTTTTTTCTATCACAACAATATCGCCAATGAAAAGTTTAGATGTGTCTTTTGTGGCTAAAATAAGTTGATAATTCTTTAGAGTGGGTTCCATAGAGCCGCCCTTAACGATTACAAAAAAATAATTAGAAGGCAAGATTATAATTAGATTGAGCAAAATTGCAAGAATGAAAAGCAAAATAAATCTGAGTTTTTTGGGTAATTTCATTTCATTCCGCCTTTAATTATTTCGGAAAAAGAATGAATTAGCCTTGTCAGATTGTGTTAAATAAGGATTAAGATTGTGTGGAGATGAAGGCAAATGTATGGAGTTGGAGGGAGCTATGAAAAAATCCAGAATATATAAATATGAAGACAGTTACAGTAGAATGCGAAAATTGCAAAAAATCTTTTGAAATGAAAATGGGTGAATACAAAAGACATATCAAAAATAATTTCAAAAGAAAATATTGCTCAAGACAATGTAGGATAGACCACGTGAGATTGTGTCCAGAGGTGGTTGTTCATGATGGTTTAAAGAAATGGTGGAATGATGAGAAAAACTTACAACATTTAGAAAAAATGTCAGAAGAAAAAAGACAAACCACAATGGGTTGGAAAGAATTGTTAAAAAGAGCCAGAAATAGTAGGAAAAACTTAGAGCTTGAAATTGATGATTTAAAAACCATTTGGGAAAAACAAGAAGGTAAATGCCCTTACACAGGCTGGGAATTAATTTTGCCTAATCATAAGTCAAAAAAAACACCACAAACAGCTAGCATGGATAGGATTGATAGCTCAAAGGGTTACACGAAAGATAACATTCAGTTTGTGTGTGTAATGGCTAATTTAGCTAAAAATGATTTTGAGGAAGATTGTATGAGAAAGTTTTGTGAAGCAATTTATGAAAACTGCAAAAAATCAAAGAATTAATTCTATGGAGATGAAGGCAAATGTATGGAGTTGGAGGTGTTGGCACTCGAAGCCAATTCCTGCACGAAATTAACCGATGTCGCTACACGTTTAGTTTATTGTTTATCTTGAATTGCTAGGAACAAAAAACAAATCCACACAATCTGCGAGTAGCTTTTACATCATTCTACTATAGATGTTTTTTGCTAGACTTTATTCGAAGAGAAAGATACCCTACTAGCTCGGTTATTCATTTCTCCAGACAGCCTTAGGCTACCATTGCAGAAACTGCACTGGCGAAGCCAGGGTTGAATCTGCGAGTTTTTTTAGCATTTTTGCCATTTATTTTTCAATTCTCTTTTTAAGTGGCCGGAGAATTACCCACTACGTGCTACAAGAGATTAACTGTCGCCAGTCGATTCCCTTTCACCCCCATACTTATTTATACGACGAAAAATGAAAAAAGTCCTCACATTTCTGCAAGGACTTGATTTGTTCTTTGATTTGTATGAATCTTACTTGACAGGAATTGTCAAGCCAAGACCCCAAACGAAACCTTCAGAACCCTCGGCTCGGCTAAAGTTCTGACCCACGTTGAATCCCTTAAAACCTGCATAGGCCTTGATGTCCCAGCCGCTGTTCCGAAGAACGCTGACCGATACGCCAGTGCCAAGATACATATTGGTCTTGGAGAAGTTGGAGTCAAAAGCACCCAGAGCCACAATCTGTACTCGGTTGCCCAAACCGTTCACGTTGAACAGTGGGTAGCTAAGTGCAGTGTAGTTGGTGTCGAGACCATCTTTGAGCCACAATACGTTGAGACTGTCGCCAGTTACGCTTGTTGCCAAAGATTGAGACTTTACAGGAGCCTGTTTCTTGCTTGCTGGCACAATCTCAATTTTTTGAGCGTGTGCTGTAGTAGCTAGAACGGCGAGTGCTGGAATAGTAGTTAGAAGTGTCTTCATAATTTTTTCCTTATTATATTATACGCCAAAATTAGCAAGAAATTGCGAATCGGCGTTTTTTCTTAATATTTTTTTCGCACGATGTACTTTTGTGCGAATTGTATTCAGAGGAAGTTTCATCTGCTCCGAGATTTCAGCATAGGATTTGTCATCTATTAAATGATTCATCACTTCACGTAAATCGTCAGGGAGCTGGTTTATCATCTCAAATACTTCACTAAGAAACTCTTTTTGCTCGTAGTTCTGCTCTAAATTAGCAGAAGAATCTACGATGTCGAATGTATCATTTTCTTGAGTATGTCTATTGAAATACTCTAATGAATAGGTGTCCAATTGCCTAGTTTTATTTCTTAAAGAATCTATGCTTGCGTTCTTTACAATGGATGTCATCCAGTTGGTAAACTTCTTGCTAGAATCATAAGAATCAAAATTGTTCCAGGCTTTAATGTAAGATGTTTGTAGCACATCTTCAGCGGAGTCTTTATTCCTAACTACGCTGAAAGCAATTGAGAATAATTTGCCTCTAGATTCAGCAAACAGTTTCTCAAAACGTTCTTTCTTATTTAAGCTCATGTTTATATTATTGTCTTTTTTCATAATTTTTCTCCACAAACAAAAAAAGATTGCTAATTGCAATCCCTTTTGTGGGTACATCCGATTATACCCAATCTTTGTGAAATCTGGAAAAATTACACCATCGTCTGCACATCTTTGATGTCAAACTCAACAATTGTATCCCTTCCAAACACATTTACATAAGCCTTTAACTTGCCTTTAGTTTCATCCACTGAATCTATTTTAGCTGAGAAATCAGCAAAAGGGCCAGCAATAATTGAAACAATGTCATTAGCTTTGAAATTAGATTTTGGTGCATCATCGTTACTTTCAAGTCTCTTGAGAATTGCTTGAATTTCATGGTCTGGCATCGGACTAGGCCTTGAGCCAGATTTAACAAATCCAAGCACACCATCTGATGCATACACCACTTTCTCGGTTTCATCATCTAAAACCATTTTAACAAAAATGTAACCAGGAAATACTTTTCTATCAGCCACCACACGCTTACCACGTCTGGTTATATATTCTTTCTCTGTGGGAATAAGAATATCAAAGATTACATTTTGCCACATATTGCTTTTGATAGCTCTTGCCAAAAGATTATCTCTTGCTTTTCCTTCTTTTCCTGCCATTACATGTAAACTATACCAATTACTCATAATACTATTATACGTATAATGACTGAATTGTTTGCAGTTTCTTCTTAATTTGTTTGTCTGAGATTTTTCTATTTGATTCTGAAAAGATTCGGGCGATTTTTGAGATTGAATACCCTTGCATCAACAAACACACAATCTCCCTTTCTTCTTCAGGTAATGTATCTATAAATAGCTTTACATTTACATCATCTATGATTTGATTTTCGCTAGATGTTTCTATTTCTGGCATTTCATCTGTGGTAATTACAGAATTGGTGGCGAGAAGGAGATGTTTTTTCTCGAAATCTTGAATATCATGAGCATTGTTCAGATTGTGTTTTTGCTCGAATTTTTTCTTTTTGTCTTCTGAAAATCTACCAGCGAAATAAGATTTTATTTCTCTTAAATTACTTGGGCAAGAAACAAAAGATTCAGAATCGTTTGTGCCAAGAAGATAAAAATACACTGTGGAATGAAGAAATGTGATTAGTTTCACATCGAAATCTGGATTAAACCTCTTAAAGGCTAGGATAGCTCCTATTATCGCATTTTGATAACAATCCTCAAAGATTGTGTTTGGGTGGCTCAATTGGTGTTTATTCGCCAATTTTTTAAGAAGATTTGAATGTCTTTCAAGAAGAGTTTCAAGAGCCTGATTGTCATTTTTTGTTTGGTAGCTTGCCACCAAATCAACATCTGATTGTTGCATATATGTATGTTTCATTTTTTCACCTGCTCTAATTTGAATCTAGGATTCTGCGGAGCTTATTTTTATTTTCTGGAAATGTAATTACAAAACCTTTATTTCAACACCAGATTCTCCTAATGCGTTCCTGATTTCTTTTGATAAATGAGGAAAACCTGTGAGTTTTAAACCACCTTCTTCGATAATAATTTCAAAACTTTGATTCATTAAATCTTCTTGTGAAATACCTCCTAGTTTGCCCCAGATAAACTTTTGATTACTGCTACTTAATAAAGAATCATACACTCTTTTATCTTTTTCGTATCTTCCAGATACTATCACTGAGATAAGCTCGATAATCTGAGAATATTCGGGGATTTTTTGAAGCTCTTCTTCGGTAAAGCCTGAGTAAATTAAAATGCCTTTTGGAAAAGGATTACCATTTCTATGTAAATGTTTCAAAAAATGAAGTAGAGACTCAGGTTGGAGAAAAGGCTCTCCTCCAGATATAGATAAACCATCTAGATTGTGTGAGAGGATTTTATCAGCCAATTCTTCTACATCTACCAAGCTTTTAGTCTTGAATGACCACGATTCTGGATTAAAACAACCTTTACAAGCTAAATTACAACCTTGCAAATGAATTAAATACCTGTTTCCGGGCCCATTTACTGTGGTGGGAAAAGTTTCTCCTAAAAGATTAAAATGTGGCACAATTATCTATACGATTATTTTGCCACTTCAAACGACATCATTTGTGCGTATCTATCTCTCATCGCTCGTTTTTCTTCATCAGGAAGTTTTTTAATCTGAGCAGGAGTATAGCCAAGTTTTGTAAATAGCTTCTTAGAAAACAAATCTGTAAAATCTGGAGAACCATTTCGAACAATCTGCTCTGTAAGCTCAAATGCCTCAGCTGGATTGCCTCCGCCTACAGTGGGCATAATCAATCTGTTTCCTTCTTCTCCCGCTCTACCCAAAGAACGCTGGTGAGATGTAGCTAAATCTGTAGGAACAATTACCACTTTTACGTTGTATCCTTCGATAAGATTTCTTACAGCTTCATTCAAAATTAAATCGGGTGAGCCTCCAACCATCGGAACTACCACATCGTTTCCTTTTCTTAAAGCTTCTTCTTGAATCTTTGGCTTTACCACGCTTACTGCATAAATTAATGTGTTTTGCGAGCCAGCTCCACCTTGATAGCCTACTAAATCTCTTTGATATTCGTCAGGGTCCACAAGAATACCATAATTAGTCATTCGAACAGGATTATCATTATCTCCACCTTCAGGCTCAATGTATCTTGACTTTCCAGCCCCAGGATAACCGATAAATAACGTGACAGTTTGTGAGCCAGATGGTGTGGTTTCTGGAATCATAGCCTTGTATTCCTCAGCTACCATTTCAGCAAATTGTTTTTTGGCTTCATTGTAAGCTGATAAAGGATTTGTTGATTCTCCAGACATTCCAAACTGAGAACTCATTACACTTAAATCTTTTTGAGAGTTATAAATGTCTCTGGCTTTTTCTTCAAGTTTTCTGGCTTTATAAGTTTCAAAATCTGTTTCTTCTGGATGCTCTTCAAATTTTTTTTGTAAACTAACAATAAACTTTGGGTCTTTTTCAAGCACAATTTGTTCAATTTGCTCCGGCGAATTTTTACTTCTCCAAGTATCAAAATCTTCATATTGAGCATCTGAAAAACTTGGATATTGTCTTAATTCTGATACATAATTTCCCCACAATTCTTCAAGCTCTTCTTTGTTGATTCCAGGGTCAAGAGCTATAGCTTGCTCAATGTATCTTTTTTTTGCCTCGCCTAGCCCTTGAGGTACAGCTTTGTTTAGTTCCCTCATTCTCAAAATATCATCAAGTTTTTGAGCTATGATTTTTCTTAAATTATTTTTGCTATACCGATACCACACAATCTTACTTTACGATTCAATTATTGAAAATCCTTTGTGGGTCACCAAATGTAATTCTATCTGGAATGTCGTAAATACTTTCATACTTTTCCACACAATCTGAATCAAACAATGGCTGAATTATGTCTTTTTTATCGCAAAGATTTGTCCACCTTACACTCACTTTTCGCGGATAGTAATCATCTGGTATTCCTTGTGCTATAGAGTTCCATTCACTTTCAGCATACACGCGAAGAGAATCTTGATTATCTGTGTGCTTAAAATTTTTAGTTTCCACTTCTACATAAATAGATTTGTGCTTGGGCTTGTAACACGATACACCAATGTGTAATTTGCTTGGATACAGATTGTGTGTTTTCATTCGATTAAATGATTTTTCCACCAATGATTTGTAGATTTCATAAGTGTGAGGCACATTTCTCATTTGCGGAGGAATAACATGTGAATGACCAATAGATTTAAGTTTTTTGCCATACCACATTCCATAATCTGGACTTAATGAGCCTCTAAGCATGCTCCACCATTGCTCACCAACAATTGAGCCAAATATAGCTCTAAGCTCGCTTGCGGATTTTGAAAACAAATCATCTATTGTGTAAACAAATCTTGAGCCAAGTCTTGCATTCATTCTTCTTGCAATTCCTGGTAAATCTGTGAGCTTGAGATGCCTCATTTTTTCTTGAGCGTCTTTTGCTTCGAAATAAACAAACCCATCAGGTTTAATAATTTCTGAGGCAATCTTAGCCAGAAAAACATTAGATGAAGCTCCAAATGAAGCTTTCACCTCATGTCCGATTGTGTTTTGAATTTGTTTATTGATTTTGTCTCTTAATTGTAGACAAAACTCTTCTGATGCATTATCTACAGGAAGGTAGCATGCAAACTCATCAATAGACAAGGGCTTTACTTTTGTGAAGATTGTGTTGAGAATTGTGAGGATTTGATTGTGAATTTCCACATATCTTGAAGGTCTGGCAAGCACTACATTCAGATTGGGTGCGATTTGTTTGGCTTCTGCTACAGGTGTGCCAGTTTTGATGCCTAATTTTTTGGCTTGATAAGAGGCGGCGATTGCACATGATGTATCTGCCATCACAGGCACTACGATGGTAGGTTTCCCACGAAATCCTGGGTTATCTTGCTCTTCTACTGAGGCGTAGAAAGAATTCATGTCAATAAAAAGTATACGGACACCTGGTGTCATACACTATTATTATACAGGATTTGAATGAGATTTATCTCATTCCTGCTCTACTTCTGGTAAGACTAGTTAAACCAGATGGCACAGGATTTGCTTGATTATACCCATCGAGCGATAACAACGCAGCTAAATCATTGGCAAGTGTTTTTTTGTTTTGTTTAAACAATTCATCATACATTTGTCTAATTGTGTGTGTCGCATGATATTTTTCAAGAGTTTTTTCTATTTCATCTGGACTTGATTTAATTTTGTTACCTCTCGCTTCAAACATGCCCTGTTGTTTCTTTGTTTGACTTTCATATAAACCTTGTGTTGGGCCCACCGATGAAATTGAAAAATTACTTGGAACTTTTTGTGTAGGGTCAGTGTATCCAGCCTCTTTAAGTATGGCAACCAAATCGTTAGCTGTTTTTTCATTTGCTTCATTTTTTACCATTTGATAAAGTTGATTAATTGACATATTTTGTTTTTTTGCTTTTTTGCTTTTCTTAAATATGAATCCATCAAGTAATTGCTACTTGTGTATCGTCTTTTATCATACATACTTTTTGGTTGATTATAATCTGAGCCATAATGTTGTGCTAATTTTAACATGTCTACAGTAATTTGATTAGCTTCTTTTTCAAGACCAATCGAATCTAGTTCATTAGCAATTGATGCCATTTTAATTAGCAAATCTTTCATAATAATAATTTATGTTTACTTCTTTAAAACACCTAGATTAAATAATTAAGATTTTGGCTGGAGGTCTTGTTGTCTCATCAGAGTATTACCTCCACCTTGAATTGGCCATGTTTTTGGATTTACTTTTAGTGGACCATTAACTAATTGTGAAATAGAATCAATTTTTTCGTTAAGGCCAACTATTGCATTGTCTAAATTGTTTACTGTAGGTCGTGCATTCAATGTGCCAAACGATGTTTGGCCGTCTAACATTGGTCCTAGTTTTTGCAAAATCCCTTTGGCACTAGAAAGAATTTCTTCAAAAAGAGAATCTAAATATTGCTTTCTTTGATAAGGCTGTAAACCAAAAAAGCCATAAGTTTGCAAAATTTGATTAGCTTCAATGAGCATTTCTGCAAAATCATTGTTAAATTTTACAGCATAAATTGAAGATTCGAAATTTTTTGCTGAATCTTGAGACCATGTATTGAAATTATCTATCTCATCTTGCATGCTAGAATATTTAGCTTTAAGATTTTCTATTTGTTGAGTTAAAGGGTCATTTTTTAATTTGTTTTGGTATTCTTCTTCTGGTGAAAGTCTTTGTTGCTGTTGATTTTGTTGTTGGTAATTTTGTTGGTAATTTTGTTGGTAATTTTGTTGTTGATTTTGTTGTTGATTTTGTTGGCTAGAATCTTGAAATGGATATTGTCCTGCA